>OLZF01000215.1_pt1 | contig 66346 bp, 61 predicted proteins | sample 1674391 | NCBI WGS metagenome assembly OLZF01 (sample SAMEA103958166, study PRJEB25191) | human gut metagenome | biome: human-associated habitat [ENVO:00009003]; feature: intestine environment [ENVO:2100002]; material: feces | place: Germany | collected 2013/2015
GAGGTGTTTTAGGATTGCGTGAGCATGAAATGCGAAGCAATCCGTATATCATAAGTGTCAAAATACCTTTTGACGCTTTCATCTTATTATAACAATCCTATAATGTTGAAGCAAAGTTCTTAGCAACATATTATTTTTATTGGGAGATATCACAATCCTCTTCCACATATTCCATAATTTCTTCCACTTTACACTTTAGTATCTTACACAAAGTCCCGATTGTATATGTGGTAACGCTTTGATTTTTTCTCAGGCGGCTTAACTGCCCGCTGCTGAACCCATAATCCTTGATCAGCTTATATTGTGTGATTCCCTTCTTTTTCATTGTAATCCATAATCTGTCATAACGTACCATATTAAGAGCCCTCCTAAGGACATTATCTCAATATTGCACTTTTTTAGACATTGCCCTATATCGGCAATCAAATTATGAGATTTATTATGCAACTTATTTATATTTCATATCACCCTTTCTATTTACTTCTCTGTTAAAAACAGATCCAACGCCAAAAAACGGCATGAATGCCTCCGTTCATAGCATTCACGCCGTTTTTCCTATCTACTATTTTCTTTTTCTCCAATTAATGCATCACTGACAGTATTTTACTCTGCCAGCTTCTCACAAAAGGAGCAGGCTTACCGCCTGCTCCTCCTATTTTTACAGTCTGATTAATCTTCTCCGTAGAGTGTAATCAGTTTCTGCAGATATGCGTATCTTTCTTTTGCTTCGGACTCGGATTTTGCAAAGAGTCTTGCAGCCTTTTCCGGATTTGCACGTTTCAGTGAGTTGTAACGTACCTCGCCGTCCAGGAATTCCTGATAGCTCTCTGTCGGAGCCTTGCTGTCCAGTGAGAATGCTGGTTTTCCTTCAGCCTTAAGAGCCGGATTATAACGGAAGCAATGCCAGTATCCGGATTTAACAGCCAATTCCTCCTCGGTCTGAGCTTTGCTCATACCTTTCTTGATACCATGGTTGATACATGGAGCGTAAGCAATAATCAGAGATGGTCCCGGATATGCTTCTGCTTCTGCAATGGCTTTTACAGCCTGATTGAAATCAGCACCCATGGAAATCTGTGCTACATAAACATAGCCATAGCTCATGGCGATACTTGCCATATCTTTCTTCTTAACCTCTTTACCGCCTGCAGCGAACTGAGCAACAGCACCTGTAGGTGTAGACTTCGAAGACTGTCCGCCTGTGTTGGAGTAAACTTCGGTATCAAATACCATGATGTTGATATCCTGTCCGCTTGCAAGAACATGGTCAACACCGCCGAATCCGATATCGTATGCCCATCCGTCACCACCGAAGATCCACTGGGATTTCTTAGCCAGGAAATCTTTGTTTTCAACGATGTCTCTGCATACATCACAGTCAATACCCTCTAAAGCTGCAACCAGCTTGTCAGTGGCAATGCCGTTGGTAGCGCCGCATCCAAAGGTATCCAGATACTCTTTACATGCTGCTTTTACCTCATCAGAAGCTTTTTCATTGTTCATCACAGACTCAATCTTATCTTTCAGACCGCCCCGGATTGCGTTCTGTGCCAGCAACATACCGTAACCAAACTCTGCATTGTCCTCAAACAGTGAATTGGACCATGCAGGACCCTGACCTTTTGCATTTACCGTATATGGTGTGGACGGTGAAGAGTTACCCCAGATAGAGGAACATCCTGTTGCATTGGCAATATACATTCTGTCACCGAACAACTGGGTAATCAGTTTTGCGTAAGGTGTCTCACCGCACCCTGCACATGCGCCTGAGAACTCAAGCAGAGGCTGTTTGAACTGGCTTCCCTTAACGGTATTCGGTTTGAATTTCTCTACAACATCTTCTTTAACCGGAAGTGTTACTGCATAATCGAAGTACTTCTGAGATGCAGCATTTGCTTCCAGATTTTCCATAGCCAGTGCCTTTGCACCCTTCTTGCCCGGGCAGACATTTGCACAGGAACCACATCCGGTACAGTCAAGAGCGGAAATAGCTATAGCAAACTTATAATCTGTCATACCAGTCATAGGTAATGTCTTAAATCCTTCCGGAGCTGCAGCAACTTCTGCCTCTGTCATAGCGAACGGACGGATAACTGCATGAGGACATACATAAGAACATCTGTTACACTGGATACAATTATCCGGATTCCATACCGGGATATTCACTGCGATACCGCGCTTCTCATATGCAGAAGCACCGGATGGTGTGGTACCGTCAACATAATCTTTGAATGCAGATACCGGCAGGCTGTTGCCTTCCTGAGCGGATACTTTACACTGGATGGTGTTGACGAAATCAACAACCTCCTGTCTTCCGCCTTCTGCATGAGTCATAAACAGCCCTTCATCTGCAGCATCTTTCCAGCTTTCCGGAACTGTTACTTCCACTACCTGTTTTGCACCTGCATCGATTGCTGCCCAGTTTTTCTGAACAACGTCATCGCCCTTACGTCCGTAAGTAGCTTTCGCAGCTGCCTTCATCAGTTCATTTGCTTTATCTTCCGGAATGATATTTGCCAGTTTGAAGAATGCGGACTGCAGAATCGTATTGATACGTGTCGGTCCCATACCGGTTTCGATACCAATCTTCACACCGTCTATGGTGTAGAACTTGATATTGTGGTTTGCAATAAATGCTTTCACCTGTCCCGGCAGATGTTTCTCCAGACCTTCCATATCCCATGCACAGTTCAGAAGGAATGTACCTCCGTCAACCAGTTCCTGAACCATGTTGTATTTGTTCACATAAGAAGGATTGTGACAGGCAACAAAGTTTGCTTTGTGGATCAGGTATGTGGATTTGATCGGTTTCTTGCCGAAACGCAGGTGAGACATCGTAACACCGCCGGACTTCTTGGAATCATAGTCAAAGTAAGCCTGTGCATACATATCTGTATTGTCACCGATGATCTTGATGGAGTTCTTGTTGGCACCTACGGTACCGTCAGCGCCCAGACCCCAGAACTTACAGTTAATCGTTCCTTCCGGAGTTGTAACGATCGGAGCACCAGTCTCAAGAGAAAGGTTGGTTACATCATCTACGATACCGATGGTGAATTTCTGTTTTTCTGTATTGTTATATACAGCAACGATCTGTGCCGGTGTTGTATCTTTGGAACCCAAACCGTAACGTCCTGTGAATACAGGAGTTGTCTCGAATTTTGTTCCTTTCAGGGCTGCTACAACGTCCAGATACAGCGGCTCGCCCATAGCGCCCGGTTCTTTTGTTCTGTCAAGTACCGTAATCTGCTTTGCAGTCTCCGGAATCGCCTCAACCAGAGCTGACGCGCAGAATGGTCTGTACAGACGAACTTTTACGACACCGACTTTCTGACCTGCTGCTGCCAGATAGTCAATCGTCTCTTCAATGGTATCACATACAGATCCCATCGCAATGATTACATGCTCAGCATCTGCCGCACCATAATAATTAAATAATTTATAATCAGTTCCGATTTTTTCATTTACTTTATCCATGTATTCCTGTACGATTGCAGGAAGCGCATCGTAATAGGAGTTACATGCTTCTCTTGCCTGGAAGAAAATATCCGGGTTCTGCGCAGAACCTCTCTGGCATGGATGATTGGGATTCAGAGCATGCTTTCTGAATGCATTGACTGCATCCATATCTACCATATCTTTCAGGTCTTCATAATCCCAGGTCTCAATCTTCTGGATCTCATGAGAAGTACGGAATCCGTCAAAGAAGTTGATAAATGGAACTTTTCCCTTGATTGCTGCACAGTGGGCAACCGGTGTCAGGTCCATAACCTCCTGAACGCTGGATTCACAGAGCATTGCAACTCCAGTCTGACGACAGGCATATACGTCAGAGTGATCGCCGAAGATTGACAGTGCATGGCTTGCCAGTGCACGTGCGGATACGTTAAACACACCCGGTAACTGCTCGCCGGCAATTTTATACAGGTTCGGAATCATCAGAAGCAGACCCTGAGAAGCGGTATATGTGGTTGTAAGGGCACCTGCTGCCAGAGAACCGTGGACCGCACCTGCTGCTCCCGCCTCAGACTGCATCTCGGTTACACGTACCTCCTGTCCGAAAATGTTCTTTCTTCCCTGGGTTGCCCATTCGTCTGTTGCTTCCGCCATAACAGATGATGGAGTAATCGGGTAAATTGCCGCTACATCCGAATAAGCGTAAGATGCATGAGCTGCAGCATGATTACCATCCATGGTTTTCATCTTTCTTGCCATTTTGTTTATCCTCCTTAAAAAATAATGACCATAATAAAAGGCTTCATTAAGCCGACATACATATTTTTCTAAATTATAGCACTCTTTGGACAGATTGTCCATAATTCAAATCTTTGTTTCACGAAAAATACATAAGTTGCCTAAATTTCGACATTTTTTTAACAAAAAATAAGGTATCGGAGTTTCCATTCGTTCTCTTCAATACCTTCCCCCAAAGTTTGCATAAAAATTCGTTCCCGTAATTTTCATACAAACTTTAAAGCTCATGTTGTCTGTGCTTCAATTTTCTCTGCCAGATCATTCAGATAAACCCAGCGCTCCATCTTCTCTTCCAGTTCCTGTTCCAGCTGCATCTTCTTTTCTGTCAGCTCATTGAGTTTTATAAAATCGGTGGCAGCTTTCAGAATCCCTTCTTCGGTCTCCGAAATTTTGGTTTCCAACACAGCAATCTCGTCATCGATCGTCTCATATTCCCGCTGTTCTTTAAAAGTAAATTTCAGCTTTCGCTCTCCCCGCGGCTTTTCATTTTTTTTCTTTGCCGTGGGATGATCTGGGCCGCCTGTTTTCTCCGTGCTTCCGGCGCTTTTTTTGACCAGACCGCCGTCTGACCGGGGATGCCGTATCTCATAAGCAATCAGATAATCACTGTATCCGCCTTCATACTGCTGGATATGACCCTCTTCCTCAAATGCAAAAATTCTTCGCACCACACGGTCCAGAAAATAACGATCATGGGAAACCGTGATCACAATACCATCAAAGGTATCCAGATAATCCTCCAGAATCGTCAGCGTCTGAATATCCAGATCATTGGTCGGCTCATCCAGAATCAAAACATTGGGTGCATCCATCAGGATTCTCAGAAGATACAATCTTCTCTTTTCTCCTCCGGAAAGTTTTGCGATCTGCGTCCACTGCATGGTTCCGTCAAACAGAAAACGTTCCATCATAGACGATGCGGTAATTTTTCCGTCTTTTGTCTGAATATACTCTGCTACTTCTCTCACATATTCAATTGCCTTCAGAGACTCATCCATATATTCATTTTCCTGGGAAAAATAGCCGATTTTCACCGTCTGACCGATTTCCAGAGAACCACTGTCCGGCTTCAGATGTCCGGTCAGAACTTTCAGCAGTGTACTCTTTCCGCATCCATTCGGACCTATGATACCAATTCGCTCTCCTTTTAAAAATGTATACGTATAATCCCTGAACAGTGCTTTATCACCAAACACTTTGGTCAACGCTTCCGCTTCAATTGTCTTTCTTCCCATCCGGGATGCCACGGAAGATATCTCAACCTGACTTTCCTGTACCGAAGCCTTGATTTCCTGCATTGCCTCAATTCGCTGGATATGTGCCTTCTGCTTTGTGGACCTGGCTCTGGCGCCTCTTGCCAACCACTCCAGTTCCGTCCGCAAAATGCTCTGCCGTTTCCGCTCTGTTGCCTGTTCCATATTGAGCCGTTGTTCTTTTAATTCCACAAATTTGGAGTAACTGCCCGGATAACTGTAGATCTGTCCCTTATCCACCTCTGCGATTCTGGTCACTACCCGGTCCAGGAAATAACGATCATGGGTAACCATAACCAGTGTTCCCCGATACCTGATCAATGTTTCCTCCAACCAGTCGGACATCTGATGATCCAGATGGTTGGTAGGCTCATCCAATACCAGGATATCCACCGGTTCCAATAATACGCGCACCAGCGCCACTCTCTTTTTCTGTCCGCCTGACAATTCATGCACCGGCTGCCCAAAATCAGAAAATCCCAGAGACGCCAGCATAGCCTTTGCCTCACTCTCTCCCACAAAATCCTCAGGATTCTCCAATGTGCCTTCCAATACAGCTCCTAAAACAGTCTGATCTTTATCAAAAACCGGAGTCTGGGGGAGATATCCAATTTTTACATGGTTTCCCATAATCACCCTGCCCGCATCCGGTTCCTCGACTCCCGCAATAATCTTCAACAAGGTAGATTTCCCCATGCCATTGACACCGATCACACCTACTTTTTCACCTTCCTGCAGGCTGAAACCGGTATCGTCCAGAAGCACTCTTTCACTGTACGCTTTTGTTAAATGTTCAATCGTCAATACATTCATTTGCAAAGTTCCGCTACTACCTGGTTGATCACTTTACCGTCAGCCTTGCCCTTCATATCCGCCATAACATTCTTCATGATCATTCCCTTATTCTTTGTCGCAACCACCTCTGCGAATTTCTCCAGAATATAAGCCTTCACCTCTTCTGCACTCATCTGCTGCGGCGCATATTCATTAATCACATCATAACGAAACTGATATTCTGCCTTTAAGTCTGTTCTTGCTTCCGGACAAGTATCAATCTGCTCTTTGACTGTCTTCAACTCTTTTAAAATCACACGATCAACCAACTCTGCCGGAATATCATCCCTGCACCCTTCATCAATCGCCACTTTCTTAACCGCCGAAACCAAAGAAGAAATCGCTTCCTTCCTCGGCTTATCCTTCGCCTTCATCGCTGCTACCATATCAGATCTCAACTTTTCCAATTCCATGATTTATAAACCTCCTGCATTATTTACTCAATTTGACACCTCACCCTATCCCATGATGTTGGGGTCAAAAGGTATTTTGATTCTTTCAACATTTCTATTCTATACGTTACCTTCACAAATATCAAGAGAATCACGCATCAAAAACGAATACTTTTCTTATCACCCAGTTTAAATTTCCTCTATTTATACTTTATAATACACGGATTACTCCGCATTTCATGCTCCCACAATACTAAAAACAAACTCCCAGTCAGCACATCTCCAATGAAACCAAACAATTTACCGCAAACCACCAGACGCTCTATACCAACAACCAGCAGCAAGGAACAGGCTTTTACCGCTTGATTTTTATGCCTCTGCAGACCTGTTACATGTTCTTAGTCCAAAGAGACGCGGCTATTACAGACAACATCTGGTGCACAACACCAGATGTTGAAGGACACTGAGTTGGAAAAACATCCGTTTTTCCGACGAATTGTCCTGATTCTGTAATCGCCGCGCCTCTTTGGACTTAGAACATGTTAAGGTCGAAGCCCGCATAAAAATCAAGCGGTAAAAACCTGCTCCTCGCTGCGTCCGTGTCCGTCTGCATCCGTCTGACTACTTCACCTCAATTGCCTTATAGGGGCACATCTCCTGGCAGCAAAAGCAACGGATGCATTTCTTATAATCGTAAGTCGGTATCTCTTTGCGTCCATCGGCAAAGGTAACTGCTTTCCCTTCCACCGGACAGCTCTCCACACAGACACCACACTTTCTGCACCTATCGGGATTGATGACAGGCTTTTTCTGAAACGCTTTTAAAAAGCCGATCCTGCCTAAAATCCCGCGTCCTTTTGATCTGGTCCGATCCACCCGAAAATCCGATTTCCCAAAGGTTTTCACCATCTCTTCCCATGAAATCTGCCCCTCAGGAGTGAGAATCTCAATCTCCTCCTCTTTCCATGTACCCAATCCCATCTTTCGACCGTGAATATTCGTCGGCACATATTCCGGATCCAGGTGAATCAGGTGACAGAATACACTATCCAGAGCCACCGGATCCCGGGACATCAAAATAACCCCCATCTGAACCGGATCTCCTGATGTAGGTCCATTGCCTTCCATGGCAGTGACTCCATCCATGATATAAAGACGCGGTTTGATGGATTGATTCAAATGTATCAACATACGTGCAAAGCTGTCGGCATTGGGATAGATGGTATGTCCCTTTGCCTTATGAAGACCGCAGATACAGCCATACTGATTTTTCACCGCTCCGGTGATATGCTCCAGTGCATGGGTTTTCATCTTGCATACACTGATAAGCGCATCAGCTTCCAATACATCCTGTGCCATCATAAATGTATGGTTCTGTCCTCCCTGCTTGTAAGTCACTGAAGCAGGTGTACTGAACTCTTTTGCCGTCACACCATACACTTCCAACCGCTCTAACATACCGCTGTCTCTCATGATCTTATGCGCATTTCCAAATCCACAGGAATCACCACAGGAGAGATTGGTATAACCCTGTTCATACAACATCCGCGCAACAGCCTCCATAATCGCCGGATGGGTAATCACTGCCCGCTCAACAGCAGCATCCCTTACCAGATTGGGCTTTAAAAGAATTTTCTCTTCTTTCTTCAAATATGCAGCAAAGCCGCCCAACAGTCTTATTCCTTCCCGGATCGCCGTATACAATTTTTCTTCCGAATAGTCCGGAACAGAAAGCAATATCACCTGAGATTTCATAACAGATTCTCCATTAAATGCGGGCCACGCCGGTTTCACGGGCAGCCTTAGCCACCGCCTGGGCTACTGCTTTCGCAACACGCTTATCAAATGGATTTGGAATAATATAGTCCGCATTCAATTCAGACGCATCAACCAGCTCTGCAATCGCATATGCCGCAGCCACTTTCATCTCATCATTAATGTCTTTTGCACGTACATCGAGGGCTCCGCGGAAAATTCCCGGAAAAGCCAGAACATTATTGATCTGGTTCGGGAAATCACTTCTTCCGGTTCCTACCACTGCCGCTCCTGCTTCCTTCGCCAATTCCGGCATAATCTCCGGTGTGGGATTTGCCATCGGGAACAAAATCGGATTCGGTGCCATACTTTTGACCATCTCCTCTGTAACAGTACCTGGAGCAGAAACTCCGATAAATACATCCGCTCCCTGAAGCATCTCGGCAAGTGTTCCCTTCCTCTTATTGTGATTAGAAATCTTTGCCATCTCTTCTTTTTCCCTGTTCAAACAATCCCGTCCCTCATAAATTGCACCGTGACGGTCGCACATAATAACTTCCTTCAATCCAAGACGCACCAACAGCTTAATAATTGCAATCCCTGCCGCACCGGCACCGGATGTTACCACCCGTACCTCATCCAGCTTCTTACCTACTACTTTCAAAGCATTGATCATCGCTGCAGCTGTTACCACTGCAGTTCCATGCTGGTCATCATGAAAAACCGGGATATCACAGCGTTCTTTCAATTTACGTTCAATCTCAAAACACCTCGGTGCCGAAATATCTTCCAGATTTACTCCACCGAAACTTCCCGCCAACAATTCAACGGTACGAACAATCTCATCTACATCCTTCGTTCGCACACAAAGCGGAAATGCATCCACACCGCCAAACGCTTTAAACAGAACGCATTTCCCCTCCATAACCGGCATTCCGGCTTCCGGTCCGATATCTCCCAGTCCTAAAACTGCAGTTCCATCTGTCACAACCGCAACCATATTACCACGCCGTGTGTATTGATAGGAAAGATCCACATCTTCCGAGATACGCAGGCACGGCTCTGCAACTCCAGGCGTATAAGCAATTGATAAATCCTCTGGTGTCTCCAGTTTCGCTCTGCTGACTACCTCAATCTTTCCCTGCCATTCTTTGTGCTGTTCTAATGCTCTCTCCCTTACATCCATATTTTTCATTATTCCTTTCATATCTTATATTTTTCCAGGCAATTGAAAAAACTCTCCTGGAAGTGTTTTAGAGATTCATCATTACTTACTTATATTTTGCCAAAAATTCGAAATTTACCTCATTATTATCATACCTTTTTCCTATTCAAATTTCAATCCAAATCACCAATTTTTTGTCCATTTTTCCTGCAAATCTGGTAAAATAAGTCCCATAGCAATTGGTGGTTTTAAATTGATACTATTTCTATAACTCTCATTAACATCTATCGCTTGTTTACAAGTCATTTAAAATAGAACTATAAGCCTTCTGCTTTTTGCAAGTCTTGATGTCCAAGGGGGCGGACAGACACTTCAACAGGCTGAGGCTGTAACTAAAAAATAAGTTTTTGAAAAACGGGGTACACATTATGAGAGACACAGATGTAATTGAACACATTACTGACCTTTGTAAGGAGCGCAAATGGACGTATTATCGTCTGGCAAAAGAATCAGAGCTTCCTTACTCCACAATCAACAACATGATTCACCGTACAAACATTCCAACCATCCCTACATTACAGAAAATGTGCGATGCATTCGGAATCACACTTTCAGATTTCTTCCTGGATGAAGTAAGTGACTTCAAACTTACCAAAGGTCAGCAGGAACTTCTGGAAGTCTACAAACATCTTACGAAAGATGACAAGAAGATCTTAGTTGCCTACGGAAAAGGTCTGGCTAAGATGATGGAGTAATACCTCTGCTGACTTTCAAAATCACAGACTGTACACAAAAACGCGGAAAGGCTTCTATGTCTGAAGACCGGATTGTTTCCAGTGTACTGTCTCGTTCACTTTCAGCAAAATGACGCAGAATGGATTTTCAGCCTGCAAGGCGGAGGAATGAGGCGTAGCGGTGGCTACGTCGATTGACGACAACGCAGCAGATGGAAATTCAGGCAAGTCATTTGGTGAAATGTGAATGAGACAGTACACTGGTCCGTCTGACATAGGAGCCTTTCCTTATCCCTTTGAACGATTGAAATACCTGAAAGAATATATAAAAATTTTAGAAGACTTCAGATGTATGAAAAGAAACCCCCGGAAATACTGCATTTCCGGGGGTGATACTTTTTAGGCTGCGATTTTAGATTTTGCCAATTCTGCAAGTGTAGCAAATCCGTCTTTGTCATTGATTGCCATGTCAGCCAGAACTTTTCTGTTCAGTTCAACACCAGCAAGTTTCAGACCATACATAAATTTGCTGTAAGACAGACCATTCAGACGAGCTGCTGCGTTGATACGAGCAATCCAAAGCTGACGGAACTGACGTTTTTTCTGCTTTCTGCCTGCATAAGCACTTGTCAGAGCTCTCATTACGGACTGTTTTGCCACTCTGTACTGTTTACTTCTGGCTCCTCTGTAACCTTTTGCCAGTTTTAATGTTCTATTATGTCTTTTCTTAGCGTTCATACCGCCTTTAATTCTTGCCATCTCTTATATTCCTCCTTGAACTCTATCTTATAAATACGGTAAAATTTTCTTCATGCTCTTTACATTTGTCTGATCCAGAACAGTCGGTTTTCTAAGGTTTCTTTTTCTCTTCTGAGTTTTCTTGGTTAAGATATGGCTCTTGTAAGCTTTATTTCTTACGATTTTTCCTGTACCTGTCTTTTTAAAGCGCTTTGCTGCTGCTCTGCTTGTTTTCATTTTTGGCATTGTTAATTTCCTCCTTAAAAAATACGTATTATTACTAACGTTTTTCTGATAAAAACATGGTCATACTTCTGCCTTCTACCTTCGGAGCTTTTTCCACTACGGCGATATCAGACAGTTGTTCAGCGAACTCATCAAGGATATGTTTACTGCTGTGCATATGTGCCATCTCACGCCCACGGAAACGTAAAGTCACCTTTACTCTGTCTCCTTTGGAAATAAACTTTCTGGCAGCGCCTACTTTTGTATTTAAATCATTGGTATCAATATTGGGCGTCAAGCGCACTTCCTTAATTTCAATGGTCTTCTGTTTTTTTCTTGCTTCCTTTTCCTTACGCGCAAGTTCATACTTATACTTACCGTAATCGATAATCTTACAAACCGGCGGTTTTGCGGTCGGAGCAATTTTAACCAAATCCAGACCGGCCTCCTGTGCCTTGAAATATGCGTCCCTTGCGGACATAATTCCCAACTGTTCCCCATCCTCACCGATCAGACGGACTTCTCTGTCACGAATCTGCTCGTTAATCATTAAATCGCTAATTGTAGTACACCTCCATCATTTTGATTCCTCGTCACTCGCTGCTATGAAACTCCATCTTAATAGGAAATCCAATTCCCTATGCAATAAAAAAGATAGTCAAATCCGACTATCCACTACATGCATGATCATAACCCGGATACATATTATCCTCAGTTATCATTGCCTTATAAACCATAGTCGCTCAATTGCGCTAAGGTGAGAGTGGATACTCTTCTTTGTTTTCATACTTATGCATACTATCACAATATTACCTTTATGTCAAGGAAAAAATATCTGAAAATCAAAAAGTGCCTGAAAATAAAGAATCCTATCCGCTTTGCGGTATATTTGCCCCGCATTCAGTCAACGCAGCCTGCTACGCCTCCCTTATTTGAGGCAAATCTCCCACAAATTTTGACACACATCTCACGGAAAGCAGTTTTCAAACACGCTCTGGTAAATATAAGGAAGGATTCCGGGAACATATTAAACCATCTGGGGAACCTCCCAAAGATTCAATTTCACGCCGATTCCTTTTTTCAAAGCATTGCGGTATATAATGGTGCCCCATGCTACATCTTCGACTGGCATACCGCCAACGGAATAGATCACAATCTCATCCTCTTTTCTATGTACCGGTATATTTCCAAGCAATACATCTCCAAGATCATCTACCTGATCCAACTTCATCTTTCCTTCAGCAATCAGATCCATAACGCGGACTGCCGGAATCGGAATTGTGTTGTATGCATCCGGCTTCATCTCCTCTTCCCATGCTTCGTAAAGTTTGATGTTGTCAGTAACTGTCCGGGCACGATGAATCATAAATTCATCATCAAATCGAAGGGCCGCGGTACTTTCGATAATTGCTCCCGGCTTAATCCATTCTTCTGCAATATAAGGATACTGTGCCGGATCTCCCGTCGGCGAGGAGGTGGAAACAGATACAATATCACTGTCTCTGACAGCCTCCTCAATCGTCTCCACTGCATAAGCCTCCACGCCCGGATATTCTTCTTTTACATGTGCAATAAAGTTATCAAGAGATGCTTTTCCGCGCCCCTTCACTTTCACTGTCTTAAGGGACGGACGAACTGCCATTGCTGCTGCAAGCGCCGTCTTACTCATGACACCCGGACCAACAATTCCGATTGTTGAAGCGTCCTCTCTGGCAAAGTATTTAAAGCCGACACCCGGAACCGCTCCGGTCCGGTATGCAGACAAAATATTAGCTGACATAAATGCACGCGGAGCACCTGTATCTTTATCATTTAAAATCAACGTAAGAATGGAACGCGGAAGTCCTTTCTCTTTGTTTTCAACATTCGAGCCATACCATTTCATTCCGGCCATATCAAATTTTCCGCCAAGATACGCAGGCATTGCCATAAATCTTCGATCCGGCCCATCTACCGGCATCTCCGGGAACGGGGAAGATTCCGGAAACATTACCATACATCCATGGGAATTGCCATTTGCTCCACCCATGCGGTAATCTCCGACCTTCATCAGCCGAAACATTTCATCCATTGCCTCCACACAGCCGGCCATATCCTTCACACCAGCTTTAATCATATCATCTTCACTCAAATATAAAAAATCTACCTTTGGATATTCCATCTTAGTTTCCTCGCTTATCATCTTTTTTGTGTGCTGTCAGATATAATGAATGCTCCATTGCCATCACTTCATGAACCGGTATCGGTTTGAACAATGGCCGTTTTAGCTTGATTTTGCACCACAATACGGCATAAATACTTAATACGACAAACACGATTCCATCAATTGTGAAAATCAGATTTCTGGCTGCCGGATCGCCGTCAATATTCCAGATCATGAACAGATTTCCAACAATGGCAATTGCCGGAATAACAGGACCAAACGGCACCTTGAATGTCCGGGGAGCTTTGGGTAATCTTCTGCGGAAAATCAGAACATTGATATCAGCAATCACATACGATACCATCCAGAATACAATTGCCACCAAAATCATAAAAGAAAGGGAATCGCTGGTAGATAACCCTGTTGCATTCACCAAAATCATGATCGTCCCAATCATAAGAATCCCCACATAATAAGCGCCGCGTTTATTTTTTTTCAGAAAAACGGACGGCATCAGACTGATTTTTGCCATTCCGGCACACATATAGGACAGGAAACTGATTGCTGAATTTACCGTACTGATTACGGCAAATACAGAAACCAGGATCATCCACAGAGAACCTGCATATCCCAATAAAGAATTTCCGTATAAAATATGGGGAGATGCGCTGCTGGCAAGGTCTTCCCATCTGACATAATGTCCCATTCCGATGACAACCAAAATCTGCATCACAAGAATAATCAAAAGACTCAGAACCATTCCAAGCGGAACATTTTTCCGTTCGTTTTTGACATTCTTAGAGATCGGAATAACAAATTCACTTCCGATAAACAAGAAGAATGCTAATCCTAAAAGTGCAAAGGAATCAGAAAAGCTCTCTGCAAGATTCATCGTCTGTGTAATCTTCTCTCCGTTTCCCAGTCCCAATATTCCCAGAAGTCCCATAATGATCAATGAAAGAATCAAACCATAGGCTACAAAATTCTGAATTTTCGCAAACATATCAATTCCTAAAAGGTTTGCGATAATCAATACGACCAATAATAAAATACAAAAGACACTTGATGGAATCCCTGTATCAAACACTGTATTGATTGCATTCCCGAACATTGCGCACTCTACTGAGCCGGTAATGGACTGACACACAATATAACCGCCGACCATAGTTACAATCGTGATAAACGGTCCCATTCCCGCTAAAGTATACTGTGCAAGTCCGCCGGTCAGGTTGGGCATGACTGCGTTTAGCTCTGCCATACACAAGGCAGTGCAGATATTGATAAAACATGCAAGTATGATTGAAATAATAAATCCCGTTCCAAGTGCTCCCGCCCCTTGTCCCAAAGACATCAGACAGCTTGTCGCAACAATCAGTCCTACTCCTGTTGAGATCACACTTGGAAGTCCTAATTTTTTCTCTTCCATATTCTTTCTCCTCATGTACCTTATTTCAGTGCATCTTCTCCCTCTTCACCGGTTCGTACACGAATTACATTCGAAAGAGGTGTAACAAAAATTTTTCCATCCCCGATATGGCCGGTGTAGAGTTCCTTTTTTACCGTCTCGATTACGTTCTCAATAATCTCGTCCTCCACGACAATCATGATCATCTGCTTTGGCAGCAGCTCCATCTCCGGATTCTGTTCCTGCTCATATTCAAACGTACCTTTTTGAACACCGCATCCAATTGCCTGAATAACGGTCATTCCACTGACACCAAGTTTACTTAATGCTGTTTTCAGATTGCTGAGCCGGTTCATGGATGTTATTACTTCGATTTTTGAAAATCCCATATTTTTTCCTCCTGTTTTTCCGTCAATAGGAAAAGGCGCCTGACATTTCTGCCAGACGCCTTTGTCTCTGTCTTTCTCTGCTACTATTCTATTCATTTATTTCTCAAAAAACTTGTATAAATCGGAACTATTCATAACTTCCTTTCATTGCCGAAGGAATTTGTGTTTGTCACCTTATTTTTATAATGCTCAGATTCTACCAGCTTTAAATATTTTCTGGGCGTAATTCCCGCATATTTTGTAAAATCCCGGATAAACTGAGACTGATCATAATAGCCCAGCTTGACCGCCGCATCTGTCATCTTCTCAGGTGCACCGTAATTCAAAAATTCAAGCGCCCGTTGAAACTGAATAATTTTACAAAATGTCTTGGGGGAAAAGCCCATCTCTTCGATGAACACTTTATTGATGTACCGCTTGGAGTATCCCGTATTCTCCTGAAGCTCAGACACCTTGATTTTCCCATCAGAATTGTATACCATCTGCTTCACCGATAATACCAACTCCTTTTTCCCCAGGAACACTTCTTTCTTCTTCTCTGCCCTGGTATATGCCTCAAGAAATACACGGATTCTCTGATAAAAGTCTGTTTCTCCCGCCAACCTTTCTATCCAATGAGAATCCCCTTTTAAAAGGGGCTCCACAGGAACCTGCTTGTCAAAAACCTCTTTCATCGTTGCCTGTATCAGCTCAGGCTGTACCCCCGGCATAAACCGTACGCCGAACACGTCCTGAAGCTTTGGCGTATCCTGCTCCTTATACACAATCGGGGTGCCGCATACAAATCCTTTCATCTGCCTCCCATCATACTCGAAGAAAAAATCGATGCATCCATCCGGAACGACTCTTATCTTCTTAGCATCTCCCACACGATAAGTATAGAAATGAGAAATCCCCTGCCTTAAATATACTTCCTGATAAAAACAATCCGTATCAAATACAAAATATGGCTGCGTCGGCCGCAGCCTGTCCTCTTTCCAGCTCATACTTATATTTTAGCCTTGAATCGGTCATAGCGCAAGTCATATAAATCAACCGTTGTCTTCCCTTTTACAATCAGCTCTGCCAGCTGGCTTGCTGCCCCCGGTGCAATTCCAAAGCCATGTCCGCTAAATCCACATGCCATGATAAGTCCCGGTACCTCTTCCACCTTTCCAAGCACCGGTACTCCATCCGCACACTTATCCATCCACCCCGCCCATGTGCGAACAATTTTGGCATTCGATAAATCAGGAAAATATTTCATAATACCGCGGCAGATACAGGATGCTGTCAGACTATAATTAGACTGCAGTCCATGATCATCTCTGGTAAAACCCTCTAATCCGGAAGATCCCCCAAACACAAAAGAACCATGCTTCGTCTGATGTCCATAAAAGTCTGCTTCTGCAGTTCCCAGCATCTGGTCAAACATATGCGGTTCCGCCTCTGTGACAAGAGCCTCCAGACTAACTGCCTGCATTGGAATGTCAATCCCTACCGTTGCAGCAATCTCTCTGCTGGCAAGTCCTGCTGCAAGTACCACATGCTCCCCTTCATATACATTGTTCGCAGTAATCACCTTGCGCAGTTTACCTTTTACCTTTTGTAAAGCCACAACCTTCTCACCGGTAATAAAACGTACTCCAAGCTTTCTTGCCGCCTTATAATACCCCAATGTTGTGGTCAGTGGATTTGCATGTCCGTCTGTCGGACACCAGCTTGCACAGGTAACTTCATCAGACAGATAAGGATTCATCTGTCTCACCTCATCTCCATCGATCATACGAACATCCAGACCAACCTTTACTGCACGTTCCGTAAGTCCATTCAGGATCTGCTTATGCTTTTCATTTTTACCAAGACGAAGGTTACCGTCCTGATGGTATTCACAATCCACCTCAAGTTCTTCGGAAAGGGTTGGCCAGTAATTTTTAATTCCATACATCACAAGTGGAAGCTCTCTCGGATCGCGGCCTGACTGTCGGACACCACCGCCGTTCCTGGAGGAACCGCCATTTCCGATGTGATCACTCCCCTCTAATACAATAACCCTGCTTCCAAGCTTTGCCAGATAATAGGCAGTTGCATTTCCGATAATCCCGCCACCGATTACTACAACATCCGCACAATTACTCATATGATTCACCCTCCTTTCCTTCGTTTGCCAATATATGCATCTCGATCGGGCGCATCGGCACGCGTGATGTGGCAGGCTCAAGCTCTGCCGGAGAGATTCCAAGTTCTCTTGCTACGATACCCTTTACCAACCTTGCACAGGTCTGTCCCTGACAAAGTCCCATACCCGTTCTCAAATAGCGTCGGATTTCTGTCATGGTCCACATACCGTCATGGACTGCTCTTCGAATTTCTCCCTTTGTGATTTCCTCGCAGCGGCAGATCAGCATATCGTCATCTGCAGCCGGAACAAAAGAACCAATATCTCTTGACCTATCATTTATCTGATTCATCCTGTATCCTCCCTGGATTTTACTCTGCTTTAAAAAATCGTGCTTTCATCGCATATTCTGCCGGAACCTTAATTGTCAGCAGATTGGTCTTATCAAATGCCTTGACGTTTCTGACTTGAACTACTTCCGCATCACATACTTTTTGTCCATTTCTTCCAAGTCCTGCCCCCTTTGTCCCTACCTCCGGAAGGGGTAAAAATTCATATGGAAGTGTGACACTGGCATATCCGTCCTCATACGTCTCATCCACAAGGAAAATTGCCTGCCCGGAGCAGGATGCAACACACATGCCGCAATTTACACATTGTGAATTCTCCACCACAACCGGAAGAGAGGTGATTTTCGCCCCGATACTGATACATCCCTTGGGACATGCATCCTGGCAGGGATTACAGGGTATATTCTGTGTACACTCCATGACTGGATGAACCCCTGCTTTATGGGTAACGCCCGGATAGCGTTCAATCTCATCATCCGCCACAAATCCATGCTTTAACAGACTGGCGGAAACCGCAATTCCTTCTTCCGTCTCCGTAATTTCTTTTCCACGGTTCTTCGGTGCAAACATTCCCTGCCTAAGTCCGTCAAGTGCCCGATCTAATGCGGCAAGTTCAGTATCCAACTCCTCCTTCTCTATATAGCCCAGATATTGGGAAGCCGCAATTCCTGCCATTCTTCCTTCAATCATGGCTGAACTTGCTTCCTCAATGCCAGATACATCTCCTGCAACAAACACGCCTGGTATAGAAGTTCTCCCATATTCGTCACAAACAGGAACCTGACCGCCGCGCTTTGGATTATCCTCCATCTCGCAGCCTGCCATCTTAAGAAGCTGTGACATTGGAGAGAGTCCAACAGCAAGACATATCGTATCCACATCGAAATGTTTCTCTGTCCCCGGAATAAACCGGAAGTGACTGTCTACTTCCGCAATTGTGACACCGGTTACATACTCTTCTCCTTCTGCTTTTACAATCGTATGCGACAGATAAAAAGGGACTCCGGTTCTTGCCACCTTTGCCGCATGAACACCATATCCGCCGACACGGGGAGCCGCGTCAACTAAGGCAACCACCTCACAGCCACATTGCATCAGCTGAAAGCTCACAACAAGTCCCACATTTCCGGAGCCGAGCATCAGAATCTTTTTGCCCGGCTTCACACCATGCAGATTCATCATCGTCTGTGCTGCACCTGCCCCGATGACACCCGGTAGTGTCCATCCCGGGAAAGTTACCATATTCTCTGCTGCGCCTGTCGCAACCACTATAGCGTCTCCCTTATAATGATATACCGCTTCTCCTATGCGAACCGTAATTTCCTTGTCCTGATACAGCCCAATCACAGTCGCATTCAGTACAACTTCCACTCCAAGCTTATCGGCTTCCTCTAAAAGCTGCTCACCAATTACAAATCCTCTGATTTTTGCCTTGTGCTCCTTTGAGCCAAAAAATTTATGAATCTGCTTGAAAAGCTGACCGCCCGGCTTCTCATTTTCATCAAATACTACTACCTTAAGACCTCTCTTTGCTGCCTCAATCGCTGCCGATAAACCAGAGGGTCCTGCACCTACTATAATCAAGTCATATCGTTTCATACCACGCAATACTCCCTTCCCTATTGTACATCCATCGGCTGAGCACCGACACCATACTGTGTCTTAACTTCCATTCCCGCTTTCAAAGGTGTCACACAGGTTCGGATATTGGGAACACCGTCGACTACCATAACACAATCCGTACATCTTCCAATTGCACAGAAAATTCCTCTTGGCTTATGCTCTTTTGCCGTGTAGCGATGAACCATAAGACCTGCTGCTTTCAGTGCAGCGGCAATCGGCTCCCCTTCATAGCCCTCCACTTCTTTTCCATCGTAACTAAATTTCACGAGCTTTCCTTTTTCCTGAACTCCAAGAATCGGATGCTCTGCAATTCTTGCCTCCATACAAATCCCTTCCTCTCTTTTCAATAAAAAAAGCGTCCCAATCAACACTCTTGCTGATTCAGACGCCCTTGTCATGTCTGATATTTTACACACATATCCCGTGTGATAATTGTAAAAATCGGAACAAATATGGTTCCCCCGATACACCAAATCAAAATTCAGTCAAAAAATACCCCGGGGAAACCGGGGTTGCTATCGCCTGTATCAGCCGACAAATAAAGAAGATCTCTTCTGAAAATAAACCCTATTCAGTACAATCATAACAATACTGGTTACAAGATTTGTCACATTTTTCACATCCAGTAAAAACTCCTGCGTAATAGCAAGAACAGATACAAGATATAGAATCACAATCATAGCATTAAATCCCAGATAAGTGATATAAACCGTTGGTGCCTGACGCTTGTAATGTCTTAACTGCTGCCGTGCATAAATGGCCCAAGCAATGCAGATGACACTGCAGATCCCCATAACAATGTCCAGAATCCTCAGACCGTTGCCATAAAAAAGATATACCAGTTCCGCATTTCCCTCTCCATAATGAGCCCCTGTAAAATACATAAAGGCACTATAAACCGATGCCAATGCAGATGCAAACAACTGGAACCAGATCACAAAATGATACCATTTCATAGGCAATTGCTGAGAAAACGGAGCAGCCGGGGTTGCATTATATGTATAAGATGACTGCGGTGAATATCCGCCCGTACCGTACTGCTGCTGATTTTGCTCTCCTGAAGCAGAATAAAACTGTTGTGCTGCACCATTTTGCTCCGGCATCGCTGTCTGTTGGACTGGCTGACCACAATATGGGCAGAACTTATTATTATCCTCCGATTCTTTACCACAATGTTGACAGAACACTTTTTCCCTCCTCTGATATGAACTCCATAAAAAGTTACCAATTTCTCATAAATCTACATAATAGTACACCCAAAAACATGATAGGTCAATATTTATATACCAATAAAGCGCTGTAAAAATGCAAAACATTACAAGCACCTGCCTTCCCATTCTGCAAGCTGGCACAAGTTCTGTACATAAACTGCATTTTACAGCACTTTATTCTTTAATACTGATTATTTACATTCACAGCGGAATGTACTGCATCGTGTTTCTTCGGATCTGCAGGCATTATCTCCACTGATGTGGATAGCGCCGGCAACACATTTGCACTTATCATTAAAGCTGCATTCCTGTGCTTTACAGTCAATACCAATCGTGGTACATCCGCAGCCTTCGCTGTTGCTCATGGAATCACTGGTTCTTTCCTTAAAGCTTTCACAGCAGGTCTGGTCGGAATGATGTGCATCGGAACCACCGACTCTGATATCACCTTTTGAACACAGTTCGTCTTTGTTATACACGCAGGTTACTGCGCCGCAACTTAATACTGCCATAATTTCTACCTCCTTTTCTCAGATGGAGATAGTATGTGCCGATTATTTTGCTTTTATACGAATCTCTTCTTTCACATCTGCGATAAATGCGTCCAGACTCTTCTGACCCTGATCTCCGTCTTTGCGGCTTCTCACTGCTACCAGCTGATCTTCCTCTTCCTTCGCACCAACAACCAGCATATAAGGAACCTTCTGTGTCTGAGCCTCACGGATCTTATATCCGATTTTTTCAGAACGTGTATCAATCTCTGCACGGATTCCCTCTGCTTCCAGCGCATCCAGAACTTTCTTGCCATATTCTGCATATTTATCAGAGATCGGCAGTACTTTCACCTGAACCGGAGCCAGCCAGGTCGGGAATGCACCTGCAAAATGCTCGATCAGAATACCGATAAAGCGTTCGATGGAACCGAATGCCACACGGTGGATCATGATTGGTCTGTGTTTCTCTCCGTCTGCTCCTGTATACTCCAGATTAAAACGCAGCGGAAGCTGGAAATCAAGCTGGATCGTACCGCACTGCCAGGTTCTTCCGAGAGAATCTTCCAGATGGAAGTCAATTTTCGGTCCGTAGAATGCACCGTCACCTTCATTTACCACATATTCCAGTCCCAGATCATCCAACGCACCGCGCAGAGCATCCGTAGCCATCTCCCAGTCCTCATCACTTCCCATACTATCCTCAGGACGTGTGGAAAGTTCTACATGGTATTTGAATCCAAACAAGCTGTAAACCTCATCAATCAATTTTGCAACGCCTTTAATCTCATCTTTAATCTGTTCCGGCATCATAAAGATATGGGCATCGTCCTGTGTGAAGCAGCGCACACGCATCAGACCATGAAGCTGACCGGACTTCTCATGGCGGTGAACCAGCCCCAGTTCTCCCATACGCAGCGGAAGATCGCGATAGGACCGGGGTTCTGACTGGTAAACCAGAATACCGCCCGGGCAGTTCATCGGTTTGATGGCAAAATCCTGTTCATCAATCACAGTCGTATACATATTATCTTTGTAATGATCCCAGTGACCGGAAGTCTCCCACAGCGTTCTGCTCAGCATAATCGGCGAAGAAATCTCCTGATAACCATTTTTTCTGTGCAGTTCATGCCAGTAATCCAACAGACAATTTTTCAGAATCATACCCTTCGGGAGGAAGAATGGGAATCCCGGACCTGCATCATTCATCATGAATAATCCCAATTCACGGCCCAGTTTTCTGTGATCGCGCTTCTTCGCCTCTTCAATCATCGTCAGATACGCTTCCAGTTCTGCCTTCTTCGGGAATGCTGTGCCATAGATACGTGTGAGCATTTTGTTATGCTCATTCCCGCGCCAATAAGCGCCTGCCAGGCTGGTCAGCTTAAATGCTTTCACCGGTTTTGTACTCATCAGATGCGGTCCCGCACACAGATCCACAAACTCTCCCTGCTGATAAAAGCTGATCTCTGCATCTTCCGGAAGATCCTCGATCAATTCCACTTTATAAGGCTCCTGACGTTCTTTCATGAATGCAATCGCTTCATCTCTCGGTTTTGTAAATCTCACAATCGGAAGATCTTCTTTGATAATCTTCTTCATCTCAGCTTCGATTTTCTCCAGATCATCTGACGTAAATGCAGTCTCACGATCCATATCATAGTAAAATCCATCAGCGATGGAAGGACCAATTGCCAGCTTTGCATCCTGATATAGCCGCTTTACAGCCTGTGCCATAATATGGGAAGTTGTATGACGGTAAGCAGCCAGACCCTCCGGATCATTAACCGTATGAATGCTCAATGTGCAGTCCTGGTCCACCACATATCTCAGATCCACAACCTCGCCGTCTACCTCACCGCAGGCTGCCATTCTTGCCAGACCTTCGCTGATATCTTTTGCAATATCAATGACAGACATTGCCTGCTGATACTCTTTTGTCGAACCATCTTTCAATGTAATAATCATTTATTCTATCTCCTTTTCTTATTTTATCCGGACACCTGATCAAATATAAACGAACGAATCATCTGAAATACAAAAAGTCCCTTGCAATATCCACAGACACTGCAAGGGACGAGTATTCACTCGCGGTTCCACCCTGATTGCTTTTTACGAAAAGCCGCTCTTTCAGACGATAACGGAGTCACCGGACCGGATTGGGGCCACTCAAAGGTAGTTTTCAACCGTTTCCCGATAAGATGCTTCCAGCTTTTCACATCTCTCTCTGTAACGTTATCACGGCTTACTCTTCTTCTCAACGTGTTTTCTTACTTAATAATATAACACGTGGAAAATGCTTGTCAATAGAATTTTCATTCTGCTAATTGGTAATTTTCTGCATCAACAAGTTCCTGTTTGTATTCTTCGTAATAATTAAGAAAACCTTCGTTAAATTCTGCCGTATCCATAGAATCACTTTGATTTGTTTCCTCTGCGAAAGATTGTTTTAGTACTTCGACATATTTTTGTATCGGCAAATTTTTCTGATATACTGTAAATTCATAGTTCCAATAGTCTTCTTCCGACTCAAATTGGTCAATCAATGACTGAATGTCCGAAGCATTCTGAGAATTTTTCATATCCATTTTCATTTCATTCAGGTAAGCCCAAATCTCATCCTCCGTCACATCCTGCCCTTCCTTAACAGCCTTAACATACAGTGCGTTCCTTTGTTTCAAATATTCTATGGCTTTATTCCTGGCAGCTTCTTCCGTATCACCTGAAATAATATAAAAATCAATTGCAATACCTAATTCACGATTTGTAATAACTGCCTGTTTTCCTTCCATAAAAATGTCTTCATCTGCATCCAAAGCACTTAACTTGCCCTCTTTCGCATGTTCAGCTATATTCTCTCCTAATTTTTCATAGAGGTTTTTATCTTTGCTCTCTGAATGTCCCCACGTTTGGAATACAGCAATCGCAAAAAGTCCGGTAATTACTGCTATGAGCATAAATATTCGTCTTTTCTTACGCATATTTTTATACCTCCTAAGATGTTTTCAATGATATTGTGCAGGATTCTGTTTGCGTAGGCACTAACATACCCTTGCAAATAAGCAATACCACCCATGTACCCTGATTTGACGTAGTTTTGGGATATGTTTTTGAAGTCGTATTTTTTTGGAAACCTTTCGTAGAATATGTCGTATCCCAAATAGCAGGCTCTGTATTAAATGAAGTAAAAGTTGCTACAGTACTCCCTCCTGAATCTTTATGTAATACATTGCCAAGTTGCATATAAGGTACATTAACTGCTGCGACTGTATTATATGCATAGAGTCTGGTTCTACTGCTGAAAATATTATTACTTCCGCTAGCCGTATATCTTTCCTCATACTTTAACCAATAATCCATAGAAGACCATCCCGAATCAGCACTTGCCCAATAAGCACTGCTCTTTCTTTCACTTAATTTAGAAGCTGCAAATGGCGATATTACGGATATATGAAAGCTCATGATAACAGAAAGGAAAATTACAATTACTCTTTTTAATTTACTAATCATCTACATCCTCCTTTTTCTACTAACATCTTTCGCAGTCTTTTTATAGAATTCAATATCTTCCATACAAAAATAATTCATGGGACTCCCCTCCTTTCACTTGGATTATTAACAGCACCATAAATCAAAAGAATCTTTATGATTTTTACAGCTTAATTCACTCTTTTCTAAATTTTTCATTTAATTATATAAACAATTTTACATCTTTTTTATTGCATTTGCAATGAGAATCAATCGCAATATTCGACAAAGAATTGTAGTATTCGACAGAATCAAAAATGTTTTTTTAAAAAATAGCTATTCTTTTGATCATGTTTATTGCTACCTGACCTTCCTAAGCAAACCTAAGGAAAACTGCCATCCATAAACCATTTATCTCGTCCTTGTCTATCGTTTATAGTACCTGTGCTAAATATCATAAAATTATTAACTCATTTGATTAGGCTTTGTATTGTATTGTAATGATGTTGAATGAAAAATCGGAATGGAGAACGAAAATTCTGGAGGGTTTCAATGAGAGTTGAAATTTATTCAAGAAAATCCACTGAAGAACTGTTGGCAGGCATTTCCCGGAAAATGCAGCGTTAATCAGTTTTTATGATCCGGTGAATCCAAGAACAGGGGGAAAAAGATGTGCCTGTCGATTACTCGTGTAAAACAAATCGTGTCTTTCCGATTGAAATACATGACATTGACCTGAAGATACTTCCGAAATATGGTTTTACATATGATACTTTTTTCCCGGAGGCTGATGATCTGGCAAAATTTATTTACGGTACTTACAGTGAAGGATTAGACATCATCTGCCAGTGCGAATACGGACAAAGCAGAAGTGCCGCCTGTGCCGCTGCAATATTGGAGCATTTTTATCACAATGGCATTTCGATATTTGCAGATTACCGTTATTATCCCAATCAGATGATATCTCATAAAGTATTTGATGCATTATGTTCAGAGATATGATTGAATTTTTCACTGCTTGACAACCTATACAGAACCATCTATACTTTTAGTAAACGGACATGTCTGCTGGCGCAGACATCACCATTCATGAAAGTCGATTGCTCCGCACTTTGTGCTCCCGCAATCGCCGCCAGTATTCGTAATCCGGGCTATTGCCCTCCTTACTCATACCGGCTTGCCCGTCCAATGTCCATGACTCGCCGCATGCCAGCATGCGCTCCTCATGGCCGCTGTCCGGGACTTTCATAGTGATTTTTTAGAAAAGTAGGAGTTGCGTGCGTAGACGTTGGATGAGATTTGTGTTAAGATAGATATTAGGATATCAAGTATCTGAATAAGGGGTGGATGTGATCAGCAGGTGGTAAAAAAATAACGGAGTAAGGGATTACAGGATGAAAGAGGACAAAGAGAGAAAACAAAAAGGGCAGAAGGAAGAGGAGCAGATTACGTTTCACCGATATGAGTCGGATATGACCAGAAAAGAGAAGCGGGAACTGGAGAAGCAGAAGCTTGGAAGTATGGACTGGAGGGGGAAGCTGCAGTATGTGTGGGCTTATTATAAGCCGGCGATGGCGGCTGTGGTCGGTATTATTCTGGCAATTGTGTTTATCTGGCAGACGGTGGAGAATGCAAAGTATAAGACTGTTCTGAATGTGAGTGTGATTGGGGCTTCTGTGGGAGAGCAGGCGGAAGAGATTCAAGAAGAGCTGCAGGAGCAGTTTGGTACGGAGAACAAGTATGATAAGGTAACCTTTGATACATCGTTTATGATGCAGGATGTAGAGACGGCGGATTACAATATCATGATGAAGCTTACGACTGTTGTGGCAGCAAGAGAGCTGGATGTGTTGATTACCAACCAGGCCTTTTATGATCATTATGAAGGTGAGGGGATGTTTCTGGATTTGTCTACGTTATTTACACCAGAGGAGTGTGAAACGTATGAGATTACAGAAGGCACAGACAGAATTGAAATATCAGATACGGTGTGGTTCGAAAAGCATTCCTGGGTTCCGTATGAACCGGTTTATCTGACGGCGATCAGTAATACCAGGCATCCGGAAAAAATAAAAGAATTCATAATTACAGTTAAGGAGGAAAAGGAATGAGTGACTTATATACGGAAGTATTAGTGGAGAAGCAGTTTACGGCAAAGGATATGGCAATTAAAGTGGGGATGATTTTCATGACAGTGCTATCGGTGGTTGCGGGGGTACTGATTCCGCCGATCCTGCTTGCAGCATTGGCATTTGGTCTTTTGGACTATTTTTTTCTTCCGAAATTAAATGTGGAATATGAGTATCTTTATGTAAATGGAGAATTGGATATTGACAAGATATTTTCCCGCGTCAAGAGAAAAAAGGGTGCAAGTTATGATTTGAACAATATGGAGATTTTAGCTCCGGTTAAGTCTCATCAGCTTGATTCTTACAGAAACAATTCGAATATCAAAACAGTAGATTATTCTTCCGGAAAGCCGGATGCAAAAGTATATGCGGCCATTATTTCCAAAGATGATCATCTGGAACGTCTGCTTTTCGAGCCGAATGATGTGATGATCCGTGATATTCGCAGCAAAATGCCAAGAAAAGTATTTACAGATTGACAGCATCAGAAAATTTTGTTACACTAGGGAACAAAATAACTCGTGGCTTTCCAGTCACAAAAGAAAAAGGGAGGTAAAAAGAAAGATGGGAACGATTATTGGCGAAGGCATTACCTTTGACGATGTGCTGTTGGTACCACAGTATTCAGAAGTGACCCCGAACATGGTGGACTTGTCCACATATCTGACAAAAAGCATAAAGCTGAATATTCCGATGATGAGTGCCGGTATGGATACCGTGACGGAGCATCGGATGGCAATTGCCATGGCAAGGCAGGGTGGTATCGGTATTATCCATAAGAATATGTCGGTAGAACAGCAGGCAGATGAGGTTGACAAGGTTAAACGTTCAGAGAATGGTGTTATCACCGATCCATTTTTCTTATCACCGGAACATACATTGGCGGATGCCAACAATCTGATGGCTAAGTTCCGTATATCAGGTGTACCGATTACTGAGAATGGTAAACTGGTAGGAATCATCACAAACCGCGATTTGAAGTTTGAGGAGGATTATTCCAGAAAAATTAAAGAGTGTATGACTTCAGATGGATTGATTACGGCGAGAGAAGGTGTAACGCTGGAAGAGGCAAAGAGCATTCTCGCCAAGTCCAGAAAAGAAAAACTGCCGATTGTGGATGAGAATTTTAATCTGAAGGGACTTATCACAATCAAAGATATCGAAAAGCAGATCAAGTATCCGCTGTCTGCAAAGGATGAGCAGGGACGTCTGCTCTGCGGAGCTGCAGTTGGTATCACAAAGAATGTTCTGGAGCGTGTGGATGCGCTGGTGAAGGCTCACGTGGATGTAATTGTTATTGATTCTGCTCATGGACATTCTGCGAACATCTTCAAAACATTGAGAGAGATTAAAGCAGCTTATCCAAAGCTTCAGGTAATTGCAGGTAATGTGGCAACGGCAGAAGCTACAAGAGATCTGATCGCCGCCGGCGCAGACGCAGTTAAGGTTGGTATCGGACCTGGGTCTATCTGTACAACACGTGTTGTTGCAGGTATCGGCGTACCGCAGATCACTGCAGTTATGAACTGTTACGAGGAAGCAAAGAAGACCGGTACGCCGATCATTGCTGACGGAGGTATCAAGTATTCCGGTGATATGACAAAGGCGATTGCAGCAGGAGCCAGTGTCTGTATGATGGGAAGCATCTTTGCGGGATGTGATGAAAGTCCGGGAACTTTCGAATTATTCCAGGGAAGAAAGTATAAAGTTTATCGCGGTATGGGTTCTATTGCGGCGATGGAGAACGGAAGCAAGGATCGTTATTTCCAGACAGATGCCAAGAAACTGGTACCGGAAGGTGTGGAAGGACGTGTGGCTTACAAAGGGCTTGTGGAAGATACCGTATTCCAGCTGATCGGCGGAATTCGTTCCGGTATGGGATACTGCGGAGCCAAGGATATTGAGGCTTTGAAAGAGAATGGTAAATTTGTAAAGATTTCTGCCGCTTCTCTGAAAGAATCTCATCCGCATGATATCCATATTACAAAGGAAGCTCCAAATTACAGCGTAGATGAATAAATAACGTGTCGTGGGATTGCTACATAAAATCCTTGCGGTCTCTTTGACGGAGACTGCAGAGATTTTGTGTAGCAATTTTTACATTTTGGATAAAAGCAGTTCACAAAATTGCTTTATGATGAAAAAGGTTACAAAGGAAAAGGTATAGAGGGAGAGTATATGGCACGTAAAAGAGAAACAGACAGACCGAAATCTCAGGCATATCTGCGCCGCCGCCGTGTAGTATACCGGAATCGGGCGATTCTGGCAGTAATTGTTGTTGCGATTATCGGAATCTGTATAGGGGGAATCAAAAGAAAATTTGAAAAGGAGGACATCAGCGGTACATTCAAATCTGTATCGTTGACCAGTTCAAAGACTGACTGGCGGGGAGCCCCGCCTTTGGATGTACAGCTGCTGACTCCAAATCCATATTCGAGACCGCAATTGAAATTAGAACAGGTAAAAGGAATTGTCATCCATTATACGGCAAATCCGGGAACGAGCGCTCAGGCGAATCGTGATTATTTCGAGGGGCTGAAAGACGGACAGGGGACCTCTGCCAGCAGTCATTTTATTGTGGGATTGGAAGGAGAAATCATTCAGTGTGTTCCAACAGCAGAAGAAGCATATGCCTCAAATAACAGAAACGTGGATACGCTTTCAATCGAATGTTGTCACCCGGATGAGAGCGGACAGTTTAAAGATGTTACTTATCAGTCTGTCATTCAATTGACCGGCTGGCTGTGTGTGAGATATGATCTGAGTCCGGAGGATGTGATACGACATCATGATGTGACAGGGAAGGAATGCCCCAAATATTTTGTGGATCATGAAGATGCCTGGGAGCAGTTTCGGGCAGATGTTAAAGATAAGATTGAAGAAATTAAAAATGAGCAGAGTTAAGGAACTGTAGAAAAATAACTTGCATGAGTGATTTTCCTACCGTTCCTAAGTAAACGGACATGTCTGCTGACGCAGACATCACCATCCATGAAAGTCGATTGCTCCGCACCTTGTGCTCCCGCAATCGCCGTCAGTATTCGTAATCCGGACTAAAAGGTACAGGACAACTATCTGAAAATGATGGAATAGTTATGGGCATTGGATGGGCAAGCTATTATGAGAATTGATATAAGGAAAAGGAAGGAAAGAAAAATGATGTCAGAGACAACAACATTACAAAAGCGGGACGAGATGGATCAAAAGTTTTGCTGGCATATGGAGGACTTATTTGCGGATGATCAGGCATGGATGTGTGCCTACGGAAAGTTACAGACACAGATTGATGCATTTTCGAAAAATCAGGGTAAGCTTGGGGAAAGTCCGGAGATTATGTACAAAATCTTTCAGGAAAAGGACGAAATCAGTCAGCTGTTTGAGCGGGTTTATGTCTATGCGAATCAGAAGTATCATGAAGATACGGGAAATCAGAAGTATCAGGAATTGTCGGGAAAGGCTATGGCATTATCTTCCGTGTTTTCGGATGCCTGCTCTTTTGTGGAGCCGGAACTGATGGCTCTGGATGAGCAGATTATTTTTAGATATTTTGAGGAATATGAGCCGTTAAGGCTTTATGAACGAATGCTGAAAGAGATTCTGCGTCAGAAAGAACATGTTTTGACGGCAGAATTGGAGGCTGTACTTGCTAAGGCCAGCGAATTGGGAAATTCTCCGCAGCAGATCTTCATGGCATTTAACAATGCGGACATCCAATTTGGAACCGTTGTGGATGAGGAAGGAAACGAGAGAATCCTTACCCACGGAACATTTTCCAACTTTATGGAAAGTAAGGACAGACGTGTGCGGAAGGAAGCGTTTTTAAAGTTGTATCAGGCTTATGAAGATCATAAGAATATGTTAGCTGCAACATTTTCCGCAAATCTCAAGCAGGCGGCGTTTTTTGCAAAGATGCGGAATTATCCGTCAGTTCTTGCGGCAGAGTTGGACGGCGGAAATATCCCGGCGGCAGTTTATGAGCAATTGATTGAGGCTGTGCATGAAAATCTGCCTGCCATGTATCGATATGTAGCACTGCGGAAAAAGATACTTGGTGTCGAGGAACTTCACATGTATGATGTATATGTTCCTATGGTTGAAGGTGTTGAGAAAAAGATTTCCTATGAAGAAGCCAGAGAGACGGTCAGGGAAGGACTTTCCGTTCTGGGAGAAGACTATTTGAAACTGTTGGATGAAGGTTTTTCGGACGGTTGGATTGATGTCTATGAGAATCAGGGAAAACGAAGCGGTGCTTATTCATGGGGTGCTTATGGTACACATCCCTATGTGTTGCTGAATTACAGCGGGAATCTGAATTCGGTCTTTACGTTGGCCCACGAGATGGGACATGCAATTCACAGCTATTATTCGGATCATAATCAGCCCTATATCTATGCAGGGTATCGAATCTTTGTGGCAGAGGTTGCATCTACCTGTAATGAGGCACTGTTAATCCATTATCTGATTGAACATGCCAGGGATCAGAAAGAGAAAGTGTATCTGATCAATTATTTTCTGGATCAGTTTAAGGGAACTGTTTACAGGCAGACGATGTTTGCTGAGTTTGAAAAGAAGGCTCATGAGCTGATGGAACAGGAAGGAAGTGTTCCGGCACAGACTTACTGCGACATTTATTATGAATTGAATCAGAAGTATTTTGGACCGGATATGGTCAGCGACCCGGAAATTGCATTGGAGTGGGCAAGGATTCCCCATTTCTATACGCCGTTTTATGTGTATCAGTATGCTACCGGGTTTTCGGCCGCAATTGCGATCAGTCAGAAGATTTTGAAAGGCGAACCGGGAATTATTGAAAAGTATAAGAAATTCCTGAGTGGGGGAAGCTCCGAGGATCCCATTGATCTTCTGAAAATCTGTGGAGTCGATATGGAAAAACGTGAGACGGTGGATGAGGCTTTAGCTGTATTCGCATCCTATGTAGAAGAGCTGGAAAACATAAAAGTGCTGTAAAAATCGGAGAAATATCTGTTAACTTTAGACAAAATTATTTTTGTATGACCCTTGAAAAAGTCACCAGTTATGTTACAATAATGTTACGGAGTGATTAAGGGTGATTGTATGAATTTATATGAGGCTATTTTTGTAAGAAAATCTGTGCGGAACTATAGTATGGAAGGGTTGAGTAATCAGGTACTGGATAAAATCCGGGTACATTATCAGGAGCTGACCAGTCTTTTCGGGAATATTGATACAGATATCGCCATACTGGATAACCGCAAGGGACAACAGAAGATGTTAGGACTGTTCGGTGTAAAGGCACCGTATTATCTGGCTTTTTACTCGGAAGAGGCGCCGAGAAGCCTGATGAATATGGGATATATGATGGAACAGATGGTGCTTTATATGTGCAGTATCGGTATTGGTACCTGCTATATGGGCAGCAACAGGGTTAAGAAGTCACAGCAGACACTGGATGGTAAAAAATTGGTGGGAATTGTTGCATTTGGTAAAAGCAAAGGTTCTCATGTCCGGAAGCAGTCAGAGGCGAAGCGGTTGTCTTTGGAGGAATTGAGTATCTTTAAAGAAGTGCCGCGCCAATGGATGAAGCAGTTTCTGGAAGCTGCCCGTCTGGCACCGTCCAGTATGAATAGTCAGCCATGGCGTTTTGTGGTTTATGACAATCGGATTCATATCTTTTCGAAAAAGCACAGTCTGGAACAACTGCGAAAGTGGGATGAAGTGAATTTTGGAATTATGTTTGCCAATATGATGGTAGTGGCGGAGGAGCTTTGGCTGGATGTGGATTTGATTCGATTGGAAGATATTTCGCAGAAGAATTTTCCGAATAATCAGTATGTCCTCAGTGCCATATTAAAGCCGTGAGCAGGAGTTTCTAAAAATAAAAAAATTGTTGACAAAAATCTGAAATTATAGTATATTTATATCTGCGAGTTGCGATAGTAGCTTGCAGATGTGCGCGAGTGGCTCAGGGGTGGAGTACAACCTTGCCAAGGTTGGGGTCGCGGGTTCGAATCCCGTCTCGCGCTTTTTTTATTAGAATCCAACGGTTATCGTTGGATTTTTTGTTATACGAAATGTAAAACAGAGGTGAACCTTATGGAAAAACAAATCTTAATCGTTGACGACGAACAGGAAATCGCTGATTTACTTGAGGTATATCTGGTCAATGAAGGCTTCCGGGTATTCAAGTGTTACAATGGCTCCGATGCACTGCGCTGTATCCAACGGGAACAGCTGAATCTTGCAATTCTGGATGTCATGCTTCCGGACATTGACGGCTTCTGTTTGTGCCGGAAAATCCGTGAAGCACACTACTATCCGGTCATCATGCTGACTGCCAAATCTGAAGATATGGATAAGATTACCGGACTGACGATCGGCGCTGACGACTACATCACCAAACCTTTTAATCCCCTTGAGGTCATCACGCGTGTCAAAGTACAGCTGCGCAGATGTGAACGTTATAACCATCCGGAAGATTCTCAGACTGAGCCCCTGCAGCAATTGGAAGTCCGCGGTCTGTCCATCCATAAAGCAGCTCACAGATGTACCCTGAACGGAAGGGAGCTTGCATTGACTCCGATTGAGTTTTCATTACTCTGGTATCTCTGTCAGAACCGGGGAAAGGTCATCTCTTCCGAAGAGCTTTTCGAACAGGTCTGGGGCGAAAAGTTTCTGGATCAGAATAATACGGTGATGGCACATATCGGACGCATCCGGGAAAAGATGCACGATTCCGGCAGAAAACCGAAATATATAAAAACAGTCTGGGGGGTAGGTTATCAAATTGAGTAACTACACACGAGATATTTATACAAAGAAACTCTCACAAAATATTTTACAACGCATGATGCTGCACATCCTTCTTGCCTTTTTTATTTATGTGTTATCCGGTATTGCGGCCGCATTTCTGATGCTTTGGATCTATCAGCAGAACATCTGGTACGGCTATGAAACTTTTTATAAACTTCTTCATTTTCTGGATCGGAACCGCAGCGTATTCATCACCGGATATCTGTTGATCGGATTATTTGCGATCTGCCTCTATAACATGAAAAAACTCTTCCGCTACCTGGAACAAATTATTGATGCTACCGGGGAACTGTTCAAAACCGATGATCAGCTGATCACACTTCCTAAGGAGCTGAGCGAAATTGAACTGCGGATGAATGGACTCAAACTGCAGGTACAGAAGAATCAACGCGCCGCCAAAGATGCAGAACAGCGGAAAAATGACCTTGTGGTCTATCTGGCACACGATCTGAAAACTCCCCTCACCTCTGTCATTGGATATCTGACACTTTTACAGGATGAACCGCAGATTTCAGACGAGATTCGCAGCAAGTATCTGACCATTGCTCTGGATAAAGCAGAACGCCTGGAAGACTTAATCAACGAATTTTTTGAAATTACCCGCTTCAGTCTGACCCACCTGACTCTGGAACGAAGCAAAATTAACCTGACTCGTATGCTGGAACAGACAATTTACGAGTTTGCCCCCATGTTCCAGGAGAAGGACCTGCAATGCCGCTTATCCATGGAAGACAATCTGATGCTGCGATGTGATCCGGAAAAGCTGCAGCGGGTTTTTGATAATCTGCTGCGCAATGCTGTCAATTACAGTTATGAACACAGTTCAATCCTGATTCATGTCACCCACGATGAAACGCAGTTGTCGCTTGTTATGGAGAACCAGGGTCCTGCCATCCCCCAGGAAAAACTGGAGCGGATTTTTGAACAATTTTTCCGCCTGGACAGTGCCCGAACCTCCCGAAACGGCGGTTCCGGACTGGGACTTGCCATCGCCAAAGAAATTGTAGAGCTTCACCAGGGTACGATTACTGCCGAAAGCCATGATGATACCATCTGTTTTCATGTGGCACTTCCATTTTCTTCATAAAATCTTAAAATTTCCGAGTGAAAAAAAGAGGATTTTCCTTCTGAAATCTGAAAAAAAGCAGCCCCTGTTCTGGTATACTGAAAAGCATCCAAACAGGGCTGTTTTATTCCCTGCGACTCATAAAAAGGAGGAGTATCCCTATGCACAGATATTCAAAAACAAATGAAAAACATATGATTTCTCCGCACAATCAGCCTGCCAATCGCAGACGGCACAGGAAAAGGCGGAAAAAACGAAGTTTTCTGTGTCTTATGATACTTTTTTCACTCTTTCTTTTTGCAATAACCGTATTTCCCGGAACACACCGCCTGACTTCTATCATGACACTGAAACAATATACCGCTTCCAACGATCTCACCCTTTCCGAATATCCGAAGGAGCTGTTAGAGCTTTATGAACGAAATCCGGAAACGGAAAAATTCGTACTGGAATATCCGCAGAAAAAAGATCTGCAGCCGTCCATAGACCTGAGCTCATACGAACACGCTTCCACTGTCCCGCTTTTTATGCAATGGGATCAGCAATGGGGATACAAGGAATATTCCGGCAATCTCTTTGGTCTGACCGGCTGCGGCCCCACCTGCCTTTCTATGGTTGCTGTCTACCTGACCGGCGAAACCACCATGAATCCCGCATGGATGGCTGATTTTGCTGCGGAACACGGTTATGCTTCCGAAGGAAATGGATCCTCCTGGACTTTATTTTCAGAAGGCGGCCCGGCACTGGGGTTTGACGTAACAGAGATTCCTTTGGACGAGCAGCGGATTGTCAACAATCTCCAGGTCGGAAATCCGATTATCGTCGTAGTGGGCAAAGGAGATTTTACCACCTCCGGTCATTTCATTGTAATGACCGGTTATAAAGACGGTAAAATTCAGGTTAATGATCCCAACAGCCACGCAAATTCTGAAAAACTCTGGTCCTACGCAGACATAAAAGACCAGATCAAAAATCTCTGGGTATTCCGTTAGAAATACCTGTATTATTGGATTGTATTCAAAGAAATGCAAAAAACAATTGTCAAATTCTTGACAGTTTTTTGCATTCTTTGTATATTATAGTAGAGTTATATGACTGACGGAAGTGGAATTGACCACAGGAAGTATAACTATATCATAGCCGACCGTCTGGGCAAAAAGTTGTCCTTAAGACAGGTCAGCTTTTTTTTCCATTTTACAAGGAGGACTAAACATGATACAGATGGAACAATGGAATGGGTTTAAAGGAAGACTCTGGAAAGAAGAAGTAAATACTCGCGATTTCATCCAGAACAACTACACTCCTTATGACGGAGATGGTTCATTCCTTGCGAAACCAACAGAAGCAACAAACAAACTTTGGGGTGCCCTGCAGAAATTGCAGAAAGAAGAACGTGCAAAAGGCGGCGTTCTGGACATGGATACGGAAATCGTTTCCACTCTGACTTCTCATGCACCTGGATATATTGACGAAGAATTAAAAGATCTGGAAAAAATTGTAGGTCTTCAGACTGACAAACCTCTGAAAAGAGCATTTATGCCTTTCGGCGGTATCAAGATGGCGGAAGACTCCTGCAAAACCAACGGATATACACCGGCTCCGGAACTCCACAAAATCTTTACAGAATACCACAAGACACATAATCAGGGTGTTTTCGATGCTTATACTCCTGAGATGAGAAAAGCACGTCATAATAAGATTATTACAGGTCTGCCGGATACCTATGGCCGCGGACGTATTGTCGGTGATTACCGCCGTGTGGCACTGTATGGTATCGACTTTTTGATGGCTAAGAAAAAAGAAGATTTTGATAACTGCGGCTGCGGTGTTATGACGGATGATGTGATCCGCCAGAGAGAAGAAATCACCATGCAGTATAATGCACTTGCCGGCATGAAGGAGATGGCTGCAAGCTACGGCTTTGATATCTCCCAGCCTGCAAAGGATGCCAGGGAAGCAGTTCAATGGCTGTATTTCGGTTACCTGGCTGCCATCAAAACACAGAATGGTGCTGCCATGAGTGTGGGCCGTATCGGAACCTTCCTTGATATCTATATCCAGCGCGATCTGGAAAATGGAGTGATCACAGAGACAGAAGCTCAGGAATTGATCGATCATCTGATCATGAAGCTGCGTATGGTGAAATTTGCCCGTATACCTTCTTACAATCAGTTGTTCTCCGGCGACCCGGTATGGGCAACCGTAGAAGTCGGCGGACTTGGACAGGACGGACGTTCTATGGTAACCAAGAGTGATTTCCGTATCCTGCATACACTGATCAACATGGGACCGGCTCCGGAACCAAACCTGACTGTACTTTATTCTTCCAGACTGCCTGAGAACTTCAAGAAATTTGCTGCTTATATCTCTGTTGAGACAAGTTCTATCCAGTATGAAAATGATGATGTCATGCGTCCGGTATGGGGTGATGACTATTCCATCTGCTGTTGTGTATCTGCTACACAGACCGGTAAAGAGATGCAGTTCTTCGGTGCCCGTGCAAACCTGGCAAAATGTCTCCTTTACGCAATCAACGGCGGTGTGGATGAGAAGACAAAAGTCCAGATGGGACCGGAATACAAGGCAATTACTTCCGAATATCTGGATTATGATGAAGTAATCCGCAAGTACGATCAGATGATGGACTGGCTGGCAGGACTGTATGTCAACACCTTGAATGTCATCCAGTATATGCATGACAAATACTACTATGAAGCTGCAGAGATGGCTTTGATCGACACCGATGTAAGACGTACCTTTGCAACTGGTATCGCAGGCTTCTCACACGTTGTTGACTCTCTGTCTGCCATCAAATATGCCAAAGTAAAAGCGATCCGTGATGAAGACGGTATCACAACTGATTTTGAAATTGAGGGAGATTTCCCGCGTTACGGAAATGATGATGACAAGGCTGATGAAATCGCAGTATGGCTTCTGCATACCTTCCTTGATAAGCTGAAAAAACATCATACTTACCGTAACTCTGAACCTACAACCTCTATCCTGACCATTACCTCCAACGTTGTATACGGAAAAGCTACAGGTGCCCTTCCGGATGGACGTAAAGCAGGTGAACCACTGTCTCCTGGTGCAAATCCAAGCTACGGTGCTGAAAAGAACGGTCTTCTGGCTTCCCTGAACTCCGTTGCAAAACTTCCGTATGAGTGGGCGCTGGATGGTATCTCTAATACACAGACCATCAACCCAGGTGCAATCGGTCATACCGAAGAAGAACGTGTCAATAATCTGACCCGTATTCTGGATGGATATTTCGATCAGGGTGCACACCATCTGAACGTCAATATCTTCGGAATCGAAAAACTGAAAGATGCGATGGAGCATCCGGAAAAAGAAGAATATCAGAACTTTACAATCCGTGTATCCGGTTATGCGGTTAAATTCATTGATCTGACCCGCGAACAGCAGTTGGATGTTATCGCTCGTTCCGCGCATGAACGAATTTAGTCATCGCAAAGGTTCCATTCACTCGATCGAAAGCTTTGGTTCCGTAGATGGTCCAGGCGTCCGCTTTGTGGTTTTTGTACAGGGCTGTAAGATGCGCTGTCAGTTTTGTCACAATCCGGACACCTGGAGTACCAATCACACCGACCTGATGTCTGCCGACGAACTTCTGGAACAGGCTCTCCGCTACCGCTCCTACTGGGGCAGCGAAGGCGGAATTACCGTCAGCGGAGGAGAACCGCTCCTTCAGATGGATTTTCTGATTGAGCTTTTCCAGAAAGCAAAAAAGGAAGGCATCCATACTGTGATCGATACTTCCGGCAATCCTTTTACCAGAAATGAACCTTTTTTCCAGAAGTTTAACACACTCATGAAATACACCGACCTGCTTCTTCTGGATATCAAGCATATCGATGAGGAACAGCACAAAGTGCTGGCCGGATGCAGCAACCGGAACATCCTTGATCTGGCAAGATACCTTGCCGAGATCCAAAAGCCTGTCTGGATTCGTCACGTTCTTGTACCGGAGAGAAACGACTACGATGAATACCTGATCCGTTTGGATGAGTTTGTAAAATCTCTTGGAAACGTAGAGCGGTTTGAAGTACTGCCCTATCACACTCTGGGTATTTTCAAGTGGGAAGATTTAAGGCTTCCTTATCCGCTGCATGGAATTGAACCGCCGACTGCAGAACGTGTTGCCAATGCCAACAGACTTCTGCATACGGCTGATTACACCGGATATCTGAAACACTGAAATCAGAAACACAGGACGCTGTGGTATACTTACCCGGCGTCCTGTTTCTTTTTGACAGCTACATAATTTCTTTCTTTTATCTTCAGTTTTTCTTCACGAATTTTAGATTTCTTTTTCTTTTCAGACATACTTTCAACACATTTTTTTCTTATAATAAATCTCGGATAGTTGATTAACCACTCACTATCTCCCCCCTCATTTTAAAAAGGACCATCGCAAGATGGTCCTTTTTTGTGCCCTGTTTATTGGCTTGACTACGCTTTCTGTTCCGATTTCTCCATGCGTTCTCCCCTTTGATACTCTCCTGCTCCATGCATCATGCCCCTGCCCCCATTTCCGTTCGATGTAACTACGGATTCCAGAGTAAGTTCGCTGCTCTCGCTTCCAGCCACCAGAGTATACGTTACTCCTTCTTTTAATTCCGGGCAGGTGAGAACTACCGACTGATATTCCTTCGCCGATGTCCAGTTCAAAAGCGCTGTCCCATCCTCATCGGTCAATACCACAGTACTTCCGGCTTCCTGATTACTGTCTAAATACTGCAGAATCGAACACTGCCTGGAAGTTTCACCAAAGCCCTGCGCCATGCCGGAACTGCCAGCAGCAATCAGCGTCCCTCCGCTGACACAAGCTTCGCCGTTGTAGTCCAGAGCGCCGTCTCCTCCGCTGACAGGACCACTAACGTACGTAGTACCTCCTGATACAAACAGACTTCCATTGGAATCCAGCCCGTCCCCCTGCGCGTCAACGGTAATCGTTCCCCCGGTAATCTTAATATAAGCATTGGTATCATTTTCCATTTCTCCCCCGCCTATCTTACCGCCAAATCCACTTTCCCGACCTTCTTCACTGTCAGGCGGCATTTCCGGACGTTCACCTCCATCCGGCATTTCTCCATCCCCCCGCATTCCCGGGTGTTCTCCTCCATCCGGCATTTCTCCATCTCCCCACATTCCCGGGTGCTCTCCTCTGTCCGGCATTTCTCCATCTCCCGGCATCCTGGGATCTTCGCCGTCCTTCGGCAGTTCCCTGCCTTCTGGCATCCTGGGCGGCTCTGAGGTTCTCTCATCATTCACTGCATCCATTGTCTCGCTGTCATTATTCGGTGCTGCAGCATTGATCCCATCATCACTCGCCGTAATTGCAATGCTTCCGCCATTTATTACCACACGATAACCTTCCAGCCCTTCATAACACTCTGTAATCTGAAGTTCTCCACCATTCATCACGGTATCAACATCTGCATGAAATCCATCATCTCCGGTCTTGATTGCAAATGTTCCTCCATCCACCAGAATGCTCCCCCCTGCATGGAAAGCATCATCTTCCGTATCAATCGTAAAGTTCCCGCCTGCCACATAGAGATTACCCAAGGTAGATTCTTCGGTATTTTCCGACTTTACAGCTTTTCCCCGTCCGGTCAAGTGAAAGGTCCCGTCCAGAATTTTCACGCTGTCTTTCCCGCTCATACACTGTTTTTCTGCATCAATCGTAAGGCTTCCTCCTGTAACCACAAGATCATCTTTCGATACGATCCCATGTTTGTAATCGGCATCAATCCAAAGACTCCCACTGCCGTTCACAGTAAGATCCTCTTTGCTGAAAACAACTGCGTCTACCGTATTCTCATCCGTATCCACATACTCGGTTCCGCCGCTCAATCTATTCTCAGTTCCGTCAGCAAGCGTAAGGAACACTTTATCTGCCTGCTTTATGTAAATTGCAGCACTTGTCTCACAGTGAATCTGTGCTCCATTTAAAACAATCTGGATCTTATCCGTATCTTCGGCCTCCACAAGAATCTGTCCATCCTCCATCGTACCGCTGATCACATAAGTTCCCTCTCCGCTGATCACCACCGTATTCTCAGAGACTTTTACATTACTTCCCTCCGCTTTTGCAGAAGAACCGTTCAGCTGAATAAAGGCTGCCCCCTTTTCCGAATAGCTTCCATCTTTATCCCTGTCCGTAAATTCCGTATCCACTTCAGACTGGGTGAGCTCCATCTCCGAATCCACGCTCTCAGCACCCCTGCTGCCTTCTATTCCGCCCGCTTCTCCTTCCCCCTGCTCTTTTGTATCGGAATCAGAATTGGAGCTGCTGCACCCGCTAAATACCGTCATCATCATCGCAGCCGCCATCAAGACTGCTGCAATTCTTCGATTTCTTAAGCCGCGCCTTATCATCACAATTCCTCCCTTCCTGTCGCTGCCCGGCTGCAGAGGATTTCCAGATTGCCATTTCTGCATCTCAAGTCATCAATCAACTTTTTCTCATCCTCCGCTTTCTTCAATACAATCTGATATTCCAGCTTAAATAAACTTCCCATATTGGTAGTCTTTGCCTGTATCAGCTCCCAACGTTTCAGATACTGTGCAAAAATCTCATCAAAAACGTTGGTATAATCCAGCGATTCCGGTATTGTAATCCGAAGTGCCTTGAGATTCGCAGGATTCTCTCCAAATTTGCTGACCGTAAATATGATATTGACAATACCCATGATGATTACAAAGAGCGCAGCGATTCCGATATAGCCCATCCCGGTCGCAAGCCCTACCGCCATTGCCAGGAAAATACTGCTGATCTCTTTCGCTGTTCCTGGCGCTGACCGGAAACGTACCAAAGAAAATGCTCCCATCACTGCAACCCCTGTTCCCAGATTTCCATTCACCAACATAATAACCATCTGAACGATTGCCGGCATCAGGGCCAATGTTACCACAAATCCTTTGGTATATGTATTCCGAAACATATAAATCCCTGCAACCACGACTCCAAGTACCAACGATGCTGCCATGCACGCAAAAAATGTTCCGATTGAAAATGTATTCACCGTCTCTTCCACTAAAATTGACTGAAATAAGTTATTAAGCACAATTCTTTCCTCCTCTGTTTTTCATCTCTTGTTTTATCTGATCCTGATATGCCCTGCCGTATTTTGAAAATGAGACCGGATAGATGTAAAGTTTATCCAGGATTTCACCTAACCAAAGAGGCATGGCACCGGCAATCTTAATTTCCATCAGCCGCTGTCCCGGCTCCAGAATCGGATTTCCCCAGGAACCTTCCTTCAGGTTCAGTTCTTCTTTCCGCCACAAGATATTGGTATCAAAGGTAACACGAAGCCCTGAATCTTTCACTTCATTCATCGCTATACGCTCATAAGAAATGTACATTGCCGGTGTAATCTGCCCGTAATACTTCAAAAACCAGTCAATCTCCCGGAGCACCTGACTGCTGAATCCCGGCTTCCATCCCTGATACAGATAGGCTTCCGCTTCAGAAAGCACCATATCTTCCCGCCGTTTATATACCACCCCTTTATATTTTTTCTTTAACTCTACAAACACCGTACTGTTCCGCTCCGGCGTTCCATAACTGCGGAGCCGAAGCTTTTCTTTGTAAACCGGCTTTTCCAGAGAAGTACGGATCAGTCTGGAATCAGGGGTATCAAAATAGATATTGCAAACGGTCTTTTCTCCATATTGATCGACCACCATTTTTCCTTCCAGCCGCTTTCTCAATTCCAGGTATGTCTTTTCATCCAACAGATACTTTATCTCATAACGCTTAAATGTCATCTGAAAATCATCCATTCCTTTTATCCTCCTTGCTGCTTTACTTTCTCTTTACACGAAGTATAGCGGATAAACCTAAAATGAACCTTAAAGAATGGTGGATTCACAAACCTTTCACACTTTGTGACCCTGGGATGGACAAGATATCTGAAAACAGATTCCTTTCCCTTTCCTCCACACGGAAATTTTCCACTTATGGGCTTTCACAATGGAATAGGCCACAGACAATCCAATTCCATATCCTCCGCTTTCCCTGGACCGCGATTCATCTGTACGGTAAAATCGGTCAAACAGACGATTCAAATCTCCGCTGGGAATTTCTTCACATTCGTTATAAAAAAGAAGTTCTGTCTGGCGCTCACACTGTTTGAGTTGTATACTGATTTTGCCTCCTTCAGGAGTGTATTTTACAGCATTGTCCATCAAAATCGATACCAGATTGCGGATACTGCTCTTATCTCCTTTCACTGCAACCGTTTTCTCAACCTTCTCCTCTACATCCTGGTTTTTTGTCTGTGCTAAAGCTTCAAATCCGGAAAGCACTTCCTTTACCACAGAACTCAGATTAAATTCTTCCATATACAGAGCCTGGCTGGTTTCGTCTAATTTTGCCAGCGTCAGCAGATTCTTCACCAACTCATTTAATCGGTTTACCTGATTATGAATGCTCTTTGTCCATTCACTTTCACCTCCACACATTTCAATCACCTCTGTATTGGCAGAAATAATCGCAATCGGAGTCTTGATTTCATGTCCGGCATCCGTAATAAATTGTTTCTGCTTTTCAACGCTTTCTATCACCGGTCGGATCGCTCTTCTGGAAAATAATGACACCAAAATCAGAACCAGCAAAAAACATCCCACTCCTACCAGAAACGACACCAACGCAAAATTCCGAACTGTCTGAATATCATTGGAACAATCTACAAAAACCAAAAGCGAACTGCCCTCTTTTCTGTTCATGCGATAACGGTAATACTCCACATACCCTTCCATCTTATCCTGCTTTACAAGCGCTTCGGCAAAAGACCGCGCTTCTTCCTCTGTCACTGCCGCTATATGGGCAATATCCACATTCATCTCCCCGGAATCCGATACAATTACTGAGAAATAGCGGGTCTCAAACGGGGTCTCCTCCGACATCCGAAATCCAAATGGATTGTGATCGCCGGGGTGCCACGTTCTTCCATCCGGAATCCTTTCATTTTTATCCGGCACCATCGGCTTTTTCCCTTCCGGAAATTTACCATTGTTGTCCACCAGCATACGCAGCAGATTTTCTGACTTCTTACCGGTTTGATAGATAAAAATTCCATTGGTGGCCCCCTCTACCAGAAGAAGCACAATCAGGAGAGACAACATGGTAATCTTAATAAATTTACGCTGTAAATTTCTGACCATACGCATCCTTTCTTGTTTCAGACACACTCTAGAGCGTGTTTGAAAATTGCTTTCCGCAAGATGTATTCCACAATTTGTGGGATATTTGGTTCAAATAAGGGAGGCGTAGCGGGCTACGCTGACCGAATTTGGGACAAATAGACCGCAAAGTGGGGGATGCAGATTGCGGGAATGAATTTTCAAGCACGCTCTAGTATAACGAAAAATCAGACAAATCAAGGTGTCAGTCACTTATTATTTGTTGTACTAGTTTATAACCGATTCCCCGAACCGCATGTATTTCCACTGGGGCTTTCAGACCTGAAAGTTTCTTTCTGAGATAAGAGATGTACACCCAAACCACATTCATCTCTGCCTCCGCATCATATCCCCAGATACGCTCCATAAACTGCTCTGCCGACAGATATTGCTCCGAATTCCGCATCAACATTTCCATCATCTGGAACTCCTTGTTTCCCAGACGGACCATCTGCTTTTGATATCCCAATTCAAAGCTCTTCCGATTCAATACAAGACCGCCGAATTCCAACACATCTGACGAAAATTCCGACTTTCTTCTGGTCATGGCTCTTATTCTGGCAAGCAATTCCTTCATAGCAAAGGGTTTCGTCAGATAGTCATCTGCCCCCAGATCCAATCCCTCTACCCGGTCATCAATCTCTCCCTTTGCAGTCAGCAACAGAATCGGAACATGACTGCCGTTTTTCCGCAATGCCTGTAAAACCTCCAGTCCATTCATCTTAGGCATCATAATATCCAGAATAATTCCATCATACTCTGTATTTACAGCCCAGTCATAGGCATCCGCTCCGTTGTACACCACATCAATTGAGTAGTTATTGTGTTTAAACACAGCCGCAAGCGCATTCGCAAGTTCTTTCTCATCTTCTGCTAACAATAAACGCATCCTTATATTTTCCTCCGTTTTCAGTGGAACTTCCCACGTTCCATCTACACATGTCTTTATCATACCACACTTTCCTTAATCAAAACTTAAATTTTTCCCGGGATATTCTTGTCCTGTTCTGGCTCTTGGTATATAATAGACAGACGAACACACGATTTTACAAGAAAGGATTTATGCTATGGATTACGAACAGGATTATGTCATGCGCCTTATCAAACAAATGATGCAGGTACTTGCAAAACTTATTTTTCATAAAAAAGAAGAAACAGAAGTCACCGAACCAACGCTTACTTCCTCCGGTGACAGTGAAACAGACATCGATTTATTTGCTCTCGCTGACAGCGGTCAGATCAACGAAGCAGAAAATCTCCTTTATAAGCATCTGGACACCTCTGATCTGTCACAGTTGAAGCTTGCTTTCGCCTTCTATGAACATCTGAATGAATATCAGAATGATTTTCTGGAGGAACATAACTACTCCCGTGAGGAAATACTGGAAGGGATCAAGAATATTGCGTCAGAATTCGGCGTATCCGGATTGGTAGATACTCTGCTTTAAACAATCGCGAATGCTAAAGAGGATGATACAAAATTGTGAAACATTACAATTTTGTATCATCCTCTTTTACCTTGTACCTTACTTATTGATTCTCATATTTTTTCTGCTGCTCCGCGATCAGATTCTGATCATCAAAGTAATTAATCTTCATCGCTGCTTTCACATCAGCCAAGGTCTGCGCAGCCACTTGTTCGGCAGCCTCACTGCCCTCTTTCAGCACATCATAGACATAAGAAATATCCTTTTGGAATTCTTTTCTCCGGTTTCGGATTGGCTCCAGTTCTTCCTGCAAAACATGATTCAGGAATTTCTTTACCTTCACATCCCCAAGTCCACCTCTGCGGTAGTGATCTTTCAATTCCTCCAGATTTGCATAATCCGGCAGATAACGCTCAAAATGTTCCGGTTTACTGAACGCATCCAGATAAGTGAATACCGTATTTCCTTCGATGGTTCCCGGATCTTCCACACGGATATGATTTGGGTCGGTGTACATGCTCATAACCTTCCTGCGGATTTCTTCCGGTTCTTCTGCCAGATAAATACAGTTTCCAAGAGACTTGCTCATCTTTGCATTACCATCAATGCCCGGAAGACGTAAACATGCTTTATTGTCCGGAAGCAGAATCTGGGGCTCCACCAATGCTTCTCCATATACAGAATTGAACTTCCGTACAATCTCTTTTGCCTGCTCAAGCATCGGCTCCTGATCCTCACCAACCGGTACAGTTGTTGCCTTAAATGCTGTAATATCTGCTGCCTGGCTGATTGGATAGGTAAAGAAACCAACCGGGATACTTGCCTCAAAATTTCTCGCCTGAATCTCTGATTTTACCGTGGGATTCCTCTGCAGACGTGATACTGTAACCAGATTCATATAGTAAAACGATAATTCACAAAGCTCCGGAATCATCGACTGGATAAAAATGGTAGACTTCTTGGGGTCCAATCCGCACGCCAGATAGTCCAATGCCACTTCGATGATATTCTGTCTTACTTTCTCCGGATTATCAGCATTATCTGTCAATGCCTGTGCATCCGCAATCATAATAAAAATCTTATCGAACTCCCCGGAGTTCTGTAATTCTACCCTTCTTTTTAAAGACCCTACGTAATGCCCGATATGCAATCTTCCTGTAGGTCTGTCACCTGTCAAAATAATTTTTTTGCTCATGTTCAAACTTTCCTCCATCCGGTCTATCAAGTATGCCTATTTTATCACATTTTAAGTAAAAAGAAAAGGCTGATTAGAATATCCTATTACTTAGCTATTCTGATTAGCCTTATCATTATTAATCCTCATCACTCATTAAAGCATTGATATTCATAACTGGTAAAATAATCGGTTCAAATCCTGGTTGTGATGTCAAAAGAGTTAATTGACTTCTCAGATAAGGAAATAAAATTGCTACCGTATTATTAGCCAAGACTTTCCTTCCCAACACCGAATCCTCTGATATTGAAAAAATTCCAGAAATTTGAGCTTTTATTTCATATTTGGATTCTGCGGATATTAAAACACCTAAACTAACCCTAACTTTAAATTCTTCCAATTGTTTGACACTACGGTTAAAAGTTACTTGTCCCTCCTCATCAATTTTAGTTACATTATCTGAGAATCGCTCAAAACTAAGTTTATCAATTATTGTTTGATTTAAAGTCAGTATACTTCTTGCTTCACTTATTTTTTTCATTTATCGTTATCGCTCCTTATGCGGCATTTAACATTAAAGATGATATTTCTGAATAGGATGAATATGTGTTGCATTTTTTCAGGCTGACACTTTCAAGTCTTGGAGTTGTATAGTCATACGAATCAAAAATATCTTTTAAGGCTATTTTTGTTCCTTCTGTATCCTTATAAAACAGACCTCCTTTTCCTGATTCTACATTATTTATTTCTATGCCATATAATTCAGCTAATTCTTCAATTCTCTTTCTCATCATACAACCCACTCCTTTTCTACCAAATTCTTTTTTACAATATATTCATTACTACTTACACATATGTATTTCTCTAAAAACGGTAAACCCAAATACTTTCTGCCCTTGATGGGGATTGCATAAGGCGGATTATCTTTCGCAAATGTTTTTGAAATGACATCATACCCATTTTCACTCTTAAATAAATCCATAAAAAAGCACTTATATATTCTCATAGCTTTCTTTGAATCAGATTCCTTTATTACAAATTCTTTTCCATTTTCCTTTAATAAATTTGTTTGATCTTGACAATATTTTCTAAAAGAATTCAAATTTTCTTTAACATCCAAGTCTAAAAAAGCGGAATCATCTACGTCTATCTCTACCGCAATCGTTTTTATTTCATCATCATGTTTTAACATATCTATATTATCAATAGCTGTATCAACATCAGCAAAAAAATAAATTCCCTGCCCCAACCAATGTTCATCGCTATACTTATAAATAAATCCTTCCCGGAGAATATGTTCAACATTAGATGATTCTGTATTATGATATCCTTCTAATTTCATATCTGATATTACTTCCTCAAACATACCTTTAATGTTTATATTATATCCAAAAAGACCTTAAAATACAATAGCCATTACTCGAGTTTCGCAGTTTTATCTACAACCATATTACCTATACACACCTAATATAAAAAAGTGTCTTCGACACTTCAACTCCCCTAGCCCCTCATTCATGAGGGGAATTAGGGGTTTCTTTTTCTATCATTTTGCTTCATAATAGTCTCATGAGCATACTACAAGATATTTTTAGAGACCATTACGAAGAAATGATTTATACATTACATCCACGTCAGTCTGTAATAGAAAACGTGGATAAAATGATCAACTGTGGCGATCCATCCTTCTGTCCTCACTGCGGAAAGTTAAAATTTGTTCCTTTCCGCTGCCATAGCCGTTTCTGCCCCACCTGCGGAAATCTTTACGCCATGCAGCGCACTACCTCTATGTCCTTTAAACTTGTCAATGTCACTCACCGTCATTGTGTTTTTACCATCGATGAGCAGCTCCGGTATTTTTTCCTAAATGACCGTTCTCTCCTTGACTGCCTTTTTCATGCTGTCACCAGTGTTGTTTCCACCATGTTCTTTAAGCAGAACAAATCCATGAATTTCACTCCCGGTTTTATCATGGTGCTTCACACTTTCGGCAGAGATTTAAAATGGAACCCACATATCCACTGTCTCATTTCCGAAGGCGGATACAGTGATAACGGATTTTGGCGCTATATCAATTACTTCAACTATACTTTCCTGCGTAACGCCTTCCGCACTGCCCTGCTTAATGAAATGGAAGCTAAGATTGGCCCCTCCTTTAAAAAAGTTAAGTCCCGCTGCTACCGGGAGCACAAACAAGGTTTCTACGTGTATGCCAGACCCAACAAATGCGAACCTCAAACAGTCATAAAATACATTGGGCGCTATCTTGGCCGTCCCGTCATTGCCACCTCAAGGATTGACAAATACGATGGTGACTTTGTTACTTTCCACTACAACCGCCACGAAGATGACCAGTATGTGGAAGAAACGCTTCCTGTTATGGAATTCATTCAGCGTCTTATCCGGCATATCCCAGAAAAGCATTATAAAATGATCCGTTATGGCGGTCTTTATGCACGCCATCGGGAAAGCGACAAAAAACTCTATCGTGCAGTTTCCCGTGAAAAGCGCCACATTTACAGAAGTTTTAACCAATGGCGTACCTCCATTCTGTCTGCTTTTGGTTATGACCCTTTAAAATGTGAATGCGGAACCACCATGCTGTTTTTAGAACTTTACTTTAACCACAAGCGTGTTTCTTTGGAAGAAATGTACGAGAAAGTCATGTCCCGTTCTCGTGGGAGAAGATCGTCTGCATGACTTTCATAAATATCATTCCTATGGTATACTCCTTTCAAAGGAGGCTGTGCATATGAACCAAAACACAGAGAAACTACGCAAAAAATATATGGATAACCCACCGGAAGGAATGACACCCGAGGACATTCGCCGTATGAGCGAGGGTGACCTTCTCGACATGGATTATTTCTTAAATGAAGATGACTTATTTGATGACGAGGCTGGCGTGGAAGGTTTTTATATCTTCTAAGCCGTATCGTCTTATCGTCAACCCCTTTCGAGAGTTTATCTAACATATGTTCGATGAACTCTTGTTCTTTTTTCATCCCTCCAAAATCGGAATTTCCTATAAAGTTAAAAAGCTGATGATTTCTGCACTCTCTATCGTCAAAAATCATCAGCTGACAAAATACTCAATTTTCTCTGTTGAAATCATCAATTTCCGGAAGGAAGATACCGTCTCAGCACACCTGCCACATTGGAAATCGGCATAGTCTGCAGCCATACATGTCCCGGACCGCTGATTACCGTATTGAAAAATCCTTCCCCTCCAAAAAGCGCGTTCTTAATCCCCGGTACGGACTGGATATCAATCTGGCAGCTTCCCGTCATAGCCGCCAGATGTCCGGTATCCACAACAATCTGCTGCCCCGGCTGTAATTCATACTCGACTACATGTCCGTCAAATTCCGCAAATACGGTTCCATAGCCGCTGATTTTCTGCATGATAAAACCTTCACCGCCAAACAGACCAGAACCAACCTTTTTATTAAAGAATACAGACAGTTCCACACCGGATTCACTCGCAAGAAATGCACTTTTCTGCAAAATCATCTCCTGACCCGGAGCAATTTGAAACGCACGGATTGAACCAGGAAAACTGGATGCAAATGCAATCATTCCGTCACCCTGTGCCGTGTAAATATTCTGGAACATCTTCTCGCCGGAAAACATTCTTCCGAAAGCTTTCCCAATTCCTCCATTTGTCGTTGTCTCCATCTTCATATTCGGTGACATCCAGGACATACCGCCGCCCTCTGTAATCATCCTTTCTCCATTGTCCAGATAGCAAACTACTACCGGAAGTGTTTCACCTTTAATTTCGTAACGCATGCAATACCTCCCTCTCATTCTTAAGTAACAAAAAACTTACAAAACAGTTTTCAGATATACTTCTTACCTCTTTAGTATGCCCGATCCTGTTTTCTCTGTCAAGCGTCAGTACTCCAGCAATTCCAACAGTTCTTCCTTTGTAAAAGAAGTTCGCTGCATCTCTTCTCCTCCTAGTACCTGCTCCGCCAGCATCTGCTTCTTATCCTGCAGCTTTACAATGCTTTCCTCGATGGTATTCTTTGCAATCAGGCGGTATACCATCACCGTATTCTTCTGCCCGATTCTGTGCGCCCGGTCGGTCGCCTGATTTTGCACTGCCGTGTTCCACCAGGGATCAAAATGAATCACAATATCCGCCGCTGTCAGATTTAATCCCGTACCGCCGGCCTTCAAAGAGATACAAAAAACACTGGTTTCATCCTGATTAAATGTCTGAACCAGACGCATCCGCTCTTCCTTCGAAGTGGCTCCGGTCAACAGATAATAGCTGATTTTCCGCTCATGCAGACGTTGGCAGATATGATCCAACATCGTGGTAAACTGAGAGAAAAGCAGAATCTTATGTCCGCCTTCCACAGCATTTTCCACCATATCGATACAGAGCTCCAGTTTAGCAGAACCGTCCTTATATTCTTCCAGAAGAAGTGCCGGATCACAGCAGAGCTGCCGCAGTTTGGTAAGTTCCGCCAGAATCTGAATCCTGGATCGGTCAAATTCCTCCCCGGACTGCTTTGCCAACATTAACTTTAACCGCTGTACATGCGCCTGGTAGAGTTCTTTTTGTTCCCCTTCCATTATTGCATACATATTCTTCTCAAGCTTATCCGGGAGATCCTTCAGCACATCCTTTTTCAGCCTTCTTAAAACAAATGGGCGAATCATCTTCTGCAATCGGTTCAGTGCGTCCTCATCCCCATTTTGTACCACAGGAATCTCTATTTCTTCCCGAAACCGCTGATAGGGATAAAGGTAGCCAGGCATCAGATACTCAAAAATACTCCACAATTCACTGAGCCTGTTCTCTACCGGAGTCCCGGTAAGGGCAGCTTTAAAACCGGCATCAATCATCTTCACTGCCTTCGCCGCCTGTGTCGCATGATTCTTAATAAACTGGGCTTCATCTATAATCTCATTGGCAAAGTGCATCCCCTGATAACATTTCATATCCCTTTTCAGCAAATCGTAGGAGGTAATCAATACCTCTTGTTCTCCCACCGAACAAATAAGTTCCTTTCGCTCCTGCACGCTCCCTGCAATCACTTTCACCGGCAATTGGGGCGCATATTGACTGCACTCACTCATCCAGTTATAAACCAGGGAAGCCGGACAGACAATCAGAGAGCGCGTCAGTTTATCAGCCCGGTTCTCGTATTCTGACAGCAGAAAGGTAATTACCTGCAGCGTCTTTCCAAGTCCCATGTCATCAGCCAGAATTCCTCCAAATCCATTCTGACGCAGCGTTTTCAGCCACAAAAATCCTTTCTTCTGGTACTCTCTCAAGACAGGTTCCAATCTTTGGGGCAGCTCAAAATCATTATCCTCCACGGTCTTCATATTCCGGATCAATGCGCGGAAATCCTTATTCTTCAAAATCGGAAATCCTTCGATCTCCCGCAGCTGTGCATCCAGATACAGCGCCCGGTATTTCGGCACAGTCACTGTTCCCTGCTTCAATTCCTGATCGGATAATTGCAGTCCGCTTTTGATATCCGCCAATGCTGCCAGATTTTCATCCTGCAGATCCACAAACGCTCCGTTCTTCAACCGGAAAAAACGCTTTTTCCGATCATACTTTGACAAAATCTCTGCCAGTTGTTCCATGGATAATTCCCCGGAATCCAACGTAAATTCCAACAGTTCTCCGGACAGTGAGATTCCTACGGAAATTTTCGGCGTACTGTTCACACGCATCCGCTTCAGACGGTCTGAAATAAAAACCTCTGCTTCCTCCTGAAAACGCGGAATTCCTTCCGTAAGCAGCGCATATATCTTACTGTCATCATCGATCACAACTTCCATCTTTTTCTGTTCGTCATAAGCATTGCAGTAGCTACTGACCAATGTACCCATCGCTATTTCTTTCCGGTCATCCCTTCTGGAATTCTCTTCCACCCCTGCAAACACATGATACTTTTCTTCTCCATACACCGCCACGAGATCACAGGTAATCATATCATTCTGAGGAGCATCCAGATACAATTCGAATGCTACAGCCTCCGGTTCATATTTCCCGGGATCGAACGCTTTGATTTCCACTTTATAATGCTCTTTAAGAATCGGGAGCAAATTCCGGACAAAAAGCGGCATCTCACCATTTGCCACATAATTCTGAGACCCACGCCAGGAATTCATATAATCCTCAAATTCTCTGATCTCTTCTTCCCGCTTCCGCTCTACCTGAAAAATCCATCCGTCTTTGAAATAATAAACATAATTCTCTCCGGCAAACTTCTGCAGCTGCTCCATATCCATACGGATTCCCTGCTCATCTCCGATTATAAGCAATGTCCGTACCGGCTCTTCCTCCGTAAACTGCCAGTATTCCTCCTGCATGCCCCGGATATGCCCTGCAAACCTCCGATTCTCCATAGCCTCCCGGAAACGTTCAAAGCCCGCAGAAGTCAGCACCATCGTCCGCTCATACCCTCCATACCAACCCTGGAAATGTTCCGACTGTTGAATCAGAAAGCGCAGAATCCTCTGACTTTCCGGTGTAAATGCATCCATATGGTGAAGAAACTGCAGATGTTTTCCATAACTCACTTCTTCAAAATTCTGAACTGCCTGCACCAGCTTCCCAATATTTTTCAGCACATACATCTTCTGTATTCCGATCCGGAATTCCAGAGACAGATTTCCCTGGTCATTACTCAGGATGGGTTCCAGCTTTACTTTTTCAAAAACCTCCGGTTGTGTATAAGAAACTCTTGTTTTCGCAGCATAGCGCTTCAATAATTTACCAAGTTCCGGATCGGTAATCTTTACTCCCCGCGCTTTCTTTTTTGCTTTACCGGAAAACAGACCCGCATGACCTGCATCACGAATCTGGATATACTGAAGTGCTAAAGCCACACAATGTTTACATATACCAACATGGGATTCATATGCCGGACATTCACAGTAAGAATCAATAATCTCTGAATATTCTTCATCGACAGACAGAGAAACCCTGTAAAAATTCCGGCTGCTTCCACGCACATCGCCGCTGATCTCAGTTACCACATAATCATCGTCATCCAAATCTGTTTCCCAGTGCAGATTCTTTACACCCTGGCACTGGAAGATCAGCTGCCCCCTCTGGTAAGTCTGACTTTTTACTTCACTCCTGATATCCCGTTCCTCAATCATATCTGTTCTCCGTTTTTCAGATCATCCGCCACCAATACACCGGCTTTGAACCCCAGGATCATCATCTCCAACATTTGTGCATCATAATTTCTGTATTTCAGAAAATAAAACAAAGAATCCAGATAATTCATCAACCCTTTCTTATTTTCCTCACTTAAAATCACAGCTTTTCCATCGCCCAAAAGATATTTGGATATTCTGGAAAAAACGAATTTTTCATTGACAAACACCAGACTGTCATCAATCGCGTCACGCTTCATGATCTGAATCGGCTTCCGGCGCAGCAGCCAGTAAGATTCATAGGACACTACTTTCAGAGAATTAATATGTTTTACCTGATGAAAATTTTTCAGCCGGGAGATATCCGTAAAATAATCCAGAACAGCATGGATCAGAACAGCCTCATCAATCCGTATCGAATCTTCGATCCCAAGACTCTTTGTGAAATCTTTTATTTCCTGATAAAGCACCGCATACCGGCTGTCGATTACTTCCTCCGTAAATTCTTCCAGAATACTGCCGTAATCCGTATAAATATTCTCTATTGTGTTCATTTTCTCACTCCTCCCGGCTTTCTTCCCCACATAGCTGCATGATTTCATAACAAATTTTAGTCTTGACAAATGACTGATATTCCATCATGTCTTTTCGTTCCATCGTTCCATACCGGATAGGTGAAGTATTGCCCAACAGATGCTTTTTAATTTTCCCCATACGCACTGCTTCCATCGCTTTCTCTGCTGATTGGGCAGCCTCCCTGGAGATTCCGGCTTTACCTATATTTCCGTTCATCTTTGTCTCCTTCTATTCGTGTAAAACACTATTCAATGCATCTTCTATCGTGTGGATGGAATCCAGGTTCGTCCGCTCCAACGTAGGCTTTAATTTTGTCCGCAGTTCCCTGTTCTTTACCACAGTTTCCTTCCCCTGGAATTTTTCATCAGGAACCACCTGAAGTCTCCGGTAAAAAGAACCCATCTCGTCCCCCATTCCCGCCAGACGATTCAGAAGTTCCGAAAATTCTTTCAGCATCGGATCATCTTTTTTCCGCGGATAGATAATATGATGATCAATCTCTCCCCATCCCTCCTCAAACAGGGTTCTGATCTGAATCTCGATATAAATCCCCTGATATACCACGATATAATGTACTGCCCGATAATGCTTTCTGTCCAGAATATTATCTTCCGGTATCCAGTTCAAATAAATGTCCGTAAAATCTCCTACCCGGGTATGCACCTTCGGCGGTTCTACCATATACCCGCTGGCCCCCGGCACGTAATCTCTGTTATAATCCCGAATATAATTCTCAGAACGATTCTGAAAATGGCTGGTAATATACCGATGAAAGATCAGCCAGTCCTCCCGATACAGAAGAAGACCGCGGATTCCGATCAGATCGGTTACATAACGGTTATAGTTATGAACATTCAAATCCTTATATTTTGCATAGTTTTCAATACGTTTCCGGATCAATTTTTCCATCAGATGCTCAGAATCTTTTAATCTGCTGTGATAAGACTGCAATCCGATTTCCCGTTCTTTATACTGCAGAAATTCATCCTCAAAACTCTTTCTCACCTGCTCCAGCTCTCTTTGTCTGCTCTCATAATCTGCAGCAATCTCCAGCAGCTCTTCCCAGGACAACTCCGCCTCCTCAAATTTCTTCAAGGGAATACAATATTTCTCCAGAAATTCTTCTTTTGTCAAATGCAATCCTTCCACCTCCGTTCACAGAACCATCCTTCTTTTGATACCCTAATTCTGGTATATTATGATGTTGGGGTCAAAAGGTATTTTGACCCCTATGATATACGGATTGCTCCGCATTTCATGCTCCCGCAATCCTGAAAACATTCGAAATCCGCCCTGTTCGGGCTACTTTCTCATATTTTACGGGTCCCAAATTCATGCTTTTTCATGCAAGCATGAAACGCACAACCTTTTGACCCTGGTATCATATTATAACACGTAGGTGGCCGCTTCGCAATATATCTGAACACAACGAAAAGCCGCCGTAAGCCAGTGCTGAAGCACTCTTCACGGCAGCTCATCCTTTTATATACCGGAAATTAAGATGTTATTTATATATTCTTCAAAAAAATCCTATTAAACGTCTCCAACTCATCATACATGATACCGTGCCCGCTGTTATCCAGATTATAAAAACTGCTGGTACAGATACTGTTGTATTGATATTCTGCCAGCTCATTCGATACCACTTCATCCTTCTCTCCATGAATGATTACGGTGGGAACTTTTACACATGCAAGATCCCGTCTTCCGTCTTCATCCCGCAGTGCATATGCAGTTCCGATTGTACCGACGGCAGATGCCGACATCGCAATCTGGGCGAACCACGCTTTGATTTCCTTACTCTGCGTTCTTGCAAAAAACTGGCTGCTGAATGTTTCCGCAAATTTTGCCCGGTCAGTACGTATCCCCTCAATCAGACCATTCACATACGCTTTCGTAAATCCATAAGGAAATCCGGGACGCATGGTCCAGGAAGGAGCGGCGGCAGACAATAATATCAACTTTTTCACTCCGCAACCGCCAAATAGACGCATATACCGAAGCGCAATCGCACCTCCCATAGAAAATCCCACCAAAGTAAAGGAACAAAGATTTAATCTCTTCACCACGCAGTAAATATCCGATGCCATCTGATCATATCCATAATTACAGCCTGGAGCCTCTGATGCACCAAACCCCCGCAAATCAATCGCTACCACCCGATACCCGCAGTCAATCAAACGCGGAATCTGGTACTCATATATTTTGTGGGACAGCGGCCATCCATGGATCAGAAAGACCGTCCGCTTCCCACAACTGTTATAATCATAGACAGCAATTTTAACACCGTCTGTTGCCTGTATATAAAACATACACTGCTCTCACAAACCAGTTGCTTTCTCTATACTATATGCTGAAATTTAAGATCAGCTCCTGAAATTCGGAAAACATTTGAATTCAGTTCATCTTTAACTCCTCTACAATATTATTCTTTCTGATTTTACGCATCGTATAGAGCATCGTCATAAATACAACCAGGAACACGCCGACAACCGCAATCCCCAGATATTCCCACGGAATCAGAAACTCTACATCTGTACCGATTCCGATTACTCTTTGCAGTGCAATACTGAGCAGAATGGTCAGAATCACTCCGTAAAAGATTGCCCGCAGTCCATAAATCAGACATTCATAGTTCATCATCTTTTGCAGACCTTTCGGTGACATTCCCATAGAACGCAGCATGGCGAATTCTTTTCGGCGCAGCATCAGGTTCGTTGAGATCGTATTGAAAACATTGGCAACTGCAATCAGAGAAATCAGCGTGATAAATCCATAGGTCAGCACGTTCACCGCTGCCAATGCATTTTTATCAGATTCATACTGCTCCGTCAGATTTTCCAGATACCCCACGTCCTCAAGGTTCTTCTGTTTCAATGATTCTTCTATCGCAGTAAAAGTTTCCGACGGATTCTCAGACTGAATATTATACAGGGATACCATCTGTTCCTGATTCCAGACTCCTGGAAAATCTTCATACATTTGTTCCGAAATCAATAAAGTCAGCGGAGCATCTGTCTCACGGAATTCCTTCGGCAGTTCCGAAACCGGATCACCAAGCTCTGCTTCACACTTGACTTGAAATTCCACATCATCTTTCTGGTAAGACAGCTCTCCTGCTTTCAGCAATTGCTGTCCATGCTTTTCAAATACTGTGATTTTTTCGTACCTCTGCGATGCCGAGTTATAACGTTTCTCTTCATTCAGATACAAAAAGCGGATATGATCGGTATTCTGATAATCCACCGGATCCACTTTCTGGCTCTTTGCAAATGTTTCAAATAACTCATCCGAGAGCACAAGCACGTCGGCACTGATCGGTGTCGCTCCATCCTCGCCTAATTCCGGATACCCATAGATCTCCATGATATCGGAATTCATCCAGTCTTCCGGAATCTGAATTGCCAGAGATGCTTTCCGATAAGCAAATACCGAAGTCACTCCTTTCCCTTTTCTCAACACCTCTCCTGCCTGCGTTTCCTCTTCCCGGGTACATTCTCTGTAAATACGGTACTGCAGCTCCACTTCCGGGGCATCCAGCACAAAAGATCCGGTTTTTGTAAGATAGATATTGAATAAAGCTGCTGCCGTGAACAAGACAATACTCATAGTCAGAGAAACCACTGTTGCGCGGTATTTTTTACGATCACGCTTATAATTTTTCTCCGCCATCATTCCTTCCAGACCGAAAAGAGAAGTCACCCATCTCCCCGTCTTTACCTCTTGGGGGCTGATTTTAATATCCGCAGTCGCACGGATTGCCTCCATCGGAGAAAGCTTCCGGATCCTCCGTGACGGAATCCACACGGAAATCAAAACAGTCACAAGAGCTATTACCGCCGCTGCAAGAACCGACCACCAGGATACCGTAATAGGAATCCCAACCTTACTTCCATGAATCCAGTTTGTGATATCTTCGCCGATATAATGCAGGGTAATGCCAATACCACCTACGCCCGCCAGAATCCCCACCGGGATTCCAATGCTGCTGACAAACAAAGCTTCATAACGCATAGAACTCCGCAACTGTTTCTTTGTGGCTCCCATGGAAGACAAAAGCCCAAACTGAGTGGTTCTCTCTCTCAGCGAAATAGAAAACGCATTATAAATCAAAGTAATGGAGCCTGCTATAATCACCAAGACAAGGATGATAAGAAGTCCGATCATCACAGTAAGGAAATTATCATTATCCACAGCGCCCAACCAGCGCAGAAGACTTCCGTTATAGAGGACACTTTCATCAACCAGATTCTCTTCCACAAAGTCGTAAACACTTCTCGGATTCTCCAACTCCAGATAAAGATCCTGATACGCTGCCGCTTCTTCTGCTGGTCCTGCAAGCACATCATAGCCCGCGGCTCCATAAGAGACATTGGGCCAGGTTTCATATACCCCGACTACCTGAAACCTTTTCGTTCGCTGCGGTGTAAATGTCTCTCCTGCTCCGGTATCATCATTTATAAACGCATGATTCTGATTCAGATGCTCTCCATACAGTGTCCGCTCACCCAATTCCAGTGTCAGTGTATCTCCGATTTCTGTTTTCTGTTCTTTATCCTCATTTGCCTGAAGATAAAGAGGAATCACAACCTCTTCATCATTTTCCGGCATCCTGCCTTCGTATAGCCCAGTTGGCAGCATCTTCAATGCCTCTGCAGATAGTGCCTGCACATAGAGATAAGGAATATTCGGTGACTCTTCCTGTACCGGAGCAAACCGTGCATATCCCAGCTCTGCTACCGTTGCAGCCGATGCTACCTCTTCCATCTCTCTGATTTCTTCCGCCCGTTCCGGTGTAAGACTCTTGACACAGATATGCCAGTTTCCGTCTCTGCTAATACTGTAATCCACCAGAAATTTCTGAAAGCTGACTCCAAATGTTGTCACCGCTGTGATCATAGCAGTCGACAAAATAACTCCAATAATCGTTACGATCGTTCTGGTCCGGCTTTGCGCCATAGTCTTTGCTGTTATCCTGGAAAAAATATTCATCACCGAATCACCTCATCCTTCACAATCTTCCCATCTTCCAAGGCAATCATCCGGTCTGCCTGCAGCGCAATATTCTCATCGTGTGTGATGACGATCACGGTCTGGCGATACGTAGTGTTGGAATACCGAAGAAGCTCCATGATTTCTTTGCTGTTCTCCGTGTCCAGATTACCGGTTGGCTCATCCGCAAGAAGCAGAGCCGGTGCATTTAACAACGCTCTCCCAATGGATACTCTCTGCTGCTGTCCTCCGGAAAGCTGATTGGGAAGGTGCTTCTCACGTTTTTTCAATTTCAGAAGCTCCAGAAGCTCTTCCAACCGTTTTTCATTCACCTTCCACCCATCCATCAGCACCGGAAGTGTCATATTCTCACGCACATTCAACACTGGAATCAGATTATAAAACTGATAAATCAGTCCCACCTGACGTCTGCGGAATACTGCAAGCTCTTCCTCCTTCTGCGCGTAAACATTGATATCCCCTACGGTCACTTTTCCGCAAGTTGGATAATCCACACCGCCGATCAAATGCAAAAGTGTGGATTTTCCCGAACCAGAAGAACCAACAATTGCCACAAATTCTCCCCGTTCAACGGTAAATGAAACATTATCCAGCGCATGCACTGCATTTTCTCCTTCTCCATAAACTTTGCAAAGGTTTTCTACCTTTAATATCTCCATGTTGACCTCCTTCGATTTTAACCTCAATTAGGCGGTTCCTGGGAACCGATAGCCTTAGAGCGTATTTGTAAATTCATTCCTGTGATCCAATATAACGCACCCGCATGACACTGCCGTGACTTTTCCATAACAATTCTGTCACTTTGGAAGAACTACTGCCTCTCCCGCCTGAAGCGTTTCTCTCCCAATTTCTTGAAAGAAAAAGGAATTCCTGCGAAATACCTGTATTCCTTTCCTATACACCTTTACTTATCCCATCCAGGACTGTACAGAAAGTTTAAACGATACAGGTAATTACAAGAATTCCCAATGAAATACTGTTTCTGATGAGTTCTCTTATACAGAAACACCTACAAAACTGTTTTATAAAACCGAATCTGGAATTGTCCACCTCCGTATTTTGCATTCTGTGCCCGGATCACTGCATTCTCTTTCGCCAAAATCATGCGCGAAAGCGCCAGACCAATTCCAAAACTTTGCGCCCCTGCATTCTTTCCACGATAAAACCGTTCAAACAAATGGGGAATATCTTCTTCTGGTATTCCCTGACCGGAATCCGTTATTTTTATCTCGGTATAAACCGGGTTCTCTTCGCATACAATCATCAGCTTACCACCGTCCGGTGTGTATTCTATCCCGTTCTTCAATACATTTTGGACGGCCTCCAGCGTCCATTCATAATCTCCGGTAAATACCACCTGCCCCGCTCCTTGAATTTCATACGTCTTTCCATGCACCTCCATAGGAATCTCGAACGGACGCATCGCATCGCACAAAAAGGGAGCTAACTCAATCCTCTGCATCCTCAGTGTAACCGCACCCGCATCCAGCTTGGACATCTTCAGTAATGCGGTGACAAGCCACTCAATCTTATCCAACATCTTTCTTGCTTCCCGAACCAGCATCCTCCTGTTCCCCGGATCAAGTTCCATACTTTTCAAACGCTCCAACTGAAGATTGAGCGTGGTAAGCGGCGTACGGATCTGATGCGAGATATCCGCCAATGAATCCGCCAAAGAAGTTTTCTCCTGCTTCAAAAGTTCCGTCTGCTCCTGAAGACGGACTGTCATCTTTTGAATCTCATCTCTCAGAATTTCCAGATCCCCCTCCCGGAAATGTTCCAGTTCCAATGTCTTCCCTTCATGCAATATCTCATCGATCTGTTCAGACAGACTCCGCATATCCCGATATCGCTTCCACTCCCGGAAAAAATGTAGGATACACCAGAAGCTACCGCATAAAAAGACCGCCAAAGCGGTCTCTTTTTCCACATATACAGCTATTATAGTACCAAGCAGCAATATAGCTACGGATAACAACATCTGCTTCGTAAAGTCTCTGTTTCGGAATAACCACATAACTTTATGTCTCCATCCTATATCCCATGCCCCGCACGGTCTTTATAATTTCCGGATTCTGTGCATCTTTTTCAATTTTTTCCCGAAGTCTTTTTATATATACGGTCAATGTATTGTCATTGACATACTCTCCGGCGATGTCCCAGATCTCCTCAAGAAGCTGTCCCCGTGATAAGACTGTACCCCTGTGATTCAAAAACACAAGCAGCAGCCGATATTCCAACGCAGACAGAAAAATTTCCTCTCCCTTCCGCGTCACCACGCCCTTCACCAGATCTACGTTCAGATCTCCGACCTTTGTCATATGGTTTGCGCACCCTGCCCTTCGCAGCACCGACCGCATCCTTGATACCAGTTCCCTTGGGCGAAACGGCTTACTGATATAGTCATCCGCTCCCATATCCAGCCCGGTCACAACCGAGAACTCATCTCCCAGTGCTGTCAGAAAAATAACCGGGAGGTCATGTTTTGCCTTAATTGCTGTGCAAGTGCTGTATCCGTTTCCCTCTGCCAACGTTACATCCAGAAGAACCAGTGAAAACCGCTCTTCTTCCAATAACTCCAGCGCCCTGGACTGGCCGCTTGCGGCACTTACCAGAAATCCTTCCGTCTTTAAAACTGCTGACAGATTTTCTATAATCGCCGAATCATCCTCAACCAGCAAAACCTTTGTCTCGTTCATAGGAATTACCGCCTTATCTTTCTCCTTTTTATCTGCCTCAAGTATACCATAATCATTAGAAAGACTCAATGTTCTTTCCCAGTGTAAATTCATAGGTATTCATAATATCTTCTTTCTCTGTTGACGCATCTTCCACGGATTCCGCTTCCATCTGTCCCACAGAAGCAACCAGGTTCTCTCCTTCTCATTCGCATTTTCAACAGTGAGCTGATAGCCACTTAAATGCCAACGGTTATACAAGTATTTTCCGTCGGCATGGTCTCTAAGTCCACATTGGTATACGCAGTATCCCGCTCTGGAGGCTTTGATTAAACATCATTCCTTTTCTTTCATCTACACAGGAAATTACTGCCATAGACTTTCTCCATGCTTATAAATTATATGCAAAACTAAAAACAGTTCATATTCGTTTTATTGCAATTGAATCATCCACACGGATTCCATTTGTTCTATAATTAATGGCATTATATTTAACCAACTGACACAGTTATTCAAAATAATAGCGTCTCCACTGATAACACCTGCTAACTGTTCCAATACCCGGTCTACATCATTAATTACCTGAGTTTTTACAGAAACATTATACTTGTCGGCGCATTCCATAATCAAACTGGATAATCTACCTGAATTTGATACTGGAGCATCTAAATAGAAGCAAGCATTCTCTATTTTTAACACATCCAACTGTTGCAATATTCGCATGATTGCCTCTTTTGTTTGATCAATGATACGATATGTCCCACGCAGTCCGGCTAAATCGCGTATAGTCCCATCTCCACAATATAAAACAGGTGAACCTGACAATGCAACCTCTAAAGTAATAATCGTATTGAAACCATCAATATGTACTGTTTTAGGAAGCTTTTTTTCCTCTTTCTGTAATAATTCTTTACTTTTGCGCTCTGTAATCCTTTCCATGGGTGATACCATTCTTGCTAAGGCCAAACGCTGGCGTTCTGAGAACATGTAATGATTACCAATAAATGTTGTCGTAGGTTTTATTTCATATCCCCTATTTAAAAGAAACTGCACCTCTCTTGCCGCCTTTATTAATAATTCTAATTGTGTGCCAGTAAACTGTTTTTCATCTTCTGGAACATATCCTCGTTTGCTCATTAGCCCAATACTCCTTTAAAATGCATCAATATTATAAAAACCATTCTACACAATCATTCTTTCTCATGGACAGCCGGATGCGTTAATTCCTTATTTAGCCTGCCAATCAGCGATTTTATCATTAAAAGGTGTCCAGCCTTTTTTGTTAAATCTCTACTTCTCCAAGATCTCAGTTCTCACTATATTCTAATTCGTTTATTTCTTTTATTATACCCACTTTGATTTCAGCAAACGCGATTATGACAAATTTTCCATCCGTAAAACAGGAGGGATATTGAATAAAACAAGTGACTTTCCCCCTAATTTTAGGCAACAAAAAAATGGCTCAAACCTTGAAAATTTAAGCCATTTCTCAAGTGCCGCAGACCGGAATCGAACCGGTACGGGTATCACTACCCACGGGATTTTAAGTCCCGGGCGTCTGCCAGTTCCGCCACTGCGGCAAAATATTTATTTTAAACCTCTTTGCTTTTAAACAATGGATAGAGGCAGATTCAAACCTTTTTGTTTTTAAATAGTGGACGGAGGTGGATTCGAACCACCGAAGCAATTTGCAGCAGATTTACAGTCTGTCCCCTTTGGCCACTCGGGAATCCGTCCATACATCAAAATAACTCTGACAAGATAAAATTATAAAACATTTCTCCCGTAAATGCAAGTCTATTTTCTAAACTTTTGCGATTTATCATCCCCTCCCTCACATTCTCCGAAATCAATGCCTCTCCTTATCTCCCCATCTAACTGTCCCTCTTCTCTTCCACCTTTCTTGTCGTCCACGTCCTTCTCCAACTTCCAACTCCCAGAAAAGCCGTCGTTCCTGCTGCCGCTGTCCGGCACCTGCACGTTCCCGACAGACAGCAGGGCAGGCGAGAGGAACTTTGCAGCCTTTTTAGAAGGACTTAGTGAAAAACTCCGGGAATTTCGCTGATTGATGCGGGTATACCAGACCCGCATCAATGGTGCACTGAGTCAGAAAACCATCAGGTTTTCTGGCGAATTGCACCGCTTCAGCGAAATTCCCGGAGTTTTTCACTTAGACCTTCTTAAAGGCGAAACCTATCCTCAAGCCGCCCTGCTGTCTGTCGGGAATTAGCAGGCGCCGGACGTCAGCAGCAGGAACGACGGTCTTTTTGTCCGCCTCCACCCCCTACCGTCAGACACTTTTCTCGGAAATTTCTTCTTTCCTGTGCAGCACCACCGCTGACAATGGAAATAAATCCAGACTGACACTTCCCGCCTTAACCTCCCGGGTCTTAACTGTCGTTGAAAATCCAATTGCATTGGTACTGAACACTTCATCAATAGTCGTATCTTTTGTCCGCGGAATCTCTGCCTCCCAGACAGATACGTTTACATGCGCCTGCTCTGAACGGTTATTAATTACCACAATAACCTGTTCATCCTGACTAAACCGGGCGTAAGCAATGATATTATAATCTTTATGTAAAAATTTCAAAGATCCGCTGGTCAACACCTCATATCTCTTATGGAGACTAATAATATTCTTATAAAATCTGAGTAGTTCGCGATCCTCATGCCCCCATGGATAGGTTCTGCGGCTGTCCGGATCGGTAAAGCCACAAACACCTGCTTCATCACCATAATAAAGTGTAGGTGCTCCCGGCAAAGTCATCTGAATAATTACAGCCTCACGCAGTACTGCCTTATTGACATTCTCACTAGCTGCTTCCGGTGCAGCATTGCCAATTCTTCCTACCCAACGATTCGTTCTGGTCAGAAATCTGGAATGATCATGATTATCCAGTTCATTCATGGCTGTTTCCAGAGACTGACGGTAGAACTGAGTGGATTGATAGGAAATCGTATCAATAAACACATCTGCATTTCCCAACAGATCCTGTCGAAACTGGTCACTGTGTTTCTCCATTCCCGTCAGGAACCAGGATACCGGCTCCATAAAGGCATCATAGTTCATAATTGTATCCCACTGATCTCCCTGCAGCCATGACCGCGCATCCCCGTAATGTTCTGCAAGAACGATTGCCTCGGGATTCGCCTCTTTTACCACTTTGCGGAATTCCTGCCAGAACCTGTGGTTAAACTCTGAAGAATGCCCCAGGTCCGCTGCCACATCCAGACGCCATCCATCCGCATTAAACGGCGGAGATACCCATTTGCGCGCTATACGCATAATATCCTCCATCAGCTTTGGAGAATCTTCATAATTCATTTTCGGCAAAGTGTCGTGCCCCCACCATCCGTCATAGAACTCATTATATGGCCATTCATGTTCGTTATGGAATTTGAAAAAGCTGTTGTACGGGCTGTCTTTCTCTACATACGCCCCTTTCTCATATCCTTCTTCTCTTTCATAAATCCGCTCTCTGTCCAGCCACTTATTAAAAGAACCGCAATGATTGAATACACCGTCCAGAATAATCTTCATACCCCTCTTATGAACTTCCTCCACAAGCTGTATGAATAACTGATTGCTGGCTTCCAGGTTCTCAATATTCGTCACACGATTGATGTATCTTGTGGCATGCGTATTATCCCTGTCACCCTCATGCAACAGCTCCCCATGGTCACTGACAATCTTACCAAAATGAGGATCTACATAATCATAATCCTGAATATCATACTTATGATTCGATGGAGATACGAAAATAGGATTCAGATAAATTACCTGAATACCCAGATTCTGCAGATAATCTAATTTATCCATTACACCCTGGAGATCACCGCCGTAAAAATTATACACATCCATAGCATCCGGCGTTTTTGACCAATCTTCTATTTTTGTGACATGCTTATTGATATAGTAATATTCGTTTGTCTCTACATCATTACTTGTATCACCATTGCAAAAACGATCCACATAAATCTGATAGGTGACTGCCCCCTTAGCCCAATCAGGCGTTTTATATCCCGGAATAATACCAAAAGAATATTCTTCCCGCAGTTCTCTGGTCACACCTAATTTATTATAAAAACAATGGATTTTTCCGCAGCACACCTCAAAATAATAATGAAGCGGCTTGTCTTCCAGCTGAATCTGAATCTCATAAAAGTCAAACCCATGTTTACTCATTCCAACTCTCATGGGGGTTCGGGCAGAGCCGCTGATAAAATATACCGCATCCACATTATTCTTCATCGTTCGGAAACGAATCGTCACCAGATCACCCGGCTCCGGTTCAAAGGGTGTCCTGTATTGTCTCGTCTCGTCACTATGCAACGCTCTTTTATTAAATACAGCTCGCATCTGCGTAATGTACTGCTGTTTTCTCTCTATATCCATACTTTGACCTCGCTTCTTCCCTCTTCTCTCTCTATTTTACTCCAACTTCTTCTCCGTAACAAGTAAATATCCAAAATTATATGATACCAAGTTCAGTCAAATTCAAAAGACCCTGCATTTTCATGCAAACATGAAACGCATAACCATTTGACCCTGGTGTACTGTCTCATTCACATTTCACCAAATGACTTGCCTGAATTTCCATCTGCTG
>OLZF01000232.1_pt1 | contig 64356 bp, 37 predicted proteins | sample 1674391 | NCBI WGS metagenome assembly OLZF01 (sample SAMEA103958166, study PRJEB25191) | human gut metagenome | biome: human-associated habitat [ENVO:00009003]; feature: intestine environment [ENVO:2100002]; material: feces | place: Germany | collected 2013/2015
TACTCCCAAAGCGACTTGAAAGATAAAAAAGGCATTGTGCCGCAAGCACTTCCATTTTATGCCGGAAATAAATTCTACCTGTTTTATAAGAAGATATACCCGGACGTACGTATGGTTGCCGCACCGCCTTCTTCTATCGGCAAATTCGGTGGCGAAACAGACAACTGGATGTGGCCCCGCCACACGGGCGACTTCTCCATGTTCCGTATCTATGCAGACGCTAACGGCGAACCGGCAGAATACAATGCCGCCAATACACCGCTGAAAACGAAAAAACATTTGCCTATCTCTATCAAAGGTTTGAACGAAGGAGACTACGCTATGATTATGGGATTTCCCGGAAGCACAAGCCGCTATCTGACCGTATCGGAAGTAAAAGAACGTATGGAATCAGAGAACGAACCGCGTATTCGTATCCGAGGTGCCCGCTTGGCAGTCCTGAAAGAAGTAATGAACGCCAGCGACAAAATCCGTATTCAGTATGCCAACAAGTATGCCGGTTCCAGCAACTATTGGAAGAACTCCATCGGTATGAATAAAGCGATTATCGATAACGATGTACTTGGTACAAAAGCTGCCCAGGAAGCTAAATTCGCTGAATTTGCCAAAGAAAAGAACAATTCCGAATATGCGGAAGTAGTAAAGAAGATAGATGATCTGGTAGCTAAAACAGCTCCCCTCAACTATCAGTTCACTTGCTTAAGGGAAACGTTCTTCGGAGCTATTGAATTCGGCAGCACCCTGTTATCTAAAACACGGGAAGCACTGGTAGAAAAGAATGATTCTTTAATTAAGGTACGCATAGAAGCTCTGAAAGAGACATATGATGGTATTCACAATAAAGACTACGACCATGAAGTAGACCGCAAAGTAGCCAAAGCACTGTTCCCGCTTTATGCAGAAATGATTCCGGCTGACCAGCGTCCGTCTATCTATAAGGTTATCGAACAGAAATACAAAGGTGATTATGACAAGTTTATCGACGACATGTACGATAACTCCATCTTTGCCAACCGTGCAAACTTTGAGAAGTTTATCAAAAAGCCGACAGTAAAGGCTATCGACAACGACCTTGCTTTACAATACTGCCAGTCTAAATATGACTTGTTCGATCAAATCGTTTCACAACTGAAAGATATGGATAAGGAACTGGCTTTGTTGCATAAGACATACATTCGTGGTCTTGGCGACATGAAGTTACCCGTACCTTCTTATCCGGATGCTAACTTTACGATTCGTCTGACTTACGGCAACGTGAAACCTTATGACCCGAAAGACGGAGTACACTACAACTATTACACTACCACCAAAGGTATTCTTGAAAAAGAGAACCCGGAAGACCGTGAATTTGTAGTACCCGCCAAACTGAAAGAACTGATAGAAAAGAAAGATTATGGACGTTATGCTTTGCCGAACGGTGATATGCCGGTTTGCTTCCTGTCTACTAACGACATCACCGGTGGCAACTCCGGTAGCCCGGTATTGAATGAAAACGGAGAATTGATCGGTTGTGCTTTTGACGGCAACTGGGAATCATTGAGCGGTGACATCAACTTTGACAATAACCTGCAACGTTGCATCAACCTGGATATCCGCTATGTCCTGTTCATCCTTGAGAAATTAGGCAATTGCGGACATCTGATTAACGAAATGACAATTGTAGAATAAATGAGAAAACAAATTCTATTTGCTATATTTTCATTGGCAACTCTCAGCATCCACGCCGACGAAGGTATGTGGATGCTGACTGACCTGAAAACACAGAATGCAGTTGCCATGCGTGAACTAGGTCTGGAAATACCTGTCGAAGAGGTATATAACGCAAACGGTCTTTCCCTGAAAGATGCAGTCGTACACTTCGGCGGCGGATGTACGGGAGAAGTCATCTCTTCCGAAGGGCTGGTCCTGACTAATCATCATTGCGGCTATGGAGCTATCCAGCAACACAGCAGTGTAGAGCATGATTACCTGACAGAGGGCTTTTGGGCTATGAACCGCGATGCGGAGCTTCCTACTCCGGGACTGACCGTCACATACATCGACCGTATTCTCGATGTGACTGATTACGTCAACGAGCAGCTAAAGAAAGACCCGGATCCAGACGGTGTCAATTACCTGTCGCCAAGTTATCTCAGCAAAGTAGCGGAACGTTTTTCCAAGGCCGAAAATATAGAAGTCACTCCCGCAACCAAGTTGGAACTAAAAGCCTTCTATGGCGGAAACAAATACTATATGTTCGTCAAGACAGTGTACAGCGACATTCGTATGGTGGGTGCTCCTCCTTCTTCCATTGGTAAGTTCGGAGCAGATACCGACAACTGGATGTGGCCGCGTCACACGGGCGACTTCTCCGTATTCCGTGTCTATGCCGCTGCGGACGGGACGACGCCGGCCGACTATTCGCCTGAGAACGTGCCTTACCGGGCTCCCGTGCACCTGACCGTTTCGGCCAAGGGCTACAAAGACGGCGACTTCACCATGATAATGGGTTTCCCGGGAACGACGACGCGCTACATGACCACGTACGAAATCGACGAGATGCTCGACGTGGCCAACCCGAACCGCATCCTCATCCGCGGCGAACGCCAGAAGATACTGAAAGAGGATATGGAGGCGAGCGACCGGGTACGCATCCAATATTCGGACAAGTATGCCAACTCTTCCAACTATTGGAAAAATTCCATCGGCAAGAGCAAGGCCGTGCGCAAGCTCGGCATCCGCGACCGTCGACAGGAGCAGGAGGCGGCTTTCACCGCCTGGGCGGCGAAGAACACGCTGCCTACGGAAGGTTATTCGAACGCTCTGAACCTGATCCGTGAATCGGTGGAGGAGACGGCCCCCTATTTCGCTTCGAGCCAGTACTTGAGCGAGGCGATAGGCCGTTCGGTGGAGATTCTCGCACCGGCGCGCCTGGCCGTTTCGAAGAAGGGCGGGGAGCTGACCGAGGCGCTGAAAGCGTTCTACAAGGACTACAACATGCCGACCGACCGGCGCGTGGCGAAGCGGATGTTCCGGATCGTCGGGGAGAACTGCAAGGAGCTGCCTTCGGTGTTCGCCGAGGTGATCGGCAAGCGGTTCGGCGGCGATACGGACGCCTATGTGGATTATCTCTACGACAATTCGGTGTTCGCCGACGAGCGGAAGGCGCTGGCTGCGGCCGCCGCCGGAACGGACGTTTCGAACGATCCCGCCGTGCTGCTGAACAAATCCTATACGGCGAAAATGCGGGAACTGGCGGCGGCGCAGCTGGCCGGGAAGCGGAAATTCGCCGACGGACAGCGGCTCTACATTGCGGGGCTGATGCGCATGCAGCCGAACAAGGCCTGGGCTTCGGACGCCAATTTCACGCTCCGTCTGACCTATGGGCGCGTGCTGCCCTACGATCCGGCGGACGGCATTCACTATAACTACTATACGACGCTCAAGGGCGTGATGGATAAGGAGAATCCGCAGAATCCCACCGAATTCACCGTTCCCGCCCGCCTCAAGGAGTTGTATGTGGCGAAGGATTTCGGCCGTTACGCCAACGAACGGGGAGAGCTTCCCGTGGCGTTCCTGGCCGACTGCGACATCACGGGCGGCAACTCCGGTTCTCCGGTGCTGAATGCCAAAGGAGCGCTGTTGGGACTGGCCTTCGATGGTAACTGGGAGGCCATGTCGGGCGATGTGGCGTTCGAACCCGAATTGCAGCGGACGATTGCCGTGGACGTGCGTTACGTGCTGTTTGTCATCGACAAATTCGCCGGAGCCGGATGGCTGCTCGACGAATTGCAGTTCGAATAAAGGCCGGATTTTCCGGTGAGATCGAGAAGGCGTGCCCGGCGGGTGCGTCTTCTTTTCTTTAAACCTTTCACAAAATATGTGCTTTTCGTTCCCGATTCTCTTAAAAATTAGTAATTTTGACAGAAATTAGTAATACTGTATCTATTTTACATTTATGGCAAAAGAGTTCAAACGCTACCTCGTGACATCGGCGCTCCCTTATGCGAACGGTCCGGTACATATCGGCCATCTGGCTGGAGTTTACATACCTTCGGACATTTATACGCGTTACCTGCGGCTTCGGGGGCGCGACGTGATTTCGGTCTGCGGATCGGACGAACACGGCGTACCCATCACGATCAAGGCCCGCAAGGAGGGCGTGACGCCCCAGCAGATCGTGGACCGTTACCACGCGCTGATCAAAAAATCGTTCGAGGGGCTGGGCATGTCGTTCGACATCTATTCGAGGACCTCGTCCAAGACCCACGCCGAGACGGCGTCGGCCTTTTTCCGGAAACTTTACGACGAAGGCAAGTTCATCGAAAAGACATCAATGCAGTATTACGACGAGGAGGCGCAGACCTTCTTGGCCGACCGGTATATCGTGGGGACCTGCCCCAAGTGCGGCAACGACCGCGCCTACGGGGACCAGTGCGAGAAGTGCGGCTCTACCCTTTCGCCCGACGAACTGATCGACCCGCACAGCGCCGTGTCGGGTTCGGTGCCCGTGAAACGCGAAACGAAGCATTGGTACCTGCCGTTGGACCGCTATGAGGAATTCCTGCGTGAATGGATTCTGGACGGGCACAAGGAGTGGAAAACGAACGTCTACGGGCAGTGCAAGAGCTGGCTCGACGGAGGTCTTCAGCCGCGTGCCGTGAGCCGCGACCTCGACTGGGGCATCCCGGTTCCTGTGGAGGGGGCCGAGGGCAAGGTGCTCTATGTGTGGTTCGACGCTCCTATCGGTTATATATCTGCTACAAAGGATCTTACGCCCGATTGGGAACGTTATTGGAAGTCGGAGGACACCAAGATGGTCCACTTTATCGGCAAGGACAACATCGTCTTCCACTGCATCGTCTTCCCGTCGATGCTCAAGGCCCACGGCGACTATATCCTGCCCGAAAACGTGCCGGCCAACGAGTTCCTGAACCTCGAAGGCGACAAGATTTCGACCTCGCGCAACTGGGCCGTATGGCTGCACGAGTACCTCGAGGAGTTCCCCGGCAAGGAGGATGTCCTGCGTTATGTGCTCTGCGCCAATGCTCCGGAGACAAAGGACAACGACTTCACGTGGAAGGATTTCCAGGCCCGCAACAACAACGAACTGGTGGCTGTGCTGGGAAATTTCGTCAACCGGGCCTTGGTGCTGATCCAGAAATACTACGGCGGCAAGGTTCCGGCCTGCGGTGAACTGACCGATTATGATCGTCAGTCGATCGCGGAGGTTACCGCCGTAAAGGCTTCGCTCGAAGGAAATATCGAAAACTACCGTTTCCGCGAGGCGCTGAAGGACGCCATGAACATCGCGCGCATCGGCAATAAATACCTGGCCGACACCGAACCGTGGAAGGTCGTGAAGGCCGATCCGGCGCGTGTGGAGACGATTCTCAACATCGCTTTGCAGATCACGGCCAACACGGCCATCGCCATCGAGCCGTTCATGCCCTTCTCCGCGGAGAAGATCCTCCGGATGCTGGCTGTCGGTAAATTCGGCTGGGAACGCCTCGGTGCAATGGACCTGATTCCGGCGGGACACGCCATCGGGGAACCTGCTCTGCTGTTCGAAAAGATCGAGGACGACGTGATTCAGCGTCAGCTGGATAAACTTGCGGCGACCAAAGCAGCCAATGAAGCCGCTGAAGTTGCTCAAAATGTTGAACCTCAAAAAGATACGATTCAATTCGACGATTTTCAGAAAATGGATATTCGCGTTTCGACGATTCTGGCGGCCGAAAAAGTCGCCAAAACGAAGAAATTGCTGAAACTGACGATTGATACGGGTATCGACAAACGCGAGATAGTTTCGGGAATCGCCGAACATTTCACGCCCGAAGAGTTGGTCGGACAGCAGGTGCTCGTCCTGGTGAATCTCGCTCCGCGCGAACTGAAGGGTATTCTTTCGAACGGTATGATTCTGATGGCGGAGGATGCTTCCGGAAAACTGCGCCTGCTGCAACCCGGCGAGGCAACCCACAACGGGGCTGTTGTGGGTTGATCGTTGATATAGCTAATTTTCGATAAATCTTTTAAAAACATAGGATATGGAAAATACAGATTGGAGCGCTTTGGGCTTCGACTATCGCAAAACCGATTACAATGTTCGCTACTCCTTTGCCGACGGGAAATGGAGCGATATGGTGGTTACCGATGACGAATATATCCAGATGCACATGTCGGCTTCATGCCTGCACTACGGCATCGAACTTTTCGAGGGTCTCAAGGCCTTCCGCGGTGTAGACGGAAAAGTGCGTCTTTTCCGCGTTGCCGACAATGCGCGGCGTCTCCAGTCCTCGGCGAAACGCTTGTGCTTGCCGCTTCCTTCGATTGAAATGATTGTCGATGCCTGCATCGAGGTCGTCAAGCGCAACGAGCGTTTCGTTCCTCCCTACGGTACGGGAGCTTCGCTCTATCTGCGTCCGGTGATGTTCGGAACGACGGTCGGATTGGGCGTGAAACCGGCCAGGGAAGCCCTGCTGATCGTCTACTGTTCGCCCGTCGGAGCCTATTTTAAATCGGGAATCAAACCGATTCGGGTTGCTATCGACCGGGAACAGGACCGCGCTGCTCCACGTGGAACAGGCGATGTGAAGGTCGGAGGCAACTATGCGGCCAGCCTGTTGTCGGGCGAAAAAGGACATGAAATGGGTTATTCGAATATCATGTACCTCGATGCTGCCGAGCATAAATACATTGAAGAGTGCGGAGCTGCCAATTTCTTCGGTATCAAGGATGGCAAGTATATCACGCCGAAGTCGCCTTCGGTTTTGCCGTCGATTACCAACATGAGCCTTCGTCAGATTGCACGCGATATGGGTTTGGTTGTTGAGGAGCGTCATATTCCGGTCGAGGAGTTGGAATCTTTTGAGGAGTGCGGCGCCTGCGGAACGGCAGCGGTTATCTCCCCTATCGGATATATTTACGATATGCAGACCGAAAAATCGTATGATTACGGCGACGAGGTAGGAAAGAACTGTATGGAACTCTACACGCGCTTGCAGGATATTCAGTATGGTCGTGCGGAGGATAAATACGACTGGTGTACGGTTGTGCTGTAAAATAGCGAAATATTGATATTAAAAAGCCACTCCTTCGGGAGTGGCTTTTTTATTAGTTGTTTTGTGTGGGTATCCGGTGTGTTTTCTTGTGTTTGTTCCACGTGGAACATTATACCCTATCGCCCGAATTTTACAAGCAATACATTGACGTCGGCAGGTGAAACTCCGGGAATCCGTGATGCCTGACCGATCGTTTCGGGTCGGATGCGCGAGAGTTTCTGCCGGGCCTCGATGGTCAGAGCATTCATTGAATGAAAATCGAAATTTTCCGGAATTCGGATGTTTTCGAGGCGTCGCAATTTCTCTGCGATGAATTTTTCGCGTTCGATATATCCTTTATATTTGATTTGGATTTCCGCCTCTTCGATCGCTTCGGGAGTTATTTCGTTTGCCGCGATGAATTTCCGCAGTTTGGGCAGCGCGTTTTGCAGCGAATCGAATGTGACGTTATTGCGCATCAGAATGTCGTAAAGCTTTCTTCCCTGCGATAAAGGCTCTGAATCGACCGATTTTAAATAGTCGTTAATTTCGGCTGCTTTGACACTCTGTTCGCGGGCGAATGAAATAAGCGATTCTACGAGTGTGTTTTTTTTGGTGAAATGATCGTATTGTTTTTGCGAAATCAGACCTATTTTGTATCCCAGCGGAGTCAAACGGATGTCGGCGTTGTCCTGTCGGAGCAGAATGCGATATTCGGCCCGGGAGGTGAACATGCGATAGGGTTCGTCGACGCCTTTGGTCACCAGGTCGTCGATCAGTACGCCGATATAGGCTTCGTCGCGTTTCAGAACGACCGGACTCTCCCCTTTCATTGCCCGGTGGGCATTGATGCCCGCTATCAGGCCCTGCGCCGCCGCTTCCTCATATCCCGTCGTACCGTTGACCTGCCCGGCGAAGTAAAGACCCGAAACCAGTTTCGTTTCGAGTGAATGGTGCAACTGTGTAGGCGGAAAATAGTCGTATTCGATGGCGTATCCGGGCCGGAAAATGTGCAGATCCTCGAATCCGCGGATTTTGTGCAGGGCTTTCCATTGAACTTCCCAGGGCAGAGACGACGAAAAGCCGTTCAGGTAATATTCATTGGTCGAACTGCCTTCGGGTTCCAGGAAGAGCTGGTGCTGATCTTTGTCGGCAAAGGTGCGGAGTTTGTCCTCGATCGACGGGCAGTAGCGCGGACCGATGCCGCAGATCGTGCCGTTGAACAGCGGCGACCGGTCGAATCCGGTGCGGAGGATGTCGTGAACCTCTTTCGAAGTGTAGACCAGAAAGCAGGGAAGCTGCTCTTTGACCGGTTGCGTTTCGGGTGAAAAGGAGAATTTGGCGGGGTTTTCGTCGCCGTATTGCGGTTCGAGGATTTCGAAATCAATGGTCCGGGCGTCGAGGCGCGCCGGGGTTCCGGTCTTCATGCGTCCGGTCTCGAAACCGATGGCCCGGAGACTCTCCGTAATGCCGTGCGAAGCGGCGTCCCCCGCCCTGCCGCCCTCGGCGTGCGAGGCTCCGCAGTGCATCACTCCTCCGAGGAATGTGCCGGAGGTGAGTATGACTTTCCGGCAGGAAAATTCGACGCCCATGCGGGTCCGAACGCCCCGGATGGCGAGTTTTCCGGCGGCCGACGGTGCATTTCGGAGTGTCGGATCTGAATCTGCAGCCGATTCGGCTGCCGAAGAAATCGTGCCGGGCGCGGAATTGAACGACGTTGTGGTTTCGTCGGGCAGATTGTCCGACGGCGCCGCGTTTGTTTCCGGAGCCAGGGCGAACAGCAGTTCGGTCGCGGCGTCCTGCCAGATATAGAGGTTCCAGGTGTTTTCGAGCGTGCGACGCCACTCCTCCGAAAAACGGGTTTTGTCGCATTGCGCCCGGGGACTCCACATTGCCGCACCCTTCGACCGGTTGAGCATCCGGAACTGAATGGTCGTGAGGTCGGTGATACGGCCCATTTGGCCGCCTAATGCGTCTATCTCTCTGACAATCTGACCTTTGGCTACTCCTCCGACTGCCGGGTTGCACGACATGACAGCCAGTTTGGCCATGTCCATCGTGAGCAGCAGCGTGCGCGAGCCGAGCCGTGCGGCGGCCGAGGCGGCTTCGCATCCGGCGTGTCCTCCGCCGATGACGATAATGTCGTAATCGAGTGTCATTCGTTATTCGTTTTGTCTGTTTTCGGATCTGTCTCCCGGAGTGGTACGGCTCCGGAAATCAACGCTTCGAAGTCGGTTTCGTCCCACTCCACCTCGCTCTCGTCGGGCAGTTCCAGCGAGTGAAAGTCGATCATATCCATCTCAAGTCCCTTTTCAAAGGGAACATAAAGCGACTGAAACCGTTCTGTTTTCCGGTCATTGCTGAAGGCGAACACAGCCATCCTGCACACGGTGTCCACAAGGTATATGTCCACCCGGTCGATGCCGGCGTCTCCGGCCGTTGTCCGGAGGCGGTAATGCGTCGGGGCGATGCGTTCCGCCGCACTGATGCGTGAGGGCCGCGGGCCGTCCATTGTCTGACGGACGAAAAGCGAATCCGAAATCCACACCGGATAGGGATTGAAACAGTTTACGTAGTAGCTCCCCCGGAAAGAGCGGACCGACGTCCAGCTGTGCGGAAGTCCGGCCAGCGCCGCATGGTGTGCAAGCGGCCCGGGACGGCGTTTCTTGAGCGTGTGCAGCAGGTCGGTGAAATCCTTCCATGCCGACTCGTTCTGCGGCGAAAGGCTTGCAAAATTTGGAATGTCGTTCGGCTGCGGACCTTTTCGGATAAAGACCTTATAGCGGTTCGTGTCGCTGCCGATAAGGTACTCGTGGACGAAGAGAAACGTCGTGTCGTTCTCCGCGAAGGGTCCCCACCGTTTGCTGCTGCCGTCGCTGCCGGTCCAGGTACGGGATGCGGCGAGCGGGGACCTCTCCCCTGCCGGCGTCTCCTCTCCTGTCGGCTCCGGCGTGGAAACTGCGGTTTCGGACGTGCCGTCGCCGGCGGAAGCCTTGTCTGCGGCGTCTCCGGCCGTGCGGCGGCCCGTACATCCGGCCAGCAGGAGAGCCGCGAGGACGGTCGCTGCGATAAATCGGGCGTGTTTCATCGCGGTCACTGCCGGGGGTCCTCCCAGAATTTCAGGTATTTGTCCTCCTTTCGGTGCATCTGTGCATTGGTGCGGGGCGTTTTGTCGCCCTGCCCGCAGAGGTGCAGCACCCCGTGGACCACTACCCTGCGCATCTCCTGCAAGGTCGTCGCGCCGTACTGGCGGGCGTTGTCGGCAACGGTCTCGACGTCGATGAAGATGTCGCCCGAGACGATCCGTGCGCCTTTGCGGTCGCTGTAATCGAACGTGATGACGTCGGTGAAGTAATCGTGCCCGAGGTATTGGCGGTTCATCTCCAGCAGCCGCTGCGCCGAGCAGAAAATATAGGTGACGTCGCCCAGCGCGTAGCCCTCCCCTGCGGCCACTTCGTGCAGCCATCGTGCCGTGAGGCGCTTTTGCGGGAGTCGGTAGGTGCAGTCGTCGGTAAAGTATCTGACAGCCATTTTTTTCGTTGTTGTTATGTCGTTGTCCGTCCCGGGGCGGACGGCGTGCCGGCCACCGCACGGAACCGCATGAAACGGCGGTTTTATTTTCGGAAACACTCCTCCGCCCGCATCTTCTGTCCGGGGTTGGGCGGGTAGATGCCGAAGACGAGTTTGTATTCGGTTTCCATCGTCATCACGTTGACCGCCGAGCCGATGGTTCCTATCTGTGCGTTTCTTGCCACTTTCTGGCCCTTCTCGACGCAGATCGTCCCCATGTTGGCATAGGAGGTTATGTATTCGCCGTGAGCGACGTAAACGTCGTATTTGTTGGTGATGCGGTTGCGCTTCACGTCGACGACCTTGCCGTCGTAGATCGAGATGACGTGCGCTCCCTTCGGACCGGTGATCTCGGCCATGTTCTCCTTGTAGCGCTTCACGCGTCCGGCAGTCACCGGGAGACGCAGCCCGGAGGTTTTCGCCGAGAACGAGGCGCCCTCGGTGTTGCCTTTGGTCAGCTTGCGCAGTTCGCCGATGGCCACGTCGAGCTGCTGCTCCTGTGCGATTTTGCGTTGCAGGGCTGTCTTTTCCTTCTGCGACATCGACCGGATGCTGGCCTTGGCGTTGCGGGCGTCGCGCTGGAGTTTCTCGCGCTGCGCCGAGAGGCTGCGCGTCACCGAGTCGAGCGACCGCTTGCGGCGGTCGAGCGTCTCCTTTTCGGTGCGGACCTCGGCGGTCAGCGCCTCGATGTCGCGCAGTTTGCGTTCGCGCAGCGAGGCGACCTCGCGCAGGGCGGTGATCTTGCGCGCCACGTCCGTGAAGTCGCGCGAGGAGAAGATATAGGTCAGGTAGTTGTTGTGCTTGTAGTTGCGGTAGGCTTCGCGCACCATTTCGCCGTACTGCGCGCGGTCGCGTTCGAGCTTTGCCGAAAGGTTTCCGGCCACGCTGTCCGTGCGGGCGATCTCTCCGCGCAGGAGGCGCGCCTGCTTTTCGGTCTCGTCGAGCAGCTGGTTGCGCGAATCAATCTGGCGCGCCAGGCGGCGCACCCGTTCCTCGGTGGCCGTGCGGCCCTTCTGGATCTTCGAAATCTCCTGCTCTTCGGTGGCGATCCGCTTTTCGAGGGCCGCGATGACCCGTTTCTGCTCCTCGATGCGGCGGTCGGTCTGTGCGGCGGCGGTGAGGGTGAAGAGCAGGAACGCAAGGGTCAGGATGCGGAGCGGTCTCATGGCAGGGCTATTCTTTGGGTTCGGGCTTTTTGACGGCGGGTTGTTTCAGCCGCTGTTCGATCTGCCGGGCGTCGTAACCCTTTTCAAGCGCCCTCCGCCAGTAGATTTCAGCCATGAACTGCTCGCCCAGGAGGTGCAGGATGTCACCGTAGTGAACCATCAGTTCGGGGCTTTTCTGTCCGTCGAGCGCCACGGCTTTTTGCAGAATCTTCCTGGCTTCGTCCGTGCGTCCCAGCTTGAAGAGCACCCAGCCGTGTGTGTCGAGGTAGGTGGGGTTGTTGTCTGTGAGCGCCACGACGCGGCTCGACATGGTGAGCGCCCGTTCCAGATCGCGCTCCTCGAGCGAGAGAAAATAGGCGTAGTTGTTGAGCACCATTGTGTTGTCGGGCCAGTAGCGCAGACTTCGCTCATAGGCCTTGTAGCACTCCTTCATGGCTTTGCGGGCAATGCCCTTTTTGCCGAGCAGACCCATTTGCAGGGGCAGGCGTTCCTCCAGGTTCGGCTCTCCGGCCTCGGCCTTCTGATGCCAGGCGTCGCCGATCATGCCCCAGATCACGCTGCGCAGCGAATCCGTGTCGGCATGGCGCAACGCCCCCTTGTAGGCGCCGATGGCTTTGACGTACTGCTTCGAGTTGCTCATCACATGCCCTTTGGAGAGGTGGAAATCGACCTTCGCGGGGAACAGCTCCAGGGCGCGGGTGACGTATTTGTCGACCGAGTCGGGGTGCTGGAGGTAGCTTTCGATGTCGATCACCGCCCGGAAATACTCCTCCGCGGGAGGCTGGTCGGCGAGGTGGCTCTTGTAGAGCGCGAGGGCCTGCTCCAGTTCGCCCGAAGCGATCAGGTGGCCGGCGTAAAGCTCCACGACGCGCTTGTCGTCGGGATAGCGGATGGCCAGCGTCGAGGCCAGGTCGTTCAGCTGGAAGTAATATTCGCGGTAGAAGCGCGTGTCGGAGGTGAACTGCCCGAAGCGTTTGATCTTGGTTTCGAGCGGCAGTTCGTCGGATTGGAACAACTGCCGCGTGACGGCCAGCAGCGCCCGGTAATCCTGCCGTCCGGCGTGAAAATCGGCCAGCGCCATCAGCGTCTGTACGTTCGTGGAGTCGATCTGCAACGCGCGGTCGTATTCGGCGCGGGCCAGCGAATCCTTCTTGGCGATGGCGTAGAGGTCGCCGAGGACCACGTGGCGCTGCGCCTCATAGGGGGCGGCTTCGACCATCGCCCGGGCTTCGACCACGGCTTTGTCGATCTGGTTCGTCGCCACCAGCAGACGCCGTTTCATGGCGCTCAACACGGGAATGCGTCCGAAGCGCAGTTCGGCCGAATCGAGTGTCACGAGGGCCATGACGGGACTTTGCTTCTGCTCGTAGAGGGCCGCCAGAATGCGGTAGTTGTCGGGGTCTTTCGGGTTCTCCGTTTGCAGGCGGCGGTAGACCTTCAGCGCCTCGTCGTAACGCTCGGCATAGATGAGCGCCTGTCCGTAGAACTGGTGATACCACTTGTTCGTCGTGTCGAGCCGGAAAGCCTTCCGGGCCAGTTCCACGGCCTCGTCGGGCGTGGCGTACATGCCGTTCGCCGCGAGTTCGTAGTAGGCCGGGGCGTAGGTCGAGTCGTTGCGGATCGCCTCGAGGAACAGCTCCCGGGCGCGCACCGAGTCTCCGGCGATGGCATTCTGCTTGACGCCTTCGGTGTAGAGCCATACGCTGCGCAGCGAATCGGGGTATTCGGGCGCCGCCGAGGGACCCTTTCCCGTGACGAACGCCGCGGAGAAGAGCAGAAGGCAGAGAACCGTTGTCGCTGTGAGGCGTTTCATGGGCGTCAGGGGGTTTAGAGCGCTTCGTCGAACTGGTGGAGGAACCGCACGTCGTTTTCGAAATAGAGACGCAGGTCCTTCACGCCGTACTTGAGCATGGCGATGCGTTCAATACCCATGCCGAAGGCGAATCCGGAATATTTTTCAGGGTCGATATTGTTGGCTTTCAATACGTTCGGGTCCACCATGCCGCAACCCATGATTTCGAGCCATCCCGTGCCCTTGCAGACGTTGCAGCCCTTGCCGCCGCAGAGGTTGCACGACACGTCGACCTCGGCCGACGGTTCGGTGAAGGGAAAGTACGACGGGCGCATGCGGATCACGGCCTGCTCGCCGAAGACCTCCTTGGCGAAGTAGAGCAACGACTGCTTCATGTCGGCGAACGAGACGCCCTCGTCGATGTAGAGTCCTTCGATCTGGTGGAAGATGCAGTGCGCGCGGTACGAAATGGCCTCGTTGCGGAACACACGGCCCGGGCAGATGACGCGGATGGGCGGTTTCTGACGCTCCATCGTGCGGACCTGGATCGACGAGGTGTGCGTGCGCAGCAGGATGTCGGGGTCCTTCTCGATGAAGAACGTGTCCTGCATGTCGCGTGCCGGGTGCTCGGGCGGGAAGTTCAGGGCCGAGAAGACGTGCCAGTCGTCCTCGATCTCGGGTCCGTCGGCCACGGTGTAGCCCAGCCGCGAAAAGACCTCGACGATCTGGTTTTTCACCAGCGAGATCGGGTGGCGCGAACCGAGGTGCTCGGCCGTGCCGGGGCGCGTCAGGTCGCCCGACGACGAGGCCTCGTCGGCCGCGGCGTTCTGCAACTGCTCGCGCAGCGCGTTGATGCGCTCCGTAGCCTCGTTTTTGAGACGGTTCAACTGCTGGCCCAGTTCGCGTTTCAGTTCGGGGGCTACCGTCTTGAACTCCTCCATCAGGGCGGTCAACTCGCCTTTCTTGCCGAGAATCCGGATGCGGAACTCCTCGATTTCGGCGGCGGCTTTCGGCTTAAACTCCTCGACACGTCGCAGGAGTTCATTGATTTTGTCAGTCATATTTTGATCGTGTTTCTTTTTTGTCTACTTTTGAACGACATCGTAGTAACGTGCAAAGTTATAAAAAAATTGAGATATGTTGCGTAAAATCGGCTCATTTGTCGGGATGCTGCTGCTGGCGGCGCTCCCTGCTGCGGCCCAGAAGGTAGGGGTCGTGATGAGCGGCGGCGGCGCGAAGGGGCTTTACCACATCGGCGTCCTGGAGGCGCTCGAAGAGAACGGCGTGCCGATCGACTATGTGGCCGGGACCTCGATGGGCTCGATCATCGCCGCGATGTACGCCGCAGGATATTCCCCGGCCGAAATGCGTGCGATCGTCAACTCGGGGGTGGTCAAGGAGTGGGTCTCGGGGCGCATCGACCCCAACAAATACATGGCCTATTACCGGCAGGTGGGGAGCAATCCCGCGTTTTTGAGCCTGCGCATCGACGTCGAGAGTCCCTCCGGGAAGCGGCTGCGCGTACCCCGGAACCTGATCTCCTCGACGCAGATCGACATGGCCCTCACGGAGCTGTTCGCCCCGGCGACGGCCGCTGCGGACGGTGATTTCGACCGCCTGATGGTTCCGTTCCTCTGCGTGGCCAGCGACCTGAACCACCGCGGGCCGGTGGTCCTGCGCGAGGGGGATTTGAGCGAGGCGGTCCGCTCGTCGATGTCCATTCCGCTGGTGTTCAAGCCGATGGTGAAAGATTCGATGCTGCTCTACGACGGCGGCATCTACGACAACTTCCCGTGGAAACCCCTCGACGAAGATTTCCGGCCCGATCTGATCGTCGGTTCGATCTGCACCGAGGGCAACACCCCGCCCAGCGAGGAGAGCAACATCATGGACCAGGCTTTCATGCTGGCCATGCACGATACCGACTACACGCTGCCCGAGGAGCGCAGCGTCACGATCCGCCGCGCCGTGGGGGTCAACATGCTCGATTTCGACCAGGCCGAGGCGATTATGAACGCAGGTTATGAGGACGCCGTGGCGGCCATGCCGCAGCTGTTGGAGAAAGTCGCCGAACGCCGCGACTCGGCCTACTACGCCGGGCGTCGCGAGGCGTTCCGCGCCAAGTGTCCGCCGCTGGTCTTCGACGACTACAAACTCGAAGGGCTGAAGCGCGCCCAGCGGGAGTATATCCGCGATTTCGTGCAGGTGGACCGCCGCACGCCGGGCATTCAGCGGCCGATGGGCTTCGAGGAGCTGAAAGACAATCTCTTCGAGGTGCTTGCCGGCGGCGATTTCACGATGGACTTCCCCACCGTGCGCTACGACTCCGTCCGGGAACGTTATTCGTTCGAGGCCAAGTTCGGCACGCGGCCCAATTTCAAGATCATCCTCGGGGGAAACATCTCCTCGACGGCCTTCAACCAGGCCTATATCGGCATCAATTACAAGAACATCGGCCGCGTCGCGCAGCAGTTGGGCGCAGACCTCTACCTGGGGCCGATCTACACCTGGGGAGCGATCGGGGGCCGGACGGATTTCTACGCGTGGAAGCCGATTTTCCTCGACTATTCCTACAATTTCGCGGTCCGGAATTTCCGCCACGGCTATTTCGGCAACGTCACCAAGGTCCGCAACGCCCAGCAGGTCAAGAACAGCGAGAGCTTCTTTTCGACGGGCGTGGGGATGCCGCTGACCCACCGCAGCCTCCTGACGCTGCGCGCCAACGCCGGACACGTCAACTACCGCTACGATTCGGACGTGCTGTTCGCCGACGACACCGACCATTCGCGCTTCTCGTTCTTCGGCCTGCGGGCCGGGGTCGCCCGCAATACGCTCGACAAGTTCCTCTATCCCCGCCGCGGTTCCGAACTGCATCTCTCGGCCATCTATGTCGCCGGACGCGACAAATACCAGCCCTACGATGCGAAAGACTTCGTTTCGCGCGAAACCCGACAGTGGTTCGGAGGGCGTTTTTCGTGGGACAAGTTCTTCGATGTGCCGGGCGTCAGCTGGTTCTCGTTCGGTTTGAATGTCGATGCCGTGTGGACCAACCACCCGCGGTTCCGGACCGAATCCGCGACCCTGATGTCGATGCCCGACTATGCGCCCGTGCCGCATGCCCGGATGATCTACATGCCCGATTTCCGGGGCAAGCGCTTTGCGGCGTGGGGCCTGATGCCGACCTTCGATCTGCTGCCCAACTGCTTCTTCCGGACGGGGTTCTACACCATGTTCCGTGAAAAACGGGACTTCAACCCCCTGAAGAATCCCGACGAGCGCTGGCATTATATCGCCGAGGCGTCGCTGGTCTACCACACGCCGATCGGTCCCGTGAGCCTCGCGCTGACGAAATACGACCTGAAAAACTGGCGCAACATGTACCTGACCTTCAATTTCGGGTATGCGATTTTCGCCCCGAAAGGGACGTTCTATTGATCGCGAGGCCGGTTTCGCCCTCCTGTAAAAACGATGCCCGGATGCACATGCTGCATCCGGGCGTCGTTCATTCAGCGATCAGGGCCGGCGAGTATCCGGGGTCGATCTCCATCCGGCAGCCGCCCTCGACGGGGCGGAAACGCACGTCGGTGATATACATTTCCCGCGGATGGATCGCGCCTTTGCTTTTGTGGGCATGGAAAACGATCTTCAGGTTGCCCGCCTTGTCCCGGAACAGGGCGCTGTGCCCGACGCCGACCAGTTCGCCGGGATTCTGCAACAGCGGATTGCGGTCGTATTTGGTCCAGGGGCCCAGCGGCGAGTCGGCCGTGGCGCAGCCGATGCCGTAGAAGGGACTTTCGTAGCTGTTGGCCGAATAGGTCATGTAGTAAGTGCCGTTCCGCCGGATCACGAAGCAGCCTTCGTTGACGCGGGGCCAGACCTTTTCCCACTCCTGCGAAACATGGATGCAGGGGCGCATCGTCTCTTTTTTCAGCGTCGTGCAGTCGTCTTCCAGCTCGACGACCCAGATATTCAGCCCGTCGTTGAACCGGTCGAAATACATGTACGCCCGGCCGTCGTCGTCGATGAACAGCGTGTTGTCGATGCACTTTTCATCGGCGATCATCGGTTGCCGATTCTCCTGTACGAAAGGACCCAGCGGCGAGTCGGAGGTGGCGACGCAGATGTGCTCTTCGGCCGTGAAATACATGTAGAATTTGTCATTCAGCCGATAGACCTCGGGCGCCCAGAACCATTTTTCGCCCCAGACATCCGTGCGGTGCAGGGCCAGTCCGTCGCGGGCGTTGCCTTTGGCCCTCTCCCACGTGGAGAGGTCGCGGGATGTCCACACCTCGATGCCGCTTCCGGCGCCTGTGCCATAGGCGTAATACACCCCGTCGTAAAGCAGGATGAAAGGATCGGCCAGGGGCACTTTTCGGAGGTTTTGCGCCGCACAGCAGGCGATGGCGAACAACGTCGCGATTAATGGAAGCAATCGTTTCATAGGTCGTAAGATTTAAGGTTGGGACCGGGGATGAGGGCCGCGGACGAACGGGCTTCGGAGTCTCCGAACCCTGCAAAGATAGGTGTCCGGCCCGGCGCAAAATGGAAAAATATTTCCATAATGTATAACTCTTTGATCAATTGCGGCCCATCGGGTGACGGCATGGCTGAAAATCGGATAAAACGAATAATTTTGTCGGAGTATGCGCCAAATGGCATTTTACGACGGATTCAAACCATTCAAATAACCTGTATGAAAAAACTGCTCATCTTCTTCCTGCCGGCGATCCTGCTCGGATGCGACTCGCCTGCATATCGTAATCCGCTCGACGTTGCGTTCGGCGACCCGTTCATCCTCCACGCCGCTGACGGAAAATTCTATATGTACGGAACGAGCGGCGACATCCGGGGTTTTCGCGTCTGCGTCTCGGACGACCTCGTTACCTGGCAGAAGGGCGATGTCGTCTACGACGGCAATGCCTCGGCATGGGGAACCGACTGTTTCTGGGCGCCCGAAGTGTATGAACGCGACGGCCGCTATTACCTGTTTTTCAGTGCCAACTGGCGGCATAACCCGAACGGCGACCTCGAAACGTTCCGCATCGGGGTGGCGGTTGCCGATTCGCCGTCGGGTCCCTTTTCCGACCTGTATGACCGTCCGGTGTTCGATCCCGGCTATCCGGTGATCGACGCCAACGTATTGTGGGACGATGACGGCCGGGTGTATCTCTATTATTCGCGCTGCTGTTACAAGCATCCCGTCGAAAGCGAGCTTTCGGCGTGGGCGCGCGACAAGGGGCTTTTCGACGAGATCGAGGAGAGCTGGGTGTACGGTGTGGAGATGAAGCCCGATTTCAGCGGCGTCATCGGCGAGCCGGTCGCTCTGCTGATGCCCCCGCAGTCTGCCTCCGACCCGCAAACCGGGTGGGAGAGCCGTTCGGTCACCGCCGGAGAGGTCAACCGGCGCTGGATCGAGGGGTCGTACGCCTTCAAGGAAAACGGGACCTATTACATGATGTATTCCGCCAACTTCTACGGCGGGCAGCATTATGCGGTGGGCTATGCTACGGCCGGTTCGCCGCTGGGTCCCTTCGTGAAATCGTCGGACAATCCGGTCCTCGAGAAGAATGCGGACAAGGGCGGCGAGGTCACGGGAACGGGGCACAATATGGTTCTGAAGCTTCCCGGCGGCGGGATGTACTGCGTCTACCACGGCCGGACGGCCCCGACGGGCGATGCGCGCATGGTCTTCATCGACCCGATGGAGGTGACCGAAGACGGTCGTCTGAAGGTCTTCGGCCCGACCACCTCGCCCCAGCCCGTACCCGTGTGGACAAAGGGCCTGTGAGGGGGGGCGGCTTTCCTGCGAATCGGCGGGGCGTCCCGTTCTCCGGGTGACTGCGGCCTGATACGGACAGAGCTGTAACTTTTCAGGTTACAGCTCTGTCCTTTAATGGGAGCGGGGGTCAGTCCGTCAGCGTCAGTTTCACCTTTTTGTCCTTTACGAGGATGAAGTAGTCGCCCGGTTCGAGGAACCGGTTGCCGTCGCCGTCCGTGAAACTCAAATCCTTTTCGGGGTCGATCTCGAACCGGAACGTGCGGGTCTCGCCGCGGCGGATCGGCTGTTTCTCGAAGTGTTTCAACTCCCTGACGGGGCGTGAGATGCGGCACACGGGGTCCGATATGAACCAGTGAACCGTCTCGGCGCCGTCCATGCCGCCCGTGTTGGTCACGGAGACCTCGACCGTCACCTTTTCCCCGCGGCGCAGCGTGGTTGCCGACGGGCGCAGGTCGCCGTATTCGAACGTCGTATAGCTCAGGCCGTGTCCGAATTCATAGAGCGGCGTGCTGGGGATGTCCTGATATTTGCCCTGATGGGTGCGGCCGCTCTGGCGGCGGTTGTAGTAGATCGGAATCTGGCCCGTCGAGCGGGGGAACGTCATGGCGAGGCGTCCCGAGGGGTTGATCCTCCCCGACAGAATTCCCGCGAGGGGGTTGCCTCCCCGGATGCCGGGCTGCCACATCTGCACCATGGCCCCGCAGAGGGGTTCGAGGCGGCACAGCTCCAGCGGCCGGCCGCTGGACAGGACCAAAACCAGCGGTTTTCCGGTCTGGGCCAGTTCGGCGGCCAGCTGCTCCTGGATTTCGGGAAGCGCGATCGTCGAGCGCGAGGCGTTCTCGCCGCTCCACTGCTTTTTCTCCCCGAGGCAGAGGACCACCACGTCGGCAGCCGCGGCCGCGGCGACAGCCTCACGGAATCCGGAGCGGTCCTCGCCGTCGAAGTCGCAGCCCCGGGCGTAGAGCAGTTCGGCGCGGCCCCGGTATTCGTTTTCCAGCCCGGCGAAGAGGCTCACCGCGTCCTCTTCGCGGCCGTGTGCCGACCACGCGCCGAGCAGGTGCAGCCGGTTCTGCGCCATCGGGCCGATGACCGCGATGCGGCGGGCGGCTTTCAGCGGCAGCGTGTTGTTCTCGTTTTTCAGCAGCACTATCGACTCCTCGGCGAGCCGCTCGGCGACGGCGAGGCTCGCGGGAAGCAGGAACCGGTCCGTCTCCTCCGACTCCGGGGTGTAGGGGCGTTCGAACAGCCCGAGCCGGAATTTCAGCCGCAGAACGCGCCGCACGGCCTCGTCGAGTTTCTCCTGCGAGACCTTGCCTTCGCGGACCAGGGCGGCCAGATGGACGTCGTAACAGCGGTTCATCATGTCCATTTCGACACCCGCGTTGAAGGCCTTTTCGGCGGCCTCCTTCCGGTCGGCGGCCACGCCCTGCGAGCGCAGCTGCTCGATGGCGGCCCAGTCCGAGACGACGAATCCGTCGTGCGCCCAGCGCTCCTTGAGCACCTCGGTCAGGATGTAGGGATTGGCCGTGCCGGGCGTTCCGCTGATGTCGTTGAAGCAGCTCATCACCGTAGCGGCTCCGGCCTCGATGCCCGCCTGGTAGGGCGGCATGTAGGTGTCCCAGAGCGTCTGACGCGAGATTTCGGTGTAGACGTAGTCGCGGCCGGCCTCCGAGGCGCCGTAGCCGACGAAATGCTTGAGGCAGGCGGCCACGCGGCGGGAGTCGGCGAGGTTGTCGCCCTGGTAGCCTTCGACCGCCGCCACTCCGTAGACGGCGTTGGCGTAGGGATCTTCGCCGTAGCCCTCCGAGACACGGCCCCAGCGGCCGTCGCGCGCCACGTCGATCATCGGCGAGAAGGTCCACTCGACGCCCGACATCCGCGCCTCCTGTGCGGCCACTTCGGCGGCCTGCTTCACCAGTGCGGGATTCCACGAGCAGGCCTGGGCCAGCGAAATGGGGTAAGTGGTGCGGAAACCGTGGATCACGTCGTAGCCGAACAGCACGGGGATTCCGAGCCGCGACTGCTCGATGGCTTTTTTCTGAAGCCGGTTGCGCAGTCCGGGCGAGGTGTCGAAGTAGATGAGCGAGCCGATCTCGGCGGGAATCTTGTCCACCGGATCGGCCACGTTGTTGGCGTTGTCGTTGCGGCCGAGCGTGTACTGGTTGAGCTGCATGACCTTCTCTTCGAGGGTCATCCGCGACAGCAGGTCGCTGACGCGCTCTTCGACGGGGCGCGAGGCGTCCTTGTAGGCGGGCTTTCCGCTCCCGTTCCGGGCCTGCGCCCCGAGGGCGGCGGCCAGCAGCAGAGCGATAACGGTTATTTTTTTCATAGGTTGTGCTTGTTATTTGAACACGGGTTTGTCCGAGAGGCGCATCGTTGCGCCGGGGTCGTTGTTTTTGAGGTCGAAAACCACGATGCGGTTCCCTTTTTCGGCGAGGATTTCGGCCGGAATGAGGATCGACTGCTGTTTCTCCTCGTCCCAGAACGAACCGAGGTAGTGCCCGTTGATCCACACCTCGCCCATGCCCCATCCCGACACGTCGAGGTAAACGGCTCCTTCGTGCGCCGCACGGTCGAATTGCCCGCGCCGGAAACAGGGCGTGTTGCACGGGCCGAGGGCTTCGAACTCGAGGGTTTCGGGATCGGCGTCGCGCACTTCGAGCGGGGTGATCGTCCAGCCGGCGATCGTTTCGCCGGCGAGGCGGGCTTCGCCGAAGAGTCCTTTCGAGTTGTCGAGAATCTCTGGGCCGTAGGTGATGCGGCCGATGTTTTCGACGTAGAGCTGCAATGTGTGCCGGCCGGGGTCGGCCTTCAGGGTCAGTGTTTTGCGGTTGTCGGTCAGGGTTCCCTGAAACACGCCGTCGAGGTAAACCGCGGCATAGTCCCGCACGTTTTCCAGTTCGAGCGCGGCCTCCCCTGCGGGAACGGTGATTGCGGCCTGGTAGAGGACGTATCCGAATTCCACCCCCACATCGCCCATAGGAAGCAGTTCGTCGGACTCGCAGACCTCGCCGTAAATCTGCGTCAGAGGGGCGCATTCGGTCATTTTCAGCTCCTGCGCCCCTGTCCGGAACAGGCCGGGCAGCAGGCAGCAGAGCAGTAGACAGATCTTGTTCATAATCGTGCGGTTTTAGCGCATGAAGGAGGTGATGAACGACTCGTCGAGTGTGACCTCGGGAGCGAACCGGTCGCTGCGGACGTAGCGGTCGATGCTTTCGAGCAGCTGGCGCGTGGCGGGGCGCTGGTCCATCTTCTTTTTCGTGTCGACCGCCAGCACGAGCAGTTTGCCGCCGCCGACGCGGGCCTCGAAGCCGATGCCGAGTTTTTCGTTGTTGTCGAAGCTGTCGATCACTTGGATGAAGGGCCGCAGCTGGCGCGGGGTCTGCTGCATCTCGATCACCTTGGCGTTCTCCAGAATGTCCCACCACTGCCAGTCGGTGTGGTACGAGGTCGGGAAGTCGGCGAACACGGGTTCCTCGGCGTGAATCAGACAGCCGATGGTCATCGGCGCCCAGGCGAACATGATCGGGTTCCAGAAATGGTTGTGGAAGGTCGATTTGCGCCCCTTGACCTTGTTCGGCGCGGGGGTCAGGACGACTTTCTTCCCCGCGGCGAGGTACTGTTTGGCCTGCTCGCCGAACTCCGTCGTGTAGAGCACCTCCGTATCCGACTGCATCAGCTGTGCGTTGCGCGGATAGACCCAGATGTCCCAGCTGTTGCTTGTCTTTTCACCGACGTTCAGGTGCACGGTCAGCTTCTGCGGGCCTCGCACCTTGCCGAGCGGAGCGGAGAACTCCCCGACGGGGAACACGCCGTCGGTGCCTACGGTCTGCGATTTCAGACTGCCCTTGGCGATGGCTTTCCCGCTGCCGTCGGTGATCGACCAACGGATTTTCGCATTTTTGAGCGCCGCCGCGCCGAAGTTGTAGACCTCGGCCTTTGCCGTGAAGGTTTCGTCTTCGAACCAGGCGCTTTTCGGGTAGCGGAGCAGCGCCACGGTCGGGGCGCAGAAGGCCCGCCAATCCTCGGGCGTCACCAGGCCCTTGGAGTCCCAGAACGGATCGAGCACACCCACCGGGGCGTAACCCTGGCCTGGGAAGTCGTTGAGCGACAGGAGCTGAAATCCGGCCGATTTGGACGAGCGGAGCAGCGCCTCGATCACGGCCTTGTACTCCACGACGGTCAGCGCGCCCGAGGCCCGGAAGAAGTCGTGGGCCTGATCGCCCATGCCGTTGGCGGTGAGCATCTCGCGCCACAGTTCGAAGTTCCGGGCTTCGACCGGTCCCGTGTATTTCCCGATCTCGCGGAAGTCGGGATAGACGCACCGCTGGCCCGACTCGTGGGAAATGACCGGAACGTCCACGTCCGACTCCTTGCTGCGGTCCCAGTCGGTCGAGGGCCGTCCCTCGTAGACCTTCACGGGGCCTTTGTTGGTCTGCTGCGAGACGTAATACTGGTCGGACGGGACGCGCGTGCGGGCCGTCGAACCGCTGTACAGATGCCGCGTGTCGAGTTTGCGGCCGTCGGCGGTCAGCTCCTCGATGAAGTCGAAGTTGCCGGTGATCTCGTTGCCGTTGCAGTAGAGGACGAACGAGGGGTGGTTGCCGTACTCCTTGAGGATGGCGCGCATCTCGCGGCGGAAGAAGTCGTAGCGCGCTTCGTCCGGCTCGGCGTCCTTGCCCCACATGGGCATCTCGACTTCGAGGTAGACGCCGTGGCGGTCGGCCATGCGGAAAGCCGCGGCGGGAGGGCACCACGAGTGGAAACGGATGTGGTTCAGTCCGTAGTCCTTGACGATGCGCATGATACGCTCCCATTCGGCGTCGCAGACCGGGGCGTGGCCCGTTTTCGGGAACACGGCGTTCTCGACGGTTCCGCGCAGGTGGAGCGGACGGCCGTTGAGCAGGATGTGGTTGCGGCCCTGCGCCACTTCGCGCATGCCGAACGTCGCCGACTTCTTGTGTTCGAAGGACTCCTTTCCGGCGCCGGTCAGCAGCGTGCACTCCACGGTGTAGAGGTTCGGGTTGAATTCGTCCCAGAGTTTGGCCTCCCGGCCCAGCGCGACGGTTTCGGTCAGGTCGATCTCCTCCGCTTCGCCGCCGACAGGGACCTCCTTCGTTACGTGCAGGCCGTTGCCCGAGACGGTGAGCAGCGCCTTTCCTTCGAAAGGCTTTTTCGTGCGGTTGTCGATCTTCAGGCGCACGTCGACGCTGTTCGTCGCGAGGTCGGGATACAGCTGCATGTCGTCGATGTAAACGGGGTCTACGGCCACGAGTTTCATCTCGCCGAGGATGCCGTTCCAGTTGATCTGCGTGAACTCCGTGTGGGCGTGGTTCCATTTGTGGGTGTTGTACTGGAACCGGTTGTCGATGCACACCGTGATGCGGTGCGTCTTGTCCGGGGTGACGAAATCCGTCAGGTCGTGGTTGTGGGGGACGCTGATGTAGTCCAGTCGGCTCACCTCCTTGGTGTCGACCCATACCGAGCTGAGCCAGTGGGTGCGTTCGAAATAGAGGAAGATGCACTTGCCCTTCCAGTCGGCCGGGAACTCGATGTCGCGCTGATACCACGCCGGACCCATGTACTCGTAGACGCGCGTCAGGCGGTCGACATGGCGGTAGGGCGATTTGTAGCCGATTTTGTAGTCGTCGGTGATGCCGGGGAGCATGATGGTCTCCTGGAGTTGGTGGTTGTAGCGCGGCGAAAGCGATCCCCTGCGGAAATCCATCACGTCCGTCTGGAACCTCCACTCTCCCGAGAGGTCCATTTCGCGGGTCTGGGCGGCCGCCGGGGAGAGGGAGCCTAACAGCACGGCCGCGAGAAGCAGTTTTATAAACCGGTTTTTCATGTATGGTGTTGTTTTAGATTATCGTTTCAGGTGTTTGTCCGCGAATTTCACGAATTGCCGCCAGTCGTAGAGCGTGATGTCGTGGTCGCCCGAACGGACGTGGTGGCCGATGTGTCCCGACAGCACGGGCGCGTCGGTTTGGGGCAGTTCCGTTCCCGAAAGTCCCTCCAGGCCGAACAACTCGTAGACCGGCGTGGCGTGGACCCCCGCGAGGAACTCGCCTTTCGGATCGGCCCAACGGTCCTCGACGGCGCTGGCGATATACACCGGGCGCGGGGCTATCAGCGCAATCAGTTCGTGCTGGTCGACGGGCAAAGCCGCCTCGTTGCCCGAATACTGTTTGAAGTTCCTGCAAAACCAATGCGGGAAGAGGCTGTTGATCCTGGCTACGGTTTCGCCGTAACAACGTCGCGACAACGCCGCGCCGCCGCATCCCGAGTCGTTCGACACGGCCATGGCGAAGCGCGGATCGACGGCTGCGGCCCAAAGGGCCGTTTTGCCGTGCCGCGAATGCCCGATGACCGCCACGCGGGAGGCATCGACATCCTCGTCGGTTTCGAGGTAGTCCATCGCGCGGCTCAAGCCCCAGGCCCAGGCCGCGATCGTGCCCCATTCATCGGGGGCCGGTTTGGTCTGCCCCTCGCGGTAAAAGAGCGGGTGAACGCCGTTTTGGAAGCCGTCGTCGTAGTCGGGGTCGATGTCGCCGCGGTAAATCGTGGCGAGGCCGTAGCCGTTGGCGATCAGCATCTCGACCGGCCACCGCGATGCCGCCGCGGCGCGCGGGAACCCTTTTGCGCGGACTTCGCTGCCGCCCTCTGCGCGCGGCTTCATGCGCGAGACCGACTCCGTGACGAGCGGGTCGTCGCAGATCGTGTGGTTGCCCTTGAAATTCAGCCCCAGAAAGACCGGAACGGCGTCGGTGCGTTTGTTGGGGATGTAGAGCAGGATGGTCATGAAATGTGCGTCGCTCTCGGTGAAGTAGACGGCGATCTCCCGGCGGGTGGCCATGTTGCCCAGCGTGTAGCGGTCCTCGCTCAAGACCTCGAAATGCAGTCCCTCGGGACGGCCGGGGGCTTTTCCGTAGACCTCGCTTTCGAACAGCGACAGCAGTTCGGGACGGCGTTCCGAAATCCACGTTTCGGCGTCAGTCACCTTTTTGCCGGCGATGGTTGTCAGCGGGTCGGGCAGCGTGTAGGCCGGAACCTGCGATTCGTCGTAGTTTGTCGCGGGCATCTGCGCCCGGGCGCAGAACAGGATCAGGCCGCAGAGCGACAGCAGCGCGTATTTTTTCACGGTGGTCATGGCTGCAATCGGCGTTTGATGCGCGTGAGCGCCTCCAGATAATAGTAGTCGGCGTAGGTGAGCGGCACGTCGACCTCCGAGGAGAAGGGATAGGCTCCCGTGCTGTGCCGGAGAATGAAGCCTCCGTTCTCACCCGCCGGAGCGGTGTATTCGGGCGAGGCCAGCGTGCGGATCTGCTTTTCGGCGAAAGCCATGTACCGCTCCCCTTCGGCTGCGGGCACGAAGCCGCTCAGCTCGACCAGTGCCGAGGCCATGATCGCGGCCGCCGATGCGTCGCGCGGCGTGGAGGCGAGGGCCGGAGCGTCGAAATCCCAGTAGGGAATCCCGTCGGCAGGCATGTTCCTGTGGTTGATGAGGAATCCGGCGATGCCGCGGGCCTGTTCGAGGTAGCGGGCGTCGCCCGTGAGGCGGTACATGCAGGTGTAGCCGTAGAGTCCCCATGCCTGTCCGCGGCTCCAGGCCGAGGAGTCGGAGAGGCCCTGATGGGTCTGCTTGAGATGGGGCTGTCCCGAGATCGTGTCGTAGGAGACCAGGTGGCAGGAGCTGAAGTCGGGGCGGAAATGGTGTTTCAGCGTCTTGTCAGCATGCGATACGGCCATGTCGCGCAGCGACTTGTCGCCCGAACGGTCGGCGGCCCACATCAGCAGTTCGAGGTTCATCATGTTGTCGATGATGACCGGATACTGCCATTTGTCGCGGTTGTGGTCCCACGAGCGGATCAGCCCTACTTCGGGTTTGAAGCGCGTCGCCAGCGAGCGCGCCCCGGTGAGCAGCACCTCCTCGTAGGACTTGTCTCCCGTGAGGCGCAGTCCGTTGCCGAAACTGCAATAGAGCATGAACCCCACGTCATGGTTGTCGGTGGTGTGTTTTTCCCGCTCGACGCGTGCGGTGAACATCCGGGCGTACTCCAGCACCCGGGGGGTGTGGCCGTTCTCGTAGACGTACCACAGCACGCCCGGGAAAAAGCCGCTGCACCACCAGCGCGAATCAGACGAGACGTCCTCGCCGTTCTCCCACGTGCGCGGCAGGCGGCCTTCGCGCGCACTGTACTTCTCGGCCATCAGCAGCGTCTGCCGCTCGGCGCCGGCCAGCGCCTTGTCCACGACGGTCTCCAGCGGTTCCCGCCCGCTTCCGGCGCAGCCTGCGAGCAGGACGCCGAGAAGCGTGTATGTCAAAAACTTCTTCATCTTCTTTTAATGTTTGTCGTAATAGGCTTTCATCAGATACCACGCTTTCTTGCGGTATCCCTGATCGGAAACCAGCCCCTTGCGGTTCCAGCCCTCCTGGTTGGCGGGGTGGAAGCGGAACGGCGAGCGGAAGTCGAACAGAATCCACGGCGACACGCCCCGCAGGTTGGGGATGTTCTCGAACATGCGCAGGTTGTCGCGGTAGAGGGCCTCCTGATACTCCTCGCTCCACGAGCTGGCCACATCGGCCGGGCCGTGCTGGCCGTAGAGCGCCTCGCCGCCGAATTCGGAGATGATCAGCGGTTTGCCGCGCGCCACGTCCCACACCGCCTTGTCGGGCGTGAGGGGCCACGGGTGGTACCAGCCCATGTATTTGTTGATGGCCACGACATCCAGTTCCCCGATGAACGGGTCGTCCATGACGAACAGCTGCCGCTGGCGGTCGAAACGCACCAGATCGAACGCCGCAACGATCAGGCGCGTGTCGTCGATCTCCCGGCAGCATGCGATCAGGTGGCGCAGGAAGGCGTTGCGCGGCCCGGAAGGCTGCGTCTCGTTGGCCACGCCCCAAAACGTCAGGGCGCAGCGGTTCTTGTCGCGCGCGACCATCTCGCGGATCATGCGGCCCGCCTTTTCGCGGGTTTGGTCGTTGGCGAAGTCGATGCCCTGCCAGATGGGAATCTCCTCCCAGAGCAGGAAGCCCATCTTTTCGGCCAGCCGGACGATATGTTCGTTCTGCGGGTAGTGCGCCAGACGGATCATGTTGCAGCCGAGTGCCTTGGCCTCGCTGAGCAGCATCACGGCGTCGGCCTCGGAGTGTGCCCGGCCCATGCGCTGGGGGATCTCTTCGTGGAACGAGATCGACTTGAGGAACACGGGCGAGCCGTTGAGGACGATCTCTTCGCCCTCGGTGCGGATATTGCGGAACCCGATCGACTCCTCCACCCGGTCGCGGTCCGTGGAGACGATCACCCGGTAAAGTTTCGGATCGGCGGGGGACCAGCGTTGCAGTCTCCTGACCCGGAACGACGCCGAGGCCGTACCGGTCGCTCCGGCAGTGACGGTCCGGTCTACGTTCAGTTCGGGAATCTCGATCCGTACGGCCGTTCCGGCAGCGGCGCCCGCCAGCTGCACATCGGCGTCGATCCGGTCGTCGGAATCCTTGCCGAGGCGGATGAAATAGTCCCGGATAAAAGCGTCGGGCACGCTGACGAGCATCACGTCGCGCGTGATGCCGCCGTAGTTCCACCAGTCGAAGGCCATCGCCGGGATGGCGTCCGTGGTGCGGGTGTTGTTGACCTCCACGGTCAGAAAGTTGCCTTCGGGCCTGAGGCGGCCCGTCACCTCGATCTCAAAGGGTGTGAATCCGCCTTCATGGGCGCCGATCTCCTCGCCGTTGAGGTAGACCCGGCAGCGGTAGCTGACGGCCCCGAAATGGAGGAACTGCCGCCGGCCGGTCTGCTCGGGGGCGTCGAACCGCCGGGCATACCACACCGTGCCTTCGTAGTATTTCAGCTCGGGCATCTGGCAGTTCCAGTCCGAGGGAACGTCGAGCCGCAGGCCGTTGTCGAACGAATATTCGTAGAAATCGGTCTTTCCCTCCGGCCTGCGGTTGAGGTAGATCTTGTTTTTGCGGCCCTGATCGTAGAGATCGACGATGGCGTCCCACTTTCCGTTGAGCGACTGCACGTCGCGTCCGTAAACGTTGGTGATCAGCTCCTGGGCTGCGATGTCGGCCGCCGCGAGCAGCAGCAGAGCAAATGACAGGATGAATTTTATCGGTGTTTTCATTGTTATCAGGATTTGTGGTTCGTCAGCGGATCAGTTCGTAGCGGTACATCGCGTAGTCGTTGGGCGCGGGAAGTTCCACCTCCAGCGTTCCGCGGCGTCCGGTCTTTTGCACGGCGGCCTTCCCGCTCCCCAGCACCGGCGTGAGGCGCACTTTCGAGTTCTCGGGGAGCCATGTTTCGATCCGGGCCTTCCGGTCGGGGTTCTGCTCGCGGAAGAAGATCAGGTAGCCCCGCTCGCCGTCGACCGACTGGAATCCGGTCCACGAACGGCCCGACGGTTCGTCGCCCACGGGGAGGATCACTCCGCGGTGGAAATCGTGCTGCACCTCTTTGTAGCGTTCGATCAGCGCGCCGATGCCCAGCGCCTCTTCGGGCAGTCCGCTCGCCTCCATCCAGGCCAGCGGCTGTCCGGCCATGGTCGTTGCGAAGAGGTATTCGAAACTGTAATTGGCCGGGGCGAACGGGTCGCCGGCATATTTTTCCGTGTTGCGCCATTTGTTGAGGAACTCGATCTGGAGCTTCTCCGCGGGGACGTATTTGGAGAGCATCCACAGGTTGCGCAGCGTCCAGTAGGGGTAGTAGTTCTGCCAGTCGGTGTAACGGTTTTCGAGGAAAATGTTGCCGTACTCGTTGAACATGTGGTAGCCTCCGCGGCGTCCGGCCGTGGCGTCGAGGTTGAAGACCACTCGGCCGCCCGTCCGCTCCAGCACGCGGTCGAACAGCCGCCGCAGGTTGCTTTCGGAGCGTTTGTCGGGGATTGCCAGTCCGTCGATCTTGAACGTGCGGATGCCGTACTCGTCGTAGAGACCGACGAGGGCCTGCGCATCCTTCTCCCAGTCGGCATAGCCGTCCTGTACGCTCGGGTTGAACCAGAGGCAGATCTCCACGCCCAGTTCCCGGCCCAGCTCCACGACAGGGTGCAATCCCCGGGGGTATTTCTCCGGGTCGGGTTTCCAGTAGTCGGGATTGTCCCAGATGTTTTTGAACGACCCCTTCGCCACGGCGGAGTTGGGGCTTTTGCCCACCTGCCAGCCGTCGTCGATCTGGAAATGCGTGATGCCCAGATGCGCGGCCTTGCGGACCTCGGCCAGGCAGAACCATTCGTTCACCTTCGTGTCCTGGCTGCGGTCGCCCCATGTGTTCATCATCACCATCTCGTCGCGTCCGGGAAGCAGCTTCCGTAAATTTTTCTGGTAGCTCCGCAGGGCCGTCAACTGTTCGAGTTCTCCGCCCGACCAGACTCCGAGGACGCATCCGTAGGCTTTCACCCACTCCCCTTCGCGGAGGTCCTTCTCCGTCACGCCCAGTCCCGTCACCGTGAAATCGCCGAACTCCGCCGTGAAGTCCCCGCCGCCATAGGCCAGTTGCACGCCCGAACCGGGGGCTTCCTTCAGGAAGAAGAGCCCGCGGCCGTTCTCGGCGTTGCGGGCGAAGAGCAGGTTGCCCCGGTAGCTGTTTTTCCGGTAGGGAATGACGTCGGTTTCGAAGACCAGGTTGTTGTTCCAGTCCGTGACGTCCTGGAACTCCACGATCCGCGTGTGCCAGTGGAACCCGCCGGGGTTGAACCGGTCGAGGGTCGCGGCGACCGGCTGCGACTGCATGTCGGCGGTCGATTCGATGTTCTTGCGGTCGGCGGCGTTGACCGTCCGGCTGTCGGGAAGCTGTGCGGTGCTGCCTTTGAGGTAGGTGTCGCAGGCGATCGCCGGAGTGTCGGCGCAGATGCGGTAAATCCGCCGCACGTCGAGCGTTCCCAGCGAAAATTCCACGGTGATTTCCAGCCGCGCCGGATGGATGTCGGTTTCGGCGATCCGTTTCGTCGAGCAGCGTCCGCCGGTGCTTCGGGTATCGCCCGCGACCTTGAAGTCGGGCGTCAGGGAACGGGAAGTCCACACCTGTCCCGACGAAAAGTCGGTCAGGCTCTGCGTCATCAGGTTGCCGCCGTTCCAGACGAACCGGCGTTCGATCCGGGAGTTGCCGATCGTCAGGGTGTCGTTCTGCAAACGGCTGTAACAGCCCTCCTGCGGGAAGGCGGACGTGCCGCAGAGCAGCATCGTGAACAGTATCGGGAGTGTGTGTTTCATGGTCGGGATTCTATTTTGCCGGCAGGATTCTGCGCATCGTGTCGGTAAAGATCGCAGCCATCCGCTGCTGGATGTATTTGTCTTGGCCCCGCTGGGGATGCCACCCGTAGGCGACGCCTTCGATGGTTTGCGTGTCCTGGGCGTGGAGCAGGCTCTGCTGGGTCCCGGTGGCCGGGTTCGGAGTGTCTTTCGAGAAGCCGATGTTCCTGTCGAACTCCACGAGCGGCAGGCCCCACCGTGCGGCGAGGCGCCGTATGGCGGCGTTGTAGGTCGTCCGCGCGTCGTGCCAGTCGGTGCAGAGGACGATGACGGCGGGTTTACCCGATTTCGTGCTGTAGTACTTCGATTTCGGATCGTCCTTCAGGGCGTAACACTCGCTTTGGTAGCGTTTGATGACGTAATCGAACGCCGCGGCGTAGTTGCTCCGGTCGAACGGCGTCGTGTAATCGGTGTACTTCTCTTTCAGACCGCCCGTGGCCGAGACGTCGCGGTTGTGGACCTGCATGATGACCAGCGCATCCATCTCGTCCAACTCCCCGGCGTTCCAGAGCGTGCCCTCGGCCATCCGATTGGCCGTGTCGGCGATCGCCTCGCCGCCGATGGCCCGGTTGATAGCCCGGGCGTCCAGTTGCCGGCAGCCGATTTCGAACCAGCCGTTCTGCGGCGAGGCGAACGAGGCCCCGGTGAGGAGGATCGTATATTTCGCGTTCTCCTGCGCTGCGGCATGCCCCCACAGCAGGGGCAGCGCAAGCAGCAGTGTCAGTAGTTTTTTCATTGTCGTTTTCAGTCGTTGCGCAGTGCGCGGGGCGCTTTCAGAGAACCGCCCGTGTTGAATTTCTGGTTATCGGGAATCCCCTCTTTTCTGCCGACGCCTTCGCGCATCAGCCTGCGGAGTTCTCCGAGGTGTTTCTGGTAGATCAGGCGGGGCGAAGCGTCGTATTTGCGGCACAGCGAGGCTGCCATGCCGACCACCTCGCCCATCATGCCCGTCGTGCGCATCACCCGCACCGTTCCGAGGGCCACGTGCGTCACGCTGATGTTCCGCCCGGCCATGAACAGGTTGTCCACATTGCGGGAGTAGAGACACCGGTAAGGCACGGCATGGGGATAGATGTGGATGTGTTTGGTCGCGGCCTTGAACTCCCGGCCCGGGAAGCGCACGGAGTTGAGCGAATCGGGAAAATGCAGGTCGATGTCCCACGTCGCGGTGAACGAGGCGTCTTCGTGGAAGACGTTCTTGTCGATGTCGTCCTGTTTGAGGACGTAGTCGCCCAGAAGCCGCCGCGATTCGCGTTTGCCGGCCACATAGGCCACCCAGCCCAGCTCGCGGTTGCGGTACTTGGCATTGTCTTTCAGGCCGTTCTTGAGAAAGCTCCAGTTCGAATAGATCACCAGCAGGCCGTAGTCGCGGATGCGTTCGAAATCGCGGATCTGGTCGAGGTTCATGCCCGTCTCCCATTTCCATTCGCCCATCGTCACCCGCTCGCAGTTTTCGGCGTTGAACTCCACGCCGTAGCTGAACGTCGGGAACGAGGTTTTGCGGCCCGTGTCGACCGAATACCATTGGACGGACGAACCCATCGTCATCCGGTCGGCGGTTTCGGGCGCCAGCGTTTCGCCGAATTCGTCGCGGCTCTCGCGGCCCATGCGGTAGTCGGCTCCGGCCAGGAATCCGACGGTTCCGTCGCCCGTGCAGTCGGCGAAAAGCGGCGCTTCGAGCGTCGTCTCCTCCCCGGTTTCGATGTGGCGGACGATTACGGATTTTATCCGGCCGCCCTCTTTGTTCACCGCTACGGCGCGGCAGCTGGAGAACAGCTTCACGTTCTGCTCCCCGGCGATGAACGCACTTTTCTTCGCGTCCTCGTAGTTTTCGGCCGGTCGGGCGTTGCCTTCGCGCGAGTGGCCGAATTCGCGGATCATGCGGCCCAGTCCCTCGTTAGGGCCAAGCTCGATGACGCCGCCCAGATGCACGCGGATTTCGGAGCTGTTGTTGCCGCCCAGCACCGGGCGGTCGTTGACCAGAGCGACGCTGCACCCCAGCCGGGACGCCGCGGCCGCGGCGCACATGCCTGCGATGCCGCCGCCCACGACGACGAAATCGAACGATTCGGCGGTTTGCGGCGTTGCGGGGATGCCGAGCATCCGTTTGCGGAACGCAGCGAGTTCCGCGCTTCCGGACGGAGGGACGTCGCCCTCTTCGGTGGTGAAATAGACGGCGTCGCAGCGGCCGTCGAATCCGGAAAGGTCGGTCAGCGAAACGCTGACCGGACCTTTCCGGACGGAGACCTTTCCGGCGCACTGCCACATCCACTCGCTGCCCGTGCAGCCGAGCGTCGCGGACAGTTTCCGGCTGCCGACCCGGAGGGCGAACTTTCCGGGACCTTCCCCGTCGTACCAGGGGGCGACCCAGTTGAACGTCCGGACGTAGACCCGGTAGGTTCCCGTTTCCGGGAATTCGACCGTCGTCACGGCGTCCGCCACGGGTTTGCCCATGCCGTGCGCGATGAGGTAGGGCGAACCCATCTGGTCCATGAACTGCTGGTCCACGGCCCACCCGCCCTTGTCGCGGAAACTCTCGGCCTCGACCAGGACGCCGCTCCCGAAGGAGGCGGTGACGGACAGCAGCAGCGCTGCGGAAAGCAATGCAACCCTCTTCATGGTTTTTCAGGCGTTAGTTGATCTGTACTTCGTGCAGTTTCACCCAGCCTTCGGCCGTCTTTTCGTTGTTTACGGCGAGCTGGATGGCAGGCCGGTTCTCCTTCGTCGTGTCAACGATGGCGATGCCCCACGTGTATTTCCCCGCGGGAAGATCGACGGCCGGCGTTTCGAAGGTGTAGGAGAAGGGCTTGCTCTCGACCCAGGTCGAAGGCTCGCAGTCCTTGTCGACGAAGACCTTCTGCGCCTTGTCCGAAGCGTCGATCAAAGCGAAGGCCACCTTGTATTTGTAGTTCCACTGCGGCAGGTTGTTCGGGAAATAGCCCCAGCCCATGTTGCGCCAGCGCGAAGCGACCTTGACACGGCTGCCTGCGCTCACCTGGTCGGGAACGATCACCTGGTCGGGATAGAGACGGTAGCCGCCTTCGGAGACGAAGCGCTGCACGAGGCTGAAGGCATCGTTGAACCACGACTCGGTCTCCTGGCCGACACGGAAGTCCATCATGTTGACGCGGGCTTCGGCCGAGGAGTCGAATTCGCCCTGGCGGACATCTTCGGGGTGTCCCTGGCGGTAGCCGGCCGGGTCGTTCCAGTAGCTGTGGCTGCTGACGATATATCCGCCCTCCATGATGATGGGGACCTTGTAACGCCATTGTGCGGCGATTGCCTTCTCCCAGGTGCTGTAACCCCAGCTGGAGTTGTTCATGCCGAAGGCGTCGGAGCGGATGCAGTAGCCGTTGCTGATGGCCAGGGCCACGAGGCTTTCGCTGTTCGGGTTTGCCGTGCCCTGGCTCGTGGGATGGCCCAGTACGCGGTGGTAGTTGATCACCAGGGGAACCTTCGTGAAGTGTTTGGCGTAGAGCTTGGTGATCCAGTCGAGGACTTCGCGCTTCACCGTTTCCGTATTCTCATCGACAGCCGATACGTCGTCCTTGTTGTAAGCCACGCTGTGGCCCTCGCCCCACTTGCCGAGGCCGTAGCCGTCGATGAACGAGGTGTATTCCGGATCGTTGAACTCCTCGGCGAGGGCTGCGACGAACTTCTCGTAGTAGCGCTGGAAGATCGGGTCCTGCGGCATCGGGGTCTTGCGGTCGGGGTATTTCGGCTCCGACATCGCGTATTCGGCTCCGGCATCGTAGACGAACTGGGGCGTATTGGCGCCCTGGTCACGTCCGTCCACCACGACGCGGAAAGCGATGGGGAGTTTCAGCTCCCGGGCTTTCTGAACCAGTTTGTAAACCTTCGAATTGGGGTCTTTCCAGGCGTACTGCCCGTCTGCGGGATTCAGCACGGACCATTTCGTGCGGATATAGCAGGCCGAAGCGTAGTCCGCCACCCTTACGTTCTTTCCGAGCAGCGGTACGTAGATCTCCTTGTCGAAATAGGAGGGATCGTAGTCCGCGCTGACATACATCACCCAGCCGTTGAGCGGGTTGTGCAGCACTTCCGACTTGTTGTAGGCGGGCTTTACGGTCACACCGGCAACTTGGCCGCCTTCTTCGCCGCCGCCGTTGTCCTTCGAGCAACCGCAGGAAGCGGCGCAAAGAAATGCTGCCAGAAGACAGCCGGTCATCAGATTTCTCATGTGTATCATGTTGCTGTTTTTACGATTGATTGTCGTTGTAATGGAATATTGCCGTATCTTCCTGTCGGCCGGAACCCAGTCTCCATTCCGATACGGCAATATTTTTCAGTCGTGCGGTCCGGCGTTATTTGTTCCGGGCCAGGATCGTTCCGTGACGCAGATCGAAGATCAGCAGGTCGGAAGCGGGGATCGTGTAATACGAGTTGCGCGTCTCTCCGTCGGCACCTCCGTGCAGTTCGCCCACCTTGCCGAGAGTCAGCGTGAGGTTCTGCTTCTTGCCTTCTGCCGTCAGCGGACAGGTGAAGCAATAGGCATTGTTCTGGTTGTAATCCGCATCGCCGACCGAGAAATTCTGGGCTACGCAGAACTTCATGCCGCTGGAAAGTTTCGTGCCGTTGTGCTCTTCGGCGTCATAGATCAGGATCTGCGGGTCGGCGAAGCTCTGCTTCAGGTTGAGTTTGCGCACGCCCCAGCCCGTACCTGCTCCGTAGGCGTAGAGATCGAGCACCTCGATCGTTGCCTCGGGATTGGCTTCCGCACCGCTCGGGTGGAATGTGACGGACAGCGGCTTCAGGTCGGTTGCCGACGAGTAGATGCGCACCTGCTTGTTCTCCATGTCGATCAGCAGGCGGTAGTTGCCGGCGTTCGGGATATTCCACGAAACGGGGGTTTCCGTCATCTTCACGTCGACAAGCTCCCCGTCGCGGAGCGCGCCGTTGCCGTCGCTCGGAACGATGTAGTAGGTCTGGCCCTCCAGCTCGACGGGAATCTGCAACTCGCCGATGCTCAATTCGCCGTACCAGGCATAGAGGTTCGCATTCTCGACCGTCTTTTCGATCTCCGTCACGCTGCTGATGGCCGTGCCGGAAAGCGACACCTTGTCGGCATCGAAGACATCGACCTTGATCGGGGTTACGGTCACTTCCACGGTGCGCACTTCGGGCATTTCGTATGTGGGGCCGCCCGCATACTCCGCGATGACGCGGAACGCCAGCGTGAAGGTCTTGTTTACGGGCACCTTCCAGCGCTCGTTAGCCCAGTTGTTGATTTGCTCGGAGGTGTAGCTCCGGCTGAAGATGCCGTCGTCCTCGCTCGTCACGATGGCGGTGGACGAACCGAAGTTGTTGTTCAGCAGGTCCAGTTTGGTCGTGTAGGACACCAGATACTCGTCGGGCATCGGACGCGCGGGCGTCCAGTCGAAGGTCAGTACCGTAGCCGAAAGGTCGTTTTCGTCCAAAGCGATCTGGGAGGCGGAGGCGGTCAGCTCCAGAGTTTCCCGGACCGGGTCGCTGTCGTGTTCGTACGGGTCCCATTCACAGGCCCACTGGCCGAGTGCGAAAAGGGTCAGCAGCGACAGGTTGCATGCAAATTTTATCTTTTTCATAACTGTTTTTTTCGTGGTTGCTGATACGGTCCGGAATCTGCCGGACACATTCTTGTCTGATCCGCCCGGAGGCGGGGACGAAGGTTTTTAGCCTTCGTAACCTTCATATCCGGGATTCTGCGGGAAATTGCCGACATTCGCGTCGCGGATAGCCTGCGGAATGGGCCACAGCACGTGGAAATCCTGGATGAGGTCGCGCGCCTCGGGGTTGTACTTTCTCACGCGTTCGAGCAGCTTGCCCGTGCGTATCAGCGTGAAGCGGCGGCTCTCTTCGCCGTAGAGTTCGCGGATGCGCTCGTCGAGCAGGAAATCCATCGTCATCTCCTCGTCGGAAACGTCGGACACTTTGGCGCGGCGGCGCACTTCGTTCACGGCATCGGCGGCCTTATCGGGCATGTCCTGACGCAGGTAGGCTTCAGCCAGCAGCAGGTAGGTCTCGGCCAGGCGGAATTTCATGCGGTCCTTGTATGCGCCGGTAAGCTGGAGGTTTTCCTCCTTGCCGAAGAAAAATTTCTTCAGCGCCGGGAAGAGCTGGGCCTGCGACCACGATTTGTCGTCGATGGGGCATTTTTGTCCCAGCTTGTTGGGCGTCAGCGGGTTGTTGTAGTACCAGTTGCGCTTGATGTTGTACTCCGAGTTGCGGATGTCGCCGTCTTCGAAGATGCCTTTTTCCTGAATATCGGGGAAACCCTCCTTTTCTCCGGCCGTCGTGGCGTTGGTTCCCTTGACGCCGATCCACCACTTCAGCGGATAGATCTGCGCCAGGCCGCGGCCGCCGAGCGAGTCGGCCAGTGCGAATCCGTCGATGGCGTGGTACTGGGGATTCCAGGCGCGGCGGGTCCAGTCGTCGGAATTCGTGCCGCCGCCGACCGTGTTGTACTGGAACTGCATGACCCAGATACCCTCGGTGTTGCCGGCCGAACGGTTCTGATTGTTTTCGGCGAACATGTCGCTGAAATAGTCGCCGGGATCGTTCTTGGCGTTGCCGAAGCGGCTTTTCATCAGACTGTAATACGGGCAGTCGATCACGTCCTGGGCATTCTCCTCGGCCAGCTTATAGTCGCCTTCGGCGCCGCGCAGCAGGTACATTTCGCTCAACAGGTGGCGTGCGGCCCACGTCGTAAGCTTGCCCTCCTTCACGTTGTCGGGATTGTCGGGAAGGTACGTCTTGGCAAATTCCAGGTCTTTGATGATGTTGCCCAGCACCTCGATCTTGGGATCGCGCGAGAACGAGAGCAGGAAGGGCTTCTGGATGGTTTCGACCCAGGGCACGTCGCCGTAGAGGTAGACCAGCGTGCGGTAGGCGTAAGCCCGGAAGAAACGGGCTTCGGCCTGGTAAAGCTGTTTGTCGGTGGGATAGTCCCAGTTGTCGTTCTTTTCGGAATAGATCAGCAGTTCGTTGGCCGAAGCGATCAGGTTGTAGGCCCAGTTCCAGTACGAGCCGACGAAAAGCGTCGACGGGTTGAGCGTCATTTCGGCGAACGGAACCAGCGAACCGTCGCGGACGGTTCCCATGCGGCAGAGGTCGGTCGAAATCTGGAGCACCTCGTAGGCGCAGGCGCCGTTGTGCATGAAAGCGCCGTTTTCACCCCAGGTGTTGTATTCCGAGCGGGCGATGGCGTAGAGCCCCGTGGCTCCCACCTCGAAGCCCAGTGAACTGGTGTAAGTGTTGTCGGGGGCCAGCGAACTTTTCAGATCCTCTTCCAGGAAGGAGGTGCAGCCCGCAGCTATCGAGAGGATCGAACTCGCGATGCCGATCTTGATATAATTCATCGTTTTCATAGTCAGGTCTTGATTAGAAGGTTAAGGTTAATCCCAGTACGTAGGAACGGGCGGTCGGGAACGATGCGAACCAGGTGTTGTCGTAGTTCAGCATCTGGCGCATGTTGGAGAAGGCGCAGACGTTGTTCACGCTGAAATTCACGTCGATGGCGCTCAAGCCGATCCGGCGGACGAATTTCTGGTTGACACGGTAGCCCAGCGTGATGTTGCGCAGCTGCACGTAGTTGAGCTTCTTGTAGTAGCCGTGGCTGAAGGAGGCCTGGTAACCCGGCGAAACGACCTCTGCGTCGGGGGTCTCCGGCGTCCAGTATTTCACGCCGTGGATGTAGTTGCCCGAACCGAACGTATACGAGGAGATGTTGGCCACGTTGTCCGTCATCCACTTGCCGAAGACGCCGTTGAACAGGAACGAGAAATAGAAGTCCTTGTAGGAGAAACGGTTGCCCATCGACATCGTGAAACTCGGCTGTTTGCTGCCGATCACCTTGCGGTCTTTGGAGTCGATGACGCCGTTGCCGTCGACATCCTCCAGTTTGGCGGCTCCGGGCGTGGCTCCGGTCTGGTGGGCCACCTCCTTGCCGTCCTTGTCGATGAACGTGAACTCGTCGCCTTCCTGCCAGATGCCGATCATGTTCCAGTCGTAGTAGACCGACAGCGGCTGGCCGATGAACCACTTGTTGTTGATGTCGTCTTTGCCGTCGCCGCGCAGCGCGACGATCTGGTCGCGGTTGAGCGAGAAGGTGAAGTCGGTCTCCCACCTGAAATCCTTCTTGCGGATATTCTGCGAATGGAGCGTCAGTTCGATACCCTTGTTGCGGGTCTGGCCGACGTTGTAGAGAATCTTGCTGTAACCGTTCATAATGGGAACGGTACGCGACATCAGCAGGTCGTGCGTGTTGGAGAGGTACATGTCGATCGTACCGCCCAGACGGCCGTTGAAGAACTGGAAGTCGATACCGAGGTTGGCCGTATAGGTGGTCTCCCAACGCAGGTCGGGATTGCCGATACCGTCGCTCGGCAGGTAGGCCGAGTTGGCGGCGTCGCTGTTGTCGCCCCAAATATATTTGACACCATTGGTCGAGTAGAGACGGTCGAGCGACTGATAACGCGAAATGGCGTTGTTTCCGTTGGCGCCGTATGAGAGGCGGATCTTCAGCATGTCGATCCAAGAGGCGTTGTCCTTGATGAAGCTCTCCTCGCCGAGATGCCAGGCAACGGCAGCCGAGGGGAAGAAAGCCCATTTGTGGTTTTCAGCGAAGGCCGAGAACGAGTCGGCGCGTCCGGTGAGTGTCAGAAGGTATTTGCTGTTGAACCCGTAATTCACACGGAACATGCCCGAAACGAAGTTCTCTTTCCAGAAAGACGAACTGATGGCGATCTTGTTCTCGGCGCCGTCCATCCGGTAGAAGCTCGAGTCGTCGTTCACGAAGCCTTCGCCGCTTTGCGAAGCGGCTGTATACTGGGCCTCCTGCATGGAGAAAAGACCTGTGAAGTCGATGTGGTGTTTGCCGAAATTCCGGTCGAATTTAAGCACGTTCTCCCACGTCCAGTCCGTCGTGTGGTTGTTGGCCAGCTCGGCGCGGCCGTCGACTTTCTTACCCGTTACGGTGTTGCGGCCGTAGTAGGTTCCGTTCATCTGGCTGCGGTAGTTGTAGCCGAACTGCGACCGGAAAGAGAGCCCTTTGACCGGAAGTTTGAGATCGAGGAACCCGTTGGCCATGAAGTTGCGGCCCGTGCGTTTCTGGTCGGCGTTGACGTCCTTCATCGGGTTGGGCAGGTTCGAGTAGTCCATCGGCTCTTCGTAGTAGGCGCCGGTCTCGTCCTTGTAGATGCCGTAGGGGCTTTGCTTGATGGCATGTTCGAGGTTCGGCGTCGCACCGCCGGTCTCACGGTTCACGAACTGCGTGGTGAGACCTACGGACAGCCAGTCGTTCATTTTCTGGTTGATGCTGGCATAGACGTTCGTGCGCTGGTAATTCGAATTGTAAACCACGCCGGGGTTGTCCAGGTAGGAAACCGAGGCCATATAGGTGGTCTTCTCGTTGCCGCCCTGGAAGCTCAGCTGGTGGTCCATCGTGAAGACCGTGCGGAAGACGTAGTCCTGCCAGTCGTTGGTGATGCCCTTGGCGTAGTTTACCTTCTCGCTGGCGCTGATAATCGAACCTACCAGCGGATCGAGCTGTTCGCCGCTGTAATTGTTCTTGAGCCGGCCCATGTCCTGTTTGAGGCGGATGAACTCGTTGGGACCCATGGTTTCGATGCGCTGCATCGGCTCGGCGATGGCGAGCTTTGTTTTGTAGGTGACATGGAATTCGCCCTGCGAACCCCGCTTGGTCTGGATCAGGATGACGCCGTTCGAGCCGCGCGAACCGTAGATGGCCACGGCCGACGCGTCTTTCAGCACCGACATGTTCTCGATGATGTTCGGGTCGAGGTCGGCCAGTCCGCCCGAGTAGGGAATGCCGTCGAGAATGATCAGCGGGTCGTTGCTGGCCGTCAGTGAGTTCTGGCCGCGGATCAGCAGGGTCTGGTTGCTGCCCGGCGCTTCGTTGCCGGTCGTGATGTTCAGACCGGCGACCTGGCCGACCAGACGGTCCATCAGGTTGTTGGTCGAGACCATTTCCAGCGTCTGTTTGCTGACGACGGCGAGACCTCCCGTGAGGTCTTTCTTTTTCTGCGTACCGTAACCCACGACGACCACTTCGTCGAGGGACTGGGCGTCTTCGGTCATCGTCACATTTACGACATTCGATGCGCCGAGTTTCACTTCCTGGTCGGTATAGCCCAGACAGGTGAAAAGAAGCGTCGAGGATGCGGGAGCTTTGATTTCATAAACACCTTGCGTATTGGATACGGCTCCGTTGTTGCTTTTGCCGTCCTTTACCACGACAACGACTCCCGCCAGCGGGGCGCCGCTTCCGTCGGTGATTTTACCGGTTACTTTGACGTCGTTCTGCTGGGCGAACGACGGTGTTGCAGACAGCAGGAATAAGAGGGAAATCGTCAGGCTGCCTATAAGCTTTTTGTACATGCTCATTATCATAAAAGGTTTCTTTTTGGTTAGTGCTTGTATCTCCGTTATAAAGGGATTGTCTGGAGGGGCGGGAGACATTTCGTCGCCTGGTGTGGTTTTCCGATCATCTTTTCATAGGTTTCAGGTTTTAATTTTTAAATTTTTTATGTATTTCAAAGGAAAAGCGGACGCCGGGGACTTCGGACCCCGTATTGCAAAGGTCAATAAAACGGGGCGACCGGATGGGCGTCGTTTATTCGGAAATGGTTCCATTTCGTACGGAGGGGTAAAAAAAAGGATCATATCCGGGCGCTGCGGGCGCTGCGCAGACCTGCGAAGAGTCCCGTCCGGACAAAATGAAACCTCCCTGCCGGTCGCGCGGGGCGACGGCGGGAAGGTTTCTGCGGGCAGATGCGGACGCTGCTCCGGCGGATATGAAAGCACGAGATATTCATAGCCGGTTCGGTCGGCTCCTTTCGTGCGGTTTGCGTCAGGATTTCTTCTTAAATTCGGATGGGGTCAGTTCGAAATGCCGTTTGAAACAGATGCTGAAATATTTGGGATTGGCGAATCCCGTCAGGACCGAGATCTCGGAGATGGTCAGGTCCGACTCCCGGAGCAGCTGGGCCGACCGTTTCAGCCGGACGTCCATGATGAACTCCTTGATCGACATGCCCGTGATGTCGTTGATCTTCTGGTAGAGGAGCGTGCGTCCGATCGACATGTCCGACACGAACGAATCCACGTTGTAGTCGCTGTTGTCCATGTTCCGTTCGATGTAGTTCATCGCCTTTTTCAGCAGTTCCTCGTCCATCGACGAAATGGTGATCTTCGACGGTTCGGCGATGTACTTCTTGCTGTAACGCTCCTTGAGTTCCTGCTGGGTGCGGATGAGGTTGGCAACCTGTTTGAGCAGGAAATCCATATCGAAGGGCTTGTCGATGAACACGTTGGCCCCGCATTCCAGCGCCTTGATCTTGTTTTCGGTGTTTTTGCCCAGAGCCGAAAGCATGATCACCGGGATATGGCTGGTCTTGATGTTCGAACGCAGCGAGCGGCATACCTCGAAGCCGTCGGCTTCGGGCATCATCAGGTCGGTGATGACGATCTGGGGGCAGATTCTCTCCGCTTTGGCGATGCCTTCGCTGCCGTTTGCCGCGGTGTATACGTTGTAGTGTTTCGACAGCCGTTGTTCGAGGTAGCTCCGCAGGTTGGGGTCGTCCTCGATGACCACGATGTTGCACGCCTTGCGGTCGTGCCGGTCGTTGGGAGCCATGACGTCGGATTCGGTCAGCAGGTTGTCGATTTCGGAGACCGTGTATTCGTACGATTCGGCGGCGCTGTCGGTCTTTTCGGCGTTGAGCGTGAAGGGCAGGACTACCGTGAACGCGACTTTCGAGTTGCCCGAACGGAGGGTGATGGTTCCGTTGAGGTTGCCGACCAGCTCCTTGACGATGGCCAGTCCCAGGCCGCTGCTGCTCTCGAATTGGGGACGGCGGTCGGAGAGGTGGTTGAACGATTCGAAGATGGCCTCCTTCTTGTCGTCGGGGATTTCCGCCCCGGTGTTGGTGACCGTGAAGGCGATGTATTCGGTGCCGGCGGCCGGCGGAGCGGACTCCGGGCGCTGGTCCTGCCGCGCCGGGTAGATTCTCACGCCGACATAGCCGTTTTCCGAGGCGTACTTGATCGCGTTGGAGAAGAGGTTCGTGAAGATTTTTTCGATCACGTCGTGGTCGAACTTGGTGTAGAAACTTTCATACTGGGAGTTGAAGCCGGTTTCGATCCCCTTCTTGTTGGCGTAGAACTCGAACAGCGAGAAGATGCTGTCGATGAAGCGGATCAGATCGCCCGGCTGGCGGTTCAGGGTGATCTTCTGGCTCTCGATTTCGCGGAACTGAAGCAGTTGGCTGATCATGCGCTGGATGCGCCCCACGTTCTTCTCGATCAGGTGCACGTAGGCATTGCCCGGCGCATTGGCGGGCAGGTGTTCCTTGAGCTGTTTCAGCGGGTCGACGACCAGCGTGAGCGGAGTCTTGAGGTCGTGGGAGATGTTCGTGAAGAAGTTGATCCGGGCCTGGGTCAGCTGCTTCATGTTCTGTTCCTTGATCCGCTCCAGTTCGAGCCGCTGTTCGAAGATCTTCTTGTTGGTGAAATACCGCCAGATGAAGTAGGCCACCGCCGAGAGCAGCGCCGCATAAACGAGGTAGGCCCAGCGGGAGAGGAAGGGCGAGGGGTGCACCCTGAAGCCGAGCGCCGAAACCTCGTCGCCCCACAGGCCGTCGTTGTTGGCCGCCTTGACCTCGAAGACATAGTTTCCGGCGGGCAGGTTGAAAAACTGCACCGCCTTCTGTCCCTGCGGCAGCAGGGACCATCTTTCGGAGTGTCCCAGCAGGCGGTAGGCATACTGGTTTTTCTCGGCGTTCAGGTAGCTGTTCGCCGAGAAGCGGATTTCGAAATTCGACTGCCGGTGCGACAGTTCGATCACGTCGCCCTCGCCTCCGCGGTAAGAGAGCGTGGAAATGGCTTTCTCCAGAGGAGAGTTCTTGGCGCCGGGCACGGCCGGCCGGCTGTTGATAAGCAGGTCCGTAAAATAGACTTTCGGCTTCTGGTCGTTGTATTTGATCTTTCCCGGGGTGAAGAGGATGAAGCCGTCCGTCCCTCCGAACAGCATTTCGCCTTTCGAGGTCTTGTAGCAAGCCCGCACGTAGTAGGCCCCGCAGCGGTTCGGGATGTCGATCTGCGATTTGCGGATCACCCCGTCGGTATGGTCGTAATAGTAAAGCCCGTCGTTGGTGCTGAACCAGACATCTTTCGAGGGGGTGTCTTCGAGGATGCCGAAAACTGTTTTGCCCTCCAGCCCTTCGCCGTTCCGGTCCCTGAAATTGACGTAACTGCCGTTGCGGCGCAGCAGGTTGACCCCGCCGCCGCGGGTTCCGAACCAGATGTCGGAGTCGGAGGTGACGCAGTAGGAGCAGAGGTTGTTGACCGAATAGGGGGCCTCTGCGATGTAATGGCGCTTCAGAATCCGCCGTGTGGCGGGATCGACGACGTATGCGCCGTCGTGCCCGACGAGCCACAGGTCGCCCCGCTCGTCGTGGAACAGCGTTTCGATATGGATGCGGACGGCGTTTCCCTGTGCGTCTGTCAGCCGGACCGTCTCCACGCGTCCCGTACTCGCATCCTTGTACATCAGCTCGGCGTCCGGGTCGGTCAGCCAGATGCCCCGGTCGCCCTCCTTGGCGAAGTCATAGACGCTCAAAGGCTGTCCCGAGGCCGGATGGTTCATGTGCAGGTCGGAGAAACGTCCCTGCCGTTCGTCGAAGACCCGCATTCCGCCGTTGAACGCCGAGACCAGCAGCCTGTCGTTTCCGTCGTGCCACAGCTTTTTGATCATGTTCGACGTCAGGCCGCAGCGGCTCTCCTGCGTGTAATAGACGAACCGTCCGTCGCGGCGGTCCCAGCGGTTAATTCCCCCCCCCTCCGTTCCGATCCAGAGATTGCCCTCCGAATCCTCTTCGAAACAGCTGACGATGGGATGGTTCAGCCCGCCCGGCGTGGCTTTGAAATAGTCCACGCCGTTGTCCGCGAAGGTCATGTAGGCCAGTTTGCCGCCGTATGTGCCGACCCATATCCCGCCGTCGGGATCGGGGAAGATCGACCATACCGAATTGTTGGGCAGGGAGTAGGGATAGTGGAGGTCGGAACGCAGCAGCTGCGTGCTGGCGGTAAGCGGCTCCAGCAGCAGCAGTCCCGATTGCGTCGCTACCCAGATGATGCCCTGCGAATCGAGGTGAAGCTCCTTGGCGCCGGCGGATTTCTCGTATTCGAGCGGCAGTCGGAAATACCGTCCGATCCTGCCGTTGCCGTCGCATTCGTAGAGCCCGTCCATGAGCGTGAGGACATATACCGACCCGTTGCACTCCACCACGTCGCGGATCACGCAGCTGCCGCCGCCGACGGATGCGAAGAGGACGTATTGCCCGGTCTCCCGGTTCAGGCGGTAGAGATCGCCGCCCGACGCGGCGTAAACGTACTCCTTCGTGCACACCAGCGTCAGCGTCCGCCCGGGTGCGGACATCTCCGGAGGCATCGGATAGCGGGTCACGGCGGGCAGCCGTTCGGGGCTGAACGATTCGATGCCGTTGTTGCGGATCAGCCATACCGTCCCGTCGTTGTTCGCCGTGACCGAGCCGATATTGCCCTCCAGAACGAATTCGAACTCCAGCTTCCGGTAGTCGAAGCGCAGCAGCCCTTGGTTAGTCCCTACGTACAGGCCTTTCCGGTTGTCCGTGATCACCTGTCCGTAGGACCAGTAGGAATTCGGCGAGAGGTTCGTGACCAGGTCGGTCATCCGTACGAACGACGTGCCGTTGTACATGAACAGGGCGTCGTAGCCGCTGAACCACATACGCCCGACGCTGTCCTTGGCGATGCTGTGGATGCCTCCGTAATAGGAGGTCTCGGGCATGGTGTGGAAGCGGTAGTCCGGGATGTTCAGGGCATGGAGCGCCGGAGAAATCAGCGTTGCGGCGAAAAACAGCGCCGCAAACGGAATTTTCGTATATGCCTTATGTCGGGTCATCGTTTCTTCTTTAGCACAAAGATAAAAGAAAAAGCGAAAAATGGATGCTTCGAAGCCCGGTTTTTCGGTTCTCCGCCGCCGGACCGGGGGTGCAGCGGGGAAAGCCGGGCAGCACCGCCCGAAGACGAAAAAGACGGCAGGGAAAACTCCCTGCCGTCTTTTTTATTGAATGAAGCGCTCCGGACCGGGGCGTGATTCCGGTGGGCGTTTACCGCCCCTGCCCCGGCTTCTCAAGCCGATGGGCGCAGAGCTTGGTCGGAATCCTGCCGACCGTTCGTCGCCCCTGAAACCCGCTTCTTAAGCGGGCGGGCGCGGAACGGGATCGTAAGCCAGAATGGCCCGGCATCGCCCCTGAAACCCGCTTCTTAAGCGGGTTACCAGATGATTACGCGATCCTGTTCGGGCAGGAACATCGGTCCGTCGGCGATCGAGAAGGCGTCGTAGAAATCCTGCAGGTTGCGCAGCGTGGCGTTCACGCGCCATTTGCCCAGCGAATGCACGTCGAGTTTGGTGAGACGGGCGATCTCCTCGTCGCGGATATTCTGCGCCCACAGCGTGGCGTAGCCCAGGTAGAAACGCTGCTCGGGAGTGAATCCGTCGATCGGGGCGGGAGCCTCCCTGCCTGCGAGCGAATTGCGGTAGGCCGTGCGGGCCACGCGCAGGCCGCCCTGGTCGGCGATGTTCTCGCCGAGCGACAATGCGCCGTTGGCGAAGATCGCAGGCTGTCCCTCCTTGGCGGGCAGAACCTCGATCGCGTCGAACTGCTTGACCAGAATGTCCGTCTTGGCCTTGAATGCGGCGGCGTCCTCGTCGGTCCACCAGTTGTTCATGTTGCCGTCCTTGTCGAAATTGCGGCCCTGGTCGTCGAACCCGTGGGTCATCTCGTGGCCGATCACCACGCCGATGGCGCCGTAGTTCACCGCGTCGTCGGCGTCGGGGTTGTAGAACGGCGGCTGGAGAATGGCGGCCGGGAAGCAGATTTCGTTGGTCGTGGGATTGTAGTAGGCGTTCACCGTCTGGGGCGACATGTGCCACTCGTCCTTGTCCACGGGCTTGCCCAGTTTCGAAATGTTGTCGGACGTATACCAGGCGTTGGCCTCGACGATGTTCTCCCAGTAGCTCTTCGCAGGGTCGATCTTCAGCGTCGTGTAGTCCTTCCACTTGTCGGGATAGCCGATCTTCACGGTGAAGGCCGCGAGTTTCTCCTGCGCCTTGGCTTTCGTGGCGTCGGACATCCAGTCGAGGGCGGCGATGTGCTGACCGAGGGCCGTTTGCAGGTTCTTCACCATGTCGAGCATCCGGGCCTTGTCCTTCTCGGGGAAGTACTTGGCCACGTACATCTCGCCGACGGCTTCCGAAAGGGTTCCGTTGGGCACCGACATGGCGCGCTTCCAGCGGGGTTTCTGCTCCTGCTTGCCCGACATCACGCGGCCGAAGAAGTCGAACGACGCGTTGATGAAGTCGTCGCTCAAGTAGCTGGCGGCTGCGCCGATGTACTGTGCGGCGAGGTAGTAGCGGATGTCCTCCAGCGGGGCGGTTTTCATCAGTTCGTTGGCGTTGGCCAGGGCCGAGGGGGTCGTCACGATGATCTGCTCGAAATCGCCGATGCCCATTGTCTTATAGTACTCGGCCCAGTCGATGGCATCGTAGGCCTTCTCGAAATCGGCCTTCTTCGTGGGGTTGTACATGGCGGGGATGTTGCGCAGTTCGACGCTCGACCAGTTTTTCTCGGCCAGCTTCGTTTCGATCGACAGCACGCCGGCGACGGCCTTGTCGATGTCGGCCTCGGGAACGCCCGACAGCCGGAAGATTTTGCCCAGATACTCCTTGTAGGCGGTGCGGATCGACTCGTTCTCGGGATCGAGGTAGTAGTCGCGGTCGCCCATGATCAGGTCGGGCTGCGAGGCGTAGAGCGCGTTGATGTCGCTGTTCATCAGGTCGGACTGCACGCCCACGCCGAAGAACGGATTGGCGATCGAGGAGTGGAGCCTGGCCACTGCGGCGGTCAGCTGCGAGCGGTCGCCGATGGCGAGAATTCCGTCGACGGCGGCCTTGATCGGAGCGGCGCCCTCGGCGTTCAGGCGCACCGAGTCGAGCCCCATCTTGTAGAGGTCCGAAATCTTCTGCTCGACGCTTCCCGGCTCGGCTTTCTGCTGCGTCATGCCGGAGAACAGCTCGTTGATGCGCTTCTCGTTGTTGTCGCGCAGGATGTCGAACGAGCCGTAGCGCGCATATTCGGGCTTCAGGGGGTTGTTCTTCTGCCAGCCGCCCGTGGCGTACTCGTAGAAATCGGCGTTGGGGGCTACCGACAGATCGAAGTTCGCCATGTCGAGGGCCGGGGTCTTGGGGGTATTCTGACAGGCTGTCATGCAAGCCATTGTTGTTGCGAAAAGAATGATTTTTTTCATGTCGTTCGGGATTTGATAAAACGGGGACTTCCGTGAAAACCGGAAATCCCCGCCGTTGTAATTGTTACGGTATGCCCGGTTAGTCACGGATGGCCGCAACGCCCGGCAGGTCGCCGAATTCGATGTATTCGAGCAGCGCGCCGCCGCCCGTCGAGATGTACGACACCTGGTCGGCCAGGCCGAACTTGTTGATGCAGGCTACCGAGTCGCCGCCGCCGATGAGCGAGTAGGCGCCGTTCTTCGTAGCCTCGGCGATGGCCTGGGCCACCTCCTTGGAGCCGGTTGCGAACTTGTCGATCTCGAACACGCCCACGGGGCCGTTCCAGAGGATGGTCTTGCAGCCCAGGATGTGCTCGCGGAAGACCTTTTTGCCCTCCGAGCCGATGTCCAGACCCTCCCATCCGTCGGGAATGTCGTTGGCCGGCGCCTCCTTGGTGTTGGCGTCTGCCGAGAATGCGTCGGCGATCAGCGCGTCGGGCGACATGACCAGCTGCACGCCCTTCTTCTTGGCCAGCTCGAGGATCTCGAGCGCTACGGGGAACATGTCGGGTTCGCAGATCGAGCCGCCGACCTTACCGCCCTGCGCAGCCGCGAAGGTGTAGGTCATGCCGCCGCCGATGATGATCGAATCGACCTTCTCGATCAGCGCCTTGATCACGCCGATCTTCGACGAAACCTTCGATCCGCCCACGATGGCGCAGAACGGATGGGCCGGGGCCTCCATCAGCGAGGAGATGGCCTTCACCTCTTTCTCCATCAGGTAGCCGAACATCTTGTCGTTGGGGAACTGTTTGGCGATCAGGTAGGTCGAAGCGTGCTTGCGGTGGGCCGTGCCGAACGCGTCGTTGATATAGCAGTCGGCCAGCGAAGCGAGTTTCTTGACGAACTCCTTCTGCGGACCCTCTTTCAAGGCCTTCTTGGCGGCGTCCTTCTCCTCCTTCGAGGCGTCTTCGGCCAGGCCGCGGGGCTTGCCCTCCTCCTCGGCGTAGAAACGCAGGTTTTCCAGCAGCATAACCTGTCCGGGCTTGAGGTTTTTGGCCATTTCGGCGGCCTTCTCACCGATGCAGTCGCCGGCGAACTCGACCTTCGTGCCGAGGTTTTTCTCGACGGCGGGAACGATCTGCTCGAGCGAGTATTTGGGATCGGGATTCTTCTTGGGACGTCCCATGTGCGACATCAGGATCACCGAGCCGCCCTCGGCGAGCACCTTCTTGATGGTGGGGATGGCGGCGCGGATGCGCGTGTCGTCCGTCACTTCGCCCTTCTCGTTGAGGGGCACGTTGAAATCCACGCGGATGATCGCGCGCTTGCCTTTGAAATCGTAGTTGTCGATCGAGATCATAGCTCTTTGATTTTTAAGTATTTTGTTGAAATGATTTTCGGTAAGTCCTAATTCGGGACAAATTTATGAAAATATTTTAAGAATCTGTTATTTTGATAACAGAAAAACAGGTGCCAATTTTTAATTCTTAATTTTTCATTTTTAATTGACGCCCGGCGTCAGTACTTGTACCGTATCCACTTGAACAGCTCCTTGAGCGACGGTTTCTTGCCGTACATGAAGATGCCCACGCGGTAGATCTTCGCCGCGAACCACACCATGCCCACGAACGAGGCGTAGAGCACCACGAGCGAGAGAGCGACCTCCCACAGCGGAATGTCGTAGGGGATGCGTGCCATCATAACGATCGGCGAGGTGAACGGAATGATCGAGAACCAGAAGGCCAGTTGCGAGTTGGGGTCCTTGATGACGACGAACATCATCAACAGCGCGAGGATGATCGGCAGCGTGATGGGCATTTGCAGCTGCGAGGCGTCCTGCACGTTGTCCACGGCCGAACCCACGGCGGCGAACATCGCCGAGTAGAGCAGGTAGCCGCCGAAGACGAACAGCAGCAGACTGATGAAGATCTTGACGATATAGCCCAGGTCGGTCATGGCGGCCACGGCTTGCAGCATCTCGGGGTTCATGCCGGACATCGAAGCCGCGTCGGGCATGCCCTGCTGCATGGCCTGGGCGCTCGCCATCACGTCTTCGGGCATCAGATGGGGCATCACCAAAGCTCCGACGCCGGCGATCAGCACGCCCCAGAGCAGCACCTGTACGATAGCCACCGAGGCCACGCCGAGGATTTTGCCCATCATCAGGTCGAAGGGGCGCACCGACGAGACCATCACCTCCAGCACGCGGTTGTTCTTCTCCTCGATCACCGACTGCATGACCATCGAGCCGTAGATCAGCAGGAACATGTAGAGGATGAATCCCAGGACGTAACCCACGCCCGTGGCCACGGCCGACGACTGTGCCTGCGTGTCCTCCTCCTGCGACTTGTCGTTGCGGAAGGTCTGCATGTTGACCGAGGTCTTCACCTCGTCGAGGATCTGCGAGAGGTTTTCGATGTTGTAGGCCTTGAGTTTCTCGGCTTCGAGGATGCGCTCGATCTGCCCCGTGATGTTGCTTTCGAGGGAGAGCGACGACGACGAGTTGGCGTAGAGCCGGACGTTGTTCGGGTTTTTCAGGATGTCGCCGCCGATGTAGAGCACGCCGAATTTGTCGGTCAGCTGCTTGCGGGCCTCCTCGGTCGGGAGTTCCGTGGTCTCGAAACGGATCTCCTCGTCGTTTTCGAGTTTCGGGGCCACCAGCCCGCTGTCGTCGATGACGGCGATGACCTTCTCGTCGCCCCGCGAGAACTGCATGATGAGCGCCGGGGCGGCCATCAGCCCGATCATCAGCACGGGCATCAGCAAGGTGGTGATGATGAAGGATTTTTTACGTACGCGCTCGTTGAACTCGCGCTGGATGATGATGGATATGTTGGACATGACAGGATGTGATTAAGTCGTTTGTCGTTGGTTTTCGAAACTCCTCCCCTCTTCAAAGGGGGATTGTCGTCTGGCCGGAACGGCTTTTCATAACGAGCCGTTCACGGCTCTGATGAAAATGTCGTTCATCGAGGGGATGATCTCGCGGAACGAACGCAGTTCGACGGCGTCGTTGACCGCGCTGATGACCCCGTGCACGTCGGCGTCGCTCTCGACGTGGAGCTTGAGCGTCCGGTAGACCGACTCCTCCTGCGTGCCGTCGAGGATTTCGCAGCGGCCCGCGACGGCCTGCCGCAGGGTCTGCTCCTCGCCGCGGTAGGCCACTTCGAAGATGTTGGAGCCGTGGCGGCGGCGGATTTCGTCGACCTCGCCCGAGAGGATGTTGCGCGATTTGTTGATCAGCGTGATGTGGTCGCAGATCTCCTCCACCGAGGACATGTTGTGCGTCGAGAAGATGATCGTCGCGCCCTTGTCGCGCAGCGCCAGGATTTCGTCTTTCAGCAGATTGGCGTTGATCGGGTCGAAGCCCGAGAACGGCTCGTCGAAGATCAGCAGCTCGGGTTCGTGCAGGATCGTGACGATGAACTGCACCTTCTGGGCCATGCCTTTCGAAAGTTCCTCAACCTTCTTGTCCCACCACTCCTGGATGCCGAACCGGACGAACCACTGCTTCAGCCGCACGACGGCTTCGCGGCGCGAAAGGCCCTTGAGACGGGCGAAGAAGACGGCCTGTTCGCCGACCTTCATCTTCTTGTAGAGACCCCGTTCCTCGGGCAGATAGCCGATGCGGTAGATGTCGTCGGGAGCGATCTCCCGGTCGCCGAACAGCACGCGGCCCGCGTCGGGCGCCGTGATGCGGTTGATGATGCGGATCAGGGTCGTCTTGCCGGCTCCGTTGGGTCCGAGCAGTCCGTAGACCGAACCTTTGGGGATGGCGAGCGATACGTCGTCGAGCGCCGTGTGCGAAGCGTAGCGTTTGGTGACGTGTTCTACTGTGAGTAAATCCATAGTCGCTGATGTTTTGTTTTTGGATCGTTACGGCGACAAATATAGGAACAAATTTTGAATATCAAAAAATATTTATCGTTTTTCGATAAAGTTTTTCGAATGTCTCTTTGCAGGACATTCGTATGGCGGGCGGGACCCCATGCAGGGGTTATGATCCGGTTCGCAGGACGACGGGGCGGACGGGGCTTTCGGATCGGCGGGAGAGGCGTCGGGCGGGTTTCGGAGATGGCGAATTTCATCCCGGGGAGCTGCCGGGAGGCGGAAATTTCCGGTGTCGGAATGCGGGCGGTGTCGAGAATCGGTTTCGGTTTTGGCCGGGGGGGTGTTCTTCGGGTTTCGTCGGTTTGGTTTGTTCGGGCGGGCGGTTTTGCCCGTTAATCGGGGACCTCGCCTGTATATAGTACGAAAAAAGACCCCGGCATACGTAACGGACACTGCGATTTTTTATCCGGGAGTGTTGCATTTGCGCGAAAATTCGTTACATTTGTACGGGCCTTCGGACGATTTCGGTTTTCGTTCGCGGAGATAGGGCCGGGTGGGTGTTCCGCATGGTTTTGCGGAGCGCTGTTTTATGTACCTTATTTAACCCAATTTAAATTTCTAAAAATGAAAAAACTGCTGATCCTTTTCGCCTGCCTTCCCCTGCTCGGGGCCTGCACGCAAACCGAACCGGTTTCCGGAAACCGCGCTGCGGCGATCGTCGCCGAAATCCACAACCCCCGCTCCAAATACGTCGTCGTAGCTTCGCACCGGGGCGACTGGCGCAACTACCCCGAGAACTCGATCGCCGCCATCGAATCGGTGATCGGCATGGGCGTGGACATCATGGAGCTGGACCTGAAACTCACGAAGGACAGTGTGCTGGTGCTTTGCCACGACCGGACGATCGACCGCACGACTTCGGGCAAGGGCCGCGTCTGCGACATCACCTACGACTCGATCCGGCGGTGCGTGCTGAAGACGGGCCACGGCGTGAAGACGACGCACCGTATGCCGACGCTCCGCGAGGCGCTGGAGGTGTGCAAGGACCGGATCGTGGTCAATGTCGACCAGGGTTACGAGTACTACGACCTGGTGCTGGCCGTCACGGAGGAGCTGGGCGTCACGGACCAGATTCTGATCAAGGGCAAGCGCAGCACGGATGCCGTGGCCGCGAAGTTCGCCGAGCATCCGCGCAACATGATGTACATGCCGATCATCGACATCCTCAAGCCGCAGGGCAGGGCGCTTTTCGCCGAGTATCAGGAAAAGGGCATCGCGCCGCTTGCCTACGAGGTTTGCTGGAACAAATACACCCCCGAGGTGAAGGAGTGCATGGACAAGGTCGTGGCGGGCGGCTCGAAACTGTGGGTCAACTCGCTCTGGGCCTCGCTCTGCGGCGGGCTGGACGACGATGCGGCCTTCGGCGGCGACCCGGCGGAAGTCTACGGGAAGCTGGTCGACATGGGGGCCACGATGATCCAGACGGACCGTCCCGAACTGCTGATATCCTACCTCCGCTCGCGCGGGCTGCATAATTAAGGAGCTGCAATGAACCGCATTTCCCGCTTCTACCGCATCAGCGCCCCCGCTCCCGCCCGGGAGATGGATGAGGCCGCCCGCGACAAATACTACCGCCGCCTGCGCATGCAGGCCTTCATCGCCGCCACGCTCGGTTACAGCCTCTACTACGTCTGCCGGACGAGCCTCAACGTGATGAAGAAACCGATTCTCGACAGCGGCTCGCTGGACGCCTCGCAGCTGGGCGTTATCGGCTCGGCGCTGCTGTTCGCCTATGCCATCGGCAAATTCGTCAACGGATTCATCGCCGACTACTGCAACATCAAACGCTTCATGGCCACCGGCCTGATCGTCTCTGCGGCGGCCAACATGCTGATGGGCGTGCTGGGGCTGATGCACTCGGTCATCCCCACGGCCGTGATCTTCGTCGCGTTCGCCGTGATGTGGGGCCTGAACGGCTGGTCGCAGTCGATGGGCGCCGCCCCGGCGATCATCTCGCTCTCGCGCTGGTATCCGCTGAAAGAGCGGGGGACCTACTACGGTTTCTTCTCGGCGAGCCACAACCTCGGGGAGTTCTTCTCGTTCCTGTTCGTGGGTTCGATCGTGACCTTCGCAGGCTGGCAGGCGGGCTTCTTCGGCTCGGCGATAGCCGGGGCCATCGGCGTGGTCGTGATCCTGCTGATGCTGCACGACACCCCGGAATCGAAGGGTCTGCCTCCGGTGGAGGCGCTGGCGCACGAGAAACCGGCGGCCTCGGCCGACAAGTCGGTGAAGGAGATTCAGAAGCAGGTGCTGCGCACCCCCGCGGTATGGATTCTTGCCGCTGCGAGCGCCTTCATGTACATCTCGCGCTACGCGATCAACGGCTGGGGCGTGCTGTTCCTGCAGGAGGCGAAGGGTTTTTCGGACGTCGAGGCGATCTCGGTGGTCTCGATCAACGCGCTGCTGGGCATTCTCGGCACGGTGCTCTCGGGGTGGTTCTCGGACAAGCTCTTCAAGGGCGACCGGAAGGTTCCGGCGCTGATTTTCGGCGTGCTGAACGCCGCGGCGCTGGCGCTGTTCTTCTATGGAGGCAACGCCATGTGGGTCAACGTGCTGTCGATGGTGCTGTTCGGCATCGCCATCGGCGTGCTGATCTGCTTCCTGGGGGGCCTGATGGCCGTCGACATCGTGCCGCGGAAGGCTACGGGCGCCGCGCTGGGCGTCGTGGGGATGACTTCCTATATCGCTGCGGGCATTCAGGACGTGGCGAGCGGCTGGCTGATCGACTCCAACATCACCGTTGCCGCCGACGGGGTGAAACACTACGATTTCGGCCCTGTGGCGATCTTCTGGCTTGCGGCGGCGGTCATCTCGTTCCTGCTGCCGCTGTTGAACCGCGGCAAGGTCAAGGAGTTTTAGAAAACCCGGAACAGATTCGAAAAAAACGTTGCAGGGCCTTTGCCTGCAACGTTTTTTCGTTTGTGCGGAGCGGGCCGCTTTATCGGTCGACGCCCTGTTTTCCCTGCTCCGCAGGCCGGACGGTGATGATGCTGTCGACGACGAACTTCGTGAAGCCCCGCCAGGGCAGCGCCCCGAAATACTCCTTATAGTGCAGTTCGAGCGTCTTTCCCCCTTGCTGCATCAGCTCGCGCGCCAGCGCTTCGTTCTCGACCGAGAACTCGAACTCGTAGGACTGGATCGACCCGGCGGCTTTCGAGCGGATGCCGGTCTGGATCAGTTTGCCTTCGTAGGTCTTGAAAAGCACGCCCTTGTAGACGACGTAGTTCAGTTCTCCGCTCTTGACGCCCTCGCCGAAGACGAAGAAGAACCGGAAGTAGGCAGCCGCCGCCAGCACGGCGGCAATCGTTATCGTAATCAGTACCCAATGCTTTCTCATGGTTTTCGTGCGCCGGTTTTGTCCGTGCCCTCGTCGCAAAGATAAGCATTAAATCGTGCCGCCGTGCATTTTCCGCACGCGGGTTTCCGGGCTTTTTCGTATATTTGGGCCTGTGAAGGAGTCGAAATTCGTCAAAACGAAGATCGTGGCGGGCTATCTCCTGCTGATTGCGGTCTGTATTCTCTCGGTGGGCTACGTCTACCGGGTGGCGGTCCGTTTTTCGGCGCCCGACCGCAGTTACGCCCTGCTGCATACCAAGCGCAGCGCCGTCAACCGGACCCTCTACCACCTCTACCAGGCCGAAAGCTACGGGCAGCTGATGATCGCCGGATACGCCTCTTACGAGGCGCGTTACAGGCGGGAACTGCGTACCGTGCGGGCCTCGATCGACTCGCTCCGGGCGCTGACCGTCGGCGGGGATTCGTTGCAGACGATGCGTCTGGACAGCATCACGCGGCTGATCGCCGACAAGGAGCGCCGCACGGTGAGCCTGCGCCGTTCGATCCGCGCCGGGGCCACGGCGGGCTTGCTGGACAAGAACATCCGCAGTCTGATCGGTCCCCGGGAGGCCGTCGTGGCCGATACGATCCCGTTCCGCAGCATCGTGCGGCAGGACACGACGGCCGTGCCGCGCGCCAAACGCCGCTTTTTCCAGCGGCTGGGCGATCTGTTCAGTCCCCCGGAGGCCGATTCGAGCCTCGTGATCTCGCGCCGCGAGACCATCGCCCCGGTCATCCCCGTCGACGCGGTGAAGGACACCATCGTGCTGGTGCTGCAAGCCTTGCAGGACAGCGTCACGAGCAACCGGCAGGGCATCTACGACCATGCGTGGCAGGAGGGGCTGCGGTTGAGTTACAGCAACGAACTGGTCAATACGAAGATATACCGCCTGATCATGGACTTCGAGGCCGAGGACACGGCCTACCTGATGCAGCGTATCGAGCGTAACGAGGCTTTCCGCAGAGGGTCGTCGCGCATCCTGGGCGGCGTGGCCATCGGGGCCGTGGTGCTGATGCTCCTGTTCGTCGGGATGCTTTGGCGCGACATCAATCGCAGCAACCGTTACCGCCGCGAGCTGGAGCGCGCCAACCGCGACAAGGAGTCGCTGCTGGAGGCGCGCGAGAAGCTGATGCTGGCCATCACGCACGACATCAAGGCCCCGCTGGGATCGGTGATGGGCTATATCGACCTGCTTGCGCGGCTGACGGGCGACAAGCGGCAGGAACTCTACCTGCGCAACATGAAAGGGTCGTCGGAACACCTGCTGGAGCTGGTCAACAGTCTGCTGGATTTCTACCGGCTGGATATTAACAAGATCGAGGTTTGCTGCGTGGCGTTCAGTCCCGCGCAGCTGTTCGAAACCATCCGTGCGGGATTTGCCGCCGCGGCCGCCGCAAAGGGGTTGGAACTGCGTCTGGAGGCCGAACCGGCCGCCGCGGGAGAGGTGTCGGGCGATGCGCTCCACATCCGTCAGATCGCCGACAACTTGATTTCCAACGCCTTGAAATTCACCGACGAGGGGTCGGTGACGCTCCGCGTGGACGTGGTGCGGGGGCGGCTGGTCTTCTCGGTGCGCGACACGGGCCGCGGCATCGGCCGCGAGGAGAGGGAACGCATCTTCGCCGAGTTCGTGCGTTTGAGTTCGGCGCAGGGAGTCGACGGATTCGGGTTGGGACTGTCGATCGTCGACCGTCTCGTGAAATTGTTGGACGGTACGATTTCGCTCGAAAGCCGTCTCGGAGAGGGGAGCAAGTTCATCGTGTCGGTCCCCGTCGGCGAAGCGGCGGCCGGGAGTGCGGCTGCCGGAGCCGAAGAGTCTGCGCCCCAGGCGGGACTGCGCGTGCTGCTGGTCGACGACGATCCCCTGCAACTCGAAATGACCGCCGCGATGTGCCGCCGCGCCGGGATCGGATGCGAGAGCTGCCAATATCCCGAGTATGTCGCCAAACTCGTCGGCGAAAGCCGTTTCGATTTGGTGCTGACCGATTTGCAGATGCCGTCGGCCGACGGGTTCGGCGTGCTGGAGGCGGTGCGCGGGGTCGATCCCGGGCTGAAAGTGGTCGCCGTGTCGGCGCGCGGGGACCTGGGCGCTGCGGATTTCGCGGCCCGGGGTTTTGCGGGGTGCCTCCGCAAGCCGTTCACTTACAGCGAACTGGTGGCGGCGATACGGGCGGCCTGCGGCAGCGGGGAGATCGTCCCGCAGGGCGGGGACCCGGAGATCCCGTTGGCGGACGGGGCCGATTTTACGGCTCTGACGGCCTATGCCGGGGACGATCCCGAGGCGGCGCGAAGCATCCTGCGCTCGTTTGCCGAACAGACGGCGGGAAATTGCGCGGAGCTTGAAAGGGCGCTCGGCGAGGGGGATGCCGCGACGGTGAAGACGCTGGCGCACAAGATGCTGCCGATCTTCACGATGCTCGGGGCGGCGGAGGTCGCCGAGACGCTGCGTCGGGGCGAGACGTGCGAAGGGCTGTTGCCGGAGGCCCTTTGCGGCGAACTGCGTGCGGCGGCGGGAAAAATCCGCGCGATTGTCGCGGAAGCTGAAAAAACGCTATCTTTGTGAAGCCTATGGAAGAGCGGATTCTGATTGTCGACGACGATATTACTTTTGCCCTGATGCTGCGCACGTGGCTCTCGAAACGCGGTTTCGGAGTCGGGACCGCCTCGTCGGTGGCGGCGGCGCGCACGGCCCTTGAGACGGGTGGCTTCTCGCTCGTGCTGAGCGACATGCGCCTGCCGGACGAGGACGGCATCGCCCTGCTGCAATGGATGGCGGGAGCGGGTGTCGCGGCGCCGGTGATCGTGATGACGAGTTACGCCGAAATCCAGAACGCCGTGCGGTGCATGAAGCTCGGCGCACGCGACTATGTGGCCAAACCGGTGAATCCCGACGAACTGCTGAAAAAGATCCGTGAAGCGTTGGATGTTCCGGCGGCGCCGGCCGCGAAATCCGCTTCGAAGCCCGCGCCGCGTGCGGCCGGGAGCTTTTCGGAGCAGCCGCTCAACTACATCGAGGGCCGCAGCGACGCCGCCCGGCAGTTGTACGAACACATCCGGCTGGTGGCCCCGACCAATATGTCGGTGCTGGTCAACGGCGCGAGCGGCACGGGCAAGGAGCATGTGGCGCAGTTGATCCACCGGGAAAGCAAGCGGGCCGGAAAGCCCTTCGTGGCGGTCGACTGCGGGGCCATTCCCCGCGATCTGGCGGCTTCGGAGTTTTTCGGTCATGTCAAGGGGGCCTTCACGGGGGCTTTGGCCGACAAGACGGGCGCTTTCGAGGCGGCCGACGGAGGCACGCTGTTTCTCGACGAAGTAGGGAACCTGGGTTACGAAACGCAGGTGCAGTTGCTGCGCGCCCTGCAGGAGCGGCGTATCCGTCCCGTCGGCAGTAACCGCGAGATTCCCGTCGACATCCGTCTCGTGGCCGCGACCAACGAGGACCTCGAAGCGGCCATCGCGCGCGGGACGTTCCGCGCCGACCTGTACCACCGCATCAACTCCTTCACGCTGCGCATGCCCTGCCTGCGGCAGATGCGCGGGGATATTCCGCTCTTCGCCGACTTCTTTCTCGACCAGGCCAACCGGGAGCTGGACAAGCGGATCGTCGGGTTCGACGCCGCGGCCGCCGCGGCCCTTGCCGCCTATGACTGGCCGGGGAACCTGCGGCAGCTGAAAAACGCGGTGATGTCGGCGACGCTGCTCGCCGCGGGCGAGTACATCACCTGCCGCGACCTGCCGGCCGAAGTCACCGGAGGTTCGGCGGAACCTGCGGAGGCGCCTCTTTCGCTGCGCGATCCCGCTTCCGAGGAGGAGCAGATCCGCCGCGCCCTCGCAACGGCGGGCGGCAACAAGTCGCAGGCCGCCAAACTGCTCGGCATCGACCGCAAGACGCTCTACAACAAACTCCATCTTTACGGTATCGAATAGGAGGCTTCCCGCCTGTCCCGTTCCGGTTTCCGGACGGCCGTTCCACACTCCGGCTGTGGAATTTTTCCACACTTTCTGTCCCGTCTCCACATTTTTCCACACCTTCTCCGATTTTTAGCGCAATGGCGTTTGCGTTGGAAATCTGCTTGTTGCGTATTTTGCGCCGTTGTGGCACTTCGCTTGAACTTTCAGAAGTCAGAACGCGAGTAAGACGACCCGCTAACGAAAGAATGAAGTTCAACCATTTAAATTTTAAAGCTATGAAAAAGACGATTGTGATGATGGCGGCGCTGATGCTGACGGCCGGAGGAATGGTTTATGCCCAGCAGCCCGAAAAGCAAGACACGCCCCAGAAGGAGAATCCCACCGCTCCCGAGCAGAAGCAGGAGCCTACCGCTCCGGAAGAGAAACCCGACCCCGTGAAGCCGGAACAGACTCCCGCAGAGCCGGAATCGGAGCCCGCCGAGCAAAAATCGGAGCCGGTGAAGACGGAGAAGAATGCAAGCCTGGAGAATCAGTCGGGAGAGGTCGTCCGGTAATCTTCCGCCCGAAATCATTTAGTTAAACAATTGTTTGCCTGGTCCCCTGCTTCGGCGGGGGATTTTTTTGCGCGAAAAAAACGCCGCCCGAGCCGGGTGGCGTTTTTCGGTGCCGGGGGCATTTACTGAATCCATTCCACGTTCGCGGCGTCGCGGAAAAGGATGTTCAACGGCCGGACGAGTCCGTCGGCATCGGCGGCAAAGAGGAAGCCCACCTTGTCGAGCGGTACGGAGATAAAGGTCGTCGAGGGGTAGCCGCCGATCATGTCGATTTTGTCGAGCAGCGCCCAGACGAAGATTTCGAACGGCATCTGGCCCGGCAGCAGCGTCAGCCCCTCGAACCGGTCGGGGTAACCGGCCGACGAGCTGTCGGCGGGATGGGGCTTGAAGAAGATGTCGTAATCGCTGCCGTACTGCTGTATGATCCGTTCCACATAGGCCGCCTGCTGCTGTTCGCTCGCGGCGGAACTGTGGCTCGTGCCGATGATGATGAGGTTTTTCTTCGGCGACAGGTCGAACAGCCCCGCGAAGCGGGCGTAGTCGAATTTGGCCATGCGGTAGAACTGTTGTTTCGAAGCCTCGGGAAGGGCCGTCAGCAGTTCGTAGGGCTGGACGCTCTCCATCTTCATTGCAGCCAGCCGGTCGGCGATGAACGGGCAGGAGGACTCCATCAGGCTGCTGTTTTGCAGCATCAGCCGGTAATCGGGGCGCGTCGAGAGGTAGTAGGGCCAGGTGTAGGAGGCGAACTCCTCCGGCGCGCGGGTCTCGGGATAACGGCCGCCGTGGTTCCAGTCGAGGGCTTCGACTTCGGTGGCGTAGTCGTTCCAGTTCTGCTCGGCCGTGGCGGCATCGCCGAAGTAGTTGTGGAAATTGTTGTAGGTCGCCGTGCCGTCGGAGAGCATCGTCACCTTCACGCGTGCCGAGTCGATGCCCTGCGCCACGAACCAGTCGTAGCCCAGGCGGCACCGCAGGTCGTCGACCCATAGCCCGAAGACCGCCGTGGGGTCCTCGGCGTTGATCTCCAGGATGCGGCGTTTCATCGCTTCGCTCATGGCCCGTAATTCCTCGTTGGTGGCATGGCCCGTGGGGTCGGCGACGGGGTACACGAAGGCCCGGTCGGGAAATTCGGCGGCGTCGAAGGTGCTTGCGCGTTCGTAGGAGACGTAGCTCGGTTTGTCGTGCGAAAGCAGGTGCAGGCCCGAATAGAGGGTCGGCATGGTTCCGACCGAAATGTAGAAATAGTAGTCCGGGGCGTCGAATCCCGTGCCGCCCGCGCTTTGCGAGACGGTGAAAGCCGAGGTCTTTCCGTCGCAGGTGAAAAGAAGCGACGCACTGCGGGCAGGACCCGGATTCTCGGCAAAGGTCACGTCGATCTCGGAGTACCCTGCCGGTCCTTCTTCTGCGGAGAGGGTCAGCCAGTCGGGTTTTTCGTCCTGACCGTAGTTTTCCGGCGCCAGCGTCACGCTCCAGGGCGCCGGAGCATTGACGGTGATCTTGCCGCTGCGGGCGAGGTGGTCGAGCGACAGAAAATCGGTTCCGCCGTTGATGCTGACCGACGGAGTTCCGTCGTCCGCACAGGACCAGGTTCCGGCCGCGAGGCCCAGGATCAGAAGAAGACGAAATAATCGTTTCATGCGAGGTGTTTTTTAGTTGAGTCGTTCGTATCGTTAAATGCGGAAATGTGCGGTTTACTGCACGGCATGCAAAATTCAGGCCGCCCGATTGTCCGGACGGCCGTGGGGGAAACAGGGCGTTTTCAGGCGTTCCGCTTTTTCTTGATGCGTTCGAAATGTTCGCGCAGGCGTTCGCTGAACTCCTCGCGGCGGTGTTTCAGATTGGCCCGCCACCCCAGCCAGCGGGTGTAGCGCAGGCGTTTTTCGGGATAGATGTCGCGGATCGTCACCAGGATGCCCGTCTCCTCCACACCGCCGAAATCGGGGTTCGACACCGTGTCGAAAACCCGCATCGTGGGCGAAAGGTTCATGTAGGCGTTGATCAGCGGCGGGATGTTCTCGTTGAACTTGCGGATCTGCTGGATCAGGATGCGGTAGTTCTCCATGTAGGTCGCGCCGCAGAACAGTTCCTCGTAATAAGGGTCGTCCAGGTCGAGCCGTATGGGATGGATGCCCTCCACCAGCTGGTCGCGGTCGGGGAAATAGCGGCGCAGGAACCAGATCAGCGCGTTGCGGGCCACGGCCTTGTAGGTCGTGTACATGGTGACTTTGCCGAAAAGGTATTTGGCCTTGGGGTTCAATACGATCAGCGCGCCCAGTCCGTCCCAGAGGTTGTCCAGCGCATAGATGCTCTTGGCGTTGCCGCGGGCCTGGTAGGCGGGCTGCACGAACGAACGCCCCAGTTCGATGGTCCGGGGCAGGAACTTCCGGCGGAAACGCTCGCTGAAACGGAAATAGTGTTCGGTCGAGAGATGGCGGGGGTTGGGCGTGGTGCAGACGATGAAGCGGTAACCGCCGACGATCTCCTGCGCCGAGGGGTCCCAGACGATCAGCTGGTAGTAGCCGTCGCCCGCGAGGTCTTCCTCGTCGATGTCCACCTCCTGCCCCGTGCCGCCGCCGGCGCCGCGGAAGGCCGCTTCGCGCAGGCGGCCCACCTCGCGCATGAGCGAGGGGCATTCGGCGGCCGAAAAGATGTAGATTTCATTGCCTGCCCGGTGGGTGTTGCGCATCTTGCGGGCGGGCGTCAGTTCTGCGAGCAGCAGTTCCCGGGCGACCGGTTCGATGATGGGTACTGTATTCTCTTTCTGTTGCATGACAGGGCAAAAATACCAAAATTAGCGGTTTTGATTCGGGCCGGCGAGCGTTTTTTCCAAAAAATACGCTTTTTTACGTACTTCCAGCGCCTGTTCGTGCAGCGACCCGAAACGCTGGAGTTCGGCCACGGGAATCGGGTCGCCGACGACGATGCGGAAATGGCGGCACTTCTGCGAAAACATTTCGTCGGGCAGCCACAGCATCTCGATGTTAAACTTGACGCCCAGCGCCTTGCGGATTCGGTAGACGCGGTAGAAGAACTTCGACAGACGCCCTTCGACGAAGACCGGAACGATCTGCCGCTGCGAGGCGTAGGCCTTTTTCAGGAAGCTGATTTTCCACTCGGGGTCGGTCACCTCGCCGCCGTTGGGGCGCGAGCAGAGACCCGCGGGAAAGGTCAGGACCGGCAGATCGCCGAAGAACTCCTCGTCGAACTTCCGGGCGTAGGAGGCGCTCTGCGCGCCGTGCTTGTTCACCGGAATCCACAGCGGGCGCAGCGGTTCGAGGTACATCAGCAGGTCGTTGACCACCACCCGCGCGTCGCCGAAACGGTCGATCAGCTTGTCGGCGAGCATCATGCCGTCCATGCCCCCGAACGGATGGTTCGAGGCGAAGAGGTAACGGCCTCCGGGGGCGAGCTTGTCGAGTCCTTCGATCGAATAGGTGACCTGCCATTCGCGGAAACAGGCGCGGATGAACTCCTGCGGAGGCAGCGACCAGTAGTGTTCGAGGATATGGTTGATTTCCGACTCGTGGATCGTGCGGCGCAGCCAGTTCACGACCGGACGGGGAATCCAGCGAGCCAGCCGCGGGGCTTTCTGCCTGAGTACGGCGCCGATGTCGATTTTGGGCATGGAATGTTCGGAAAATTATATCCACAAATATACGTTTTTTTTGCTATAAGATGCACCTTGTTGAAAGTTAATCGTCGTTAGAACGCGTTTTGGCGAAGGGTAGGTCTTTCACCTT
>OLZF01000260.1_pt1 | contig 60867 bp, 47 predicted proteins | sample 1674391 | NCBI WGS metagenome assembly OLZF01 (sample SAMEA103958166, study PRJEB25191) | human gut metagenome | biome: human-associated habitat [ENVO:00009003]; feature: intestine environment [ENVO:2100002]; material: feces | place: Germany | collected 2013/2015
TGTGTCGTGTCTTATCGCTGTCGATGTGTTCATGGACAACGATTTCTTTAATCAGACGGTTGAGGGTGGCAGCGTCCAGCTCCGTGATGTCGGCGTATTCCTGAATGGCGTCCACCCATTGCTTGGCGTCCACGGCAAGGCGGATTTCATCAGCCAGCTTCCTGCGCCCCTGTTCAACCCGTTCCTTTAGTTCAGCCTGTTCCTTCTGCGTCTTGTCCAGCATGAGATTGAAGTTTGCTTCGCTGATACGTCCGGCAACCATGTCCTCATAGAGCCGCAGCACCATTTTTTCCAGTACCTCAATCCGTTCCTCGTGCTTCGTCAGGGAACGCTCCAACGCTTCCCGCTGGCCTTTCTGCTCGGCTTCACAGGTGTTGGTAAGCCGTCCGGCAACAGCTTCCCCGTCCATCAGGGCGGCCTTCGCACATTCCCGGATTTTGTTCAGCACAAGGCGGTAAAGGGTTTCGTACTCCACACGGTGCTGGGTACAGTGCTGTTTCCCATAGGCATTATAGGTCTTACAGGAATAAATCTGCTTCGGGTGCTTGTCGTTGGTGTAGCGGATAGTCAGTGATTTCCCACACTCGCCACATTTGAGAAGCCCCGCAAACAGGCTGATTTCCCCGGTCTGGCGGGAACGCTGCCGGGATTTCAGCTTGTCCTGCACGATGTCAAAGCTCTTGCGGTCAACAATCGGCTCATGCCGTTCCTCCACCACAATCCAGTCCTGCGGCTTTTTTTCCCCGATGGTGCCGATTTTGAAGCGGTAGTCCTTCTTCTGGGAAGCGATAGCCCCGGTATAGACGGGATTCATCAGGATGTCCTTGATTACCGAAAAATCCCACATATACCGCCCGTTTACCGGGTCTTTCTTTTCCCATTTAGTGCGGACATTGCGGAAGCCCCGTTCCCGGTTCCACCATGTAGGGCAAGGCACCTTCTGTTCTTCCAACCTGCGCCGGATGAAGTTGGGGCCGTGTCCTTCCAGCGCCCAAAGGAAGATTTGCCGGACAATGGGGGCGGTTTCCTCGTCCACCAGCAGGTGGTTTTTGTCCTCCGGGTCTTTCCGATACCCAAAGGGAGCCACACAGCCGGTAAACTGGCCTTGCTGGGCTTTCAGAAGATACGAGGAATGTACCTTCTTGGAAATATCCTTGCTGTACATCTCATTCAGGATGTTCTTGAACGGCGCAATGTCGTTGTTGTCCCGCATGGTGTCGATACCGTCATTCATGGCGATATAGCGGACGCCGTGACGGGGGAAGAAGTCCTCGATCAGTGTGCCGGTCTGCAAGTAATTTCGGCCCAACCTCGATAAATCTTTCGTTATCACAAGATTTATCTGCCTGCGCTCGATGGCTTTTAACATCCGTTTCAGGTCGGGGCGCTCCATGTTCAGCCCCGTGTAGCCATCGTCCTGATAGACTGCCACAACCTCCCATCCCTGCTTTTCGCAGTAGCTTTCCAGCATATCCCGCTGGTTGGCAATACTGGCGCTCTCCCCGTCAAGGTCATCGTCTTTGGAAAGCCTGCAATAGATGGCCACCCGGAAGCTGCCCGCCAGAATTGCGTCCATGCCTGTGTATTCATATCCGTTCATCATAACCGTTTACCCGCACAATCCAGACGGAACACGGTTCTTCTGAACCTCGTCTTTATTATATCCTAAATCTTGTGTTTTCGCAAGATTTTCCTTCCCGGTATTCTGCCCATATTTTTGGGCAATCAGGCTCACAAAGACATCCGCTGCGTCCAGCTCACCGTCAAAAACTGTGGTAACATGAATCTCTGTTTTCGTTTTTGCCATAGGCAGTTATCCTCCATAATAGAATAGCCAGACAAGGAGAAGGTCGGCAACGAAGTCCGGCAACGGGCTTCAAAAAACCTCAAAACCATCTCTGTCTGGCGGTTTGGTTACAATTTATATTTTCTTTTATTTTTCTGTTGCTTTGGTTGCTGATAGGGGAAAAAGCCCGCAATTACGGGGCTTTCCCCGGCAACCAGCCCGGCAACGGGAGTGCAACAAAGTCGGCAACGAGGTGGGATTTTCAGAAAGGAAGCTCCATCTGCTCTGTGACCTCCACAAATCCCTCCGGAATTTTTTCGGCTCCGTTGCTGGTATCCGTTGCCGGGGCTTCACGCTCCCAGCCCTTTTGCCTGCCGTATTCCGGGAACATCCGGGGATTGGAAAAGTAGTGCCAGCCTGTGACACAATGGTTCATAATGTCGTTGACCTCCCGGATTTCCCATTGCTTCGGCTCGTCAAAGGGGTGGTTCAGGGCTTCCCGGAAAAGCTGCTTGGAACACACTATGCTGCCGGTATAGCGGTCAAGGTAGGCTTGGATCATCCCGGCCTTGGTGTCCTCCGGCATGAAATCCCGCTGGTGTTCTTTGAGATAGCGCACCATTTCGGGGCTGAAAGACAGCTTAAAATCCCCACTGCGGTAAATGGTCATGGCTTCCGCCCATAGCTGCTCCATGTAGGCTCTGGAAGCGGCTTCATCATCCAGAATGTGAACTTCCGCCTGTTCCGGGTACACCATGACCGGCAGAAAGCGCCGGTTGCCGGAACGGTCAAGGGGCAGGAAGTCCAGGGCATTGGAAGTGCCGCCGAACACGCATTGCCGCAGCCTGTCCTCCGGGTGGGTTTCGTATGGGATTTTATAGACCTCCTTCTGTCGGCTCAAAAAAGACTTGATTTCCTCAATGCTCTTGGCGTTTGCGGTGGCGATCATCTCCGACATCTCAATAATCCAGTGGCCTTGCAGCTTGCGGTACACATTGTCATCGTCCAGCTTGCGAAGGTCATCGGAAAACCACTCGTCTTTCACAGCCAGCAGCCGGAAAAAGGTGGATTTTCCGGCTCCCTGACCGCCCACCAGACAGAGCATGACCTCAAACTTGCAGCCGGGATGAAATGCCCGGTGGATGGCTCCCAGCAGGAACAGCCGCAGGGCTTCATAGGTGTACTGGTCGCTGTCGGCTCCTAAAAAGTGGTGCAGGCAGGTACGGATACGCTCGGTTCCGTCCCATGAAAGGCCGTTTAGGTAGTCCCGGATGGGGTGATAGCCGTTTTCATTGGCAACGATCCCGATGGCAGCGGCAATCTTCTTTTCGCTGGTCAGCCCATAGGTTTCTTCCAGATACAGGAGCAGATAGTTCATATCCGTGTCCGTGATAGCGGTGCCGGTACGGTTGTAGCCGATGGGCTTAATGATGTCGGTGCGCTCGGTCAAGAGATTTTTGGCGATTGCCCCGGAAAGCAGCGGGTCATTCTGAAAGACGGTCAGGCAGTTGCGGATACTGTTGCGGACGCCGCCTTTCTCGGTGCTTTCCAGCATGGCTTTGACTTCACGGGCGTTTCGGGGCGGCGGTGATTCTTGCATGGTCTGTTCTGCGGCCTGCCGTATCTCCGGCGGCAAGCTCTGCCATTCGTCTTTCAAGATTGCTCACTTCCTTTCCACAGTCGATGATAAGGGCTGCCCGTTCCTCCATGTCCGGGGAGAGCAGCACATCCAGCAGATAGTCCACATAGTCCTGCTTTTGCAGGGCTTCCACAAAGAGCGGGTGGAAATCCTCGTCTGGCGTCTTGGGGGCATAGTCCCGTTTCCAGCGGCGCAGCAGGTTTCGATAGTCGCACAGCACCCGGAAGCAGTACCGTTCCATACGGCGGAACCGCTGTTCCGGGGTTTCCTGCCGGGGCTTCCTCTGGCTCCTGCTGTGGGATGGCTCCTTGTCCTCATAGGGGATAGAAAACTCCTGTGCCAGCATGAGGGCGGCTTCCTTTGGGCTGACAGCTTCCAGACGAGAAACAAAGTCGATCACATCCCCGTCTGCCTGACAGCCGAAACAGTGAAAGCGCCGGTCAACCTTCATGCTTGGGTTTTTGTCGGCATGGAAGGGACAGACGCACATCCCGTTTCGTCCCACCCGGATTCCGAAATGCTCGGCAGCCTGCCGGGTGGTAACAGACTGCTTGACAGCTTCAAATACATTCAACTAAATCCTCCCGAAAATAAGAAAAGCGCCTGTCATTCTCGAAAAGAAAATGGCAAGCGCCTGTTAAAGTTCCATATCCTGTTTTTTCTCTGTGTGGGGCTGCTGGCGTTTCTCGGCCTGTTCCTCCTGAATACGCTGCGCCCGACCTTTGACTGCCTGCTGGATGGACGGTTTCTTGCCCGGCTCGGCGGTCTGGCGGTACTGCTCGGACGGAAGCACCTGATTGAGCCAGTGGCGCACATCTCGGAGAATCTTCACATCCTCCTGTACCGCTGACAGGCGTTCTCTGTACTCGGCCACTTCTCCGGCAAGCAGCGTCCGTTCCTCGTTCAGCTTTTTGGTGCTGTACTTGGTTCCCTCCAAATGTACCTTGAAATAGCGGACAGCGGCATTGTAGGCGTCCAGCTCGTCCCGATGGGCGGCGGCAAACTGTTCCTTTGGCTTCTTAAACCGGATGGCGGCATATTCCGCATGAACCGGCTTGTGGGCTTCAAAGTTGGCGATATGGGAAAGCATGGTGTCGATCTCTTTCATGCGCTTTTCCTTCGGCTTCATCTCTGCCCGGATAGAAACGGCCTGCCCGCTGACGGTATCCAGATAGGTGTCCAAACTCTCCACGGTGGACAGCTCTTTTTCCCGCAGATAGCGGATAGCGTCCATGACCTTGTTGAAGTCGTTCACAGTGCCTTTGAGCTGGCCTTTGCTCGTCCAGCTGGTGCGCTCCTCCCGGCGCAAATCCAGATATTTGCCCAGCAGCTCCGGCAGGGTGGGTTCCTTCGCTTCCTGCAAGGCTTCCAGCAGGACGGCCTTTTTCTCTTTCAGGTCTGCAATCCAGCCTTTCAGGTGGCGCACCATCTGACGGATAGACTGCATGAGCCGGTTGGCGGCGGTAATGTCCCGGTTCAGGTTGCCGATATTGGTCTGTATTCCTCGTTTCTCCATCTGGCTGACCGCTGGCCCCATGTGGACGGTGGGGATTTTATCAAGCCCCTGCCGCTCATAGGAACGAAGGTCAAGGCGTTCCGGGCGGTCATTGGCTTCCAGATAGCGATTGGCGATAGCCGCCCAGCCCTGCCGCCATATCTCGGCGTACTTCTGGTCGTTCCAGTCTACGGTGTCCTCCTTGTGGCTTTTCCAGTTCCCGGATGGGAGCCGGATACGCTCGCCATTCTCGTCAAGGTCATAAACCTTCCGGCTCTTGGGAAGCCATTTTCCGGTTTCGTCCATTGCCCGCATGGTCAGCAGAATGTGGGCGTGGGGATTCCCGTCCCCCTTGTCGTGAATGGCAAAATCGGCAATCATGCCTTTGGAAACAAAAAACTCCCGGCAATAGTCCCGGATCAGGTCGGCGTGCTGTGACCGGGGGATTTCCCTCGGTATGGCAAGCACGATTCTCCGGGCAAGCTGGGAGTTCCATTGCTTTTCTTGTGTCTCGGCGGCGTTCCACAAGGTGTTGCGGTCTGCGTACTCCGGCGGGGCGTGGGGCGGCAGCATGATTTCTGTGTGGACGATCCCTCGTTTCTCGGAATAGTATTTCTGCTTCTGGTCGTACTCGGAAAACAGCCGTTCGCCGCTTTGGTAAGCTGCGGCGGCCACGGCTGACTGGCGGTTGCTGCGCTGGACGATTTTTATATCATGGTGGGGACAGGGCATAGCGGCTTCCTCCTTCCTGTGGTTGATTGGATGGGGTGGTGGTTTACCACCTCATTTTGGACAAAAGAAAAGCAAGAAACCGTTTCTGATTTCCTGCTTAGGTGTCCGCTGGTGGGCGGATGATATTCAGTTCTGAAAGTTCGGGTCAGGTTGGCCCGATGATGGAAAGATTGGCAAACTTGAAGTTGTTTATCCAAAATGAAATGGAATAACCATATCAAGTAAAACTGCAAGGACTATACTAATCGTTCCCATTAGCGCAGAACTCCTCAATGTGTCTCTCCTCAAAACAATAAGTCCAATAATAAAGACTATCACTTCCAAAACAGATTTTGCATTAAAATACCAGCATCCATATACAAAGCACATATTGAACAATACTGCCAAAATCAGCGCTGATAGTATAAATGCCAGTTTGCTTTTCCCCTTTGCATACCAACAGACAAAAGCCAATAATGGAGAAACAGCTGTAAATCCAAACCAAATCATCGCATAACTTCTTGGGAAAAATCCTGCAATATAGTTTGAATACAAATAGTAGCTTGCAACCATACCAACAAAGAATACAAAAACATTGATGCTTGCTCTTATTGCAGAATTGCTATAAATAGAAATACACAGTGCAATCAATATCCAGATTGCAAAACGCCCAAGAAAATTACCAATATCTAAGACTCCATTTATTGCCATAAGCACACCTGGAAGTTCAGTTTGACGAAAATCCAGATATTTTGAGAAAGTTCCCAAAGCTATTCCGAGAAACAATATCGCTATGGTATTTATAAGTTTTCTATTATTGGATATTGGATTTTCTGCATTCCTTATATCATTCAAAAAATTTATCATAATTACCCTCACAAATTCCGATTTGTAAAACTGTTGCATTGATTATATCAAAGAATCATGCTTGCAGCAATCTCCTTAAAACGAAAGGCAGGTGTGCCCTCCTGCCCTCAAAAAGGAAGGGAAGGTGAAAAATATATAGTCAACTGCTGTTTCCAGCAGCTATGAATCGTTACTTACCATAGAAGTCATGGTTTACTTCTGCTTTATAGTAATTACTACATGTTACAGGAGCATTATACAGTGTCGTGAGCATATAGCTTCGTATGTTGCGTACCTTTGTAGTATTATTCCGCAGGCATTCCAGCACATACTCCATCGTATGAAAATCTATCTTCTCCAATCTGCTCCGTATTCTCTGTAGTATTCTCTGTATTTGTCTTACAAAACTTTGTATGAGGTGGTACATCGTTTTGTGGGAGGGTGTTACAAAATTTTGCAGGAGGGTCATACGAAGTTTTGTAACAGGCTTATTTGCTTGGTTTTCAGCCTGTTTTTGTATTTCTTTGGCTTTATCTTATAGTTTGCGAATATCCGTAAAATCAAAAAAGCCCTTTGAGAAAAGAATTTCTCCTCTCTCAAAGGGCATCTTTGAACACAATTTTACATCTTTTTTCTTGTTAAGAAAGCTCCGATAATTGAACCTATAAAGACAATCGGCGCTATTCTGACAAACAGCCACTCAAGTGAGTGAAGAGCTACTCCCAAAACAGCCGTTTCAGGGTCACTGTAATTCCACCCAAGATATGGGCTGTTTATTACCGTTAAAACAGAAAAGTCAGCACAATGACTATACTCAATGATATGAGCAGCCAATGCACGACTTTTCTTCTCGATGTCTTCTTCTGTGCAAGTTGCAAATTGATTACCTCCAATTTCTCAGCAATGGCTTTTATCTCATCCACTTCTATTTCAGCAATGTTTTCTCCGAACAGGGTACTTACCGGAGTTTCAAGTGTATCAGATATAAGTACCAACATATCGGAATCTGGAACCGACAAGCCCTGTTCCCATTTTGAAACAGTTTGTCGCACAACATTCAGCTTTACGGCAAGCTCTTGTTGTGAAAGACCTTTTTGCTTTTCTAATTGTCTTTATTATAAGTAAAAGTGTCCGTTGCTACAAGCAACGCATATTAACATCAGTGCAAAATAAGAACCTATCAATCATAATTTACAATTTAAAAAATGGGCAATTCCGCCCCGGAACTGCCCATATATTTTGAAAATTATGCGATTTTCTCTTGCTTGCACTGATTTCTGCATCAATTGATGTAAGTTTGATGTAAATCGATGTTTTTTAGTTTTTTCAAATGAAGTACGTCCCGTTTATTTTGTAAAACGGTACATCTTTACATCACGTCGACTGACGTCTCCGTGTGTTTTTCACCTTATGTCGGTGTTCGCAAGCGCACACCGCCGCAAGGCTCAGTTTTCTCATCTTAATAGAGCTTAGCACCTGCCGGAATATGGTTATCAGCCATCAGAAGATGCAGTTCTTCATCCTCTGAATCCTTCAGGTTATTCACTGCTGAAAGCAGCATACCGCAAGACTCGATTCCCATCATCTTTCTTGGCGGAAGGTTGGTGATTGCGATCAGTGTCTTACCAACTAATTCTTCCGGCTCATAGTAAGAGTGGATTCCGCTTAAGATCGTGCGGTCTGTACCTGTTCCGTCATCCAGTGTGAACTGAAGGAGCTTCTTGCTCTTCGGAACTGCTACACACTCTTTAACCTTTACGGCACGGAAATCGGATTTGCTGAATGTATCGAAATCAACCTCTTCTTCAAATAAAGGCTCAACCTTTACGTTGGAGAAATCAATCTTCGCGTTGTCTTTGAAGAATCCGTTGTTGTCGTTTGCAGTTGCTTCTTCTACTGCTCCGGATTTTCCTGCTTTTTTGTCAGAGTCAAGACTCTTCATTGTCGGGAACAGGAGAACATCCCTGATCGCCTGTGAATCTGTAAGGAGCATAACCAGTCTGTCTATACCATAACCTATACCGCCTGTAGGTGGCATACCGATCTCAAGTGCATTGAGGAAATCCTCATCTGTGTGCTCAGCCTCGTCGTCTCCGGCTGCTGCGTTCGCATCCTGAGCGGCAAATCTCTCACGCTGATCGATCGGATCGTTAAGCTCTGAGTAAGCGTTACACATCTCCCATGTGTTGATAAAGAGCTCGAAACGCTCAACCTTTGTAGGATCTGAAGGCTTCTTCTTTGTAAGTGGTGAGATCTCTATTGGATGATCCATGATAAATGTAGGCTGGATCAGATTCTCTTCACAGAACTCCTCAAAGAACAGGTTCACGATATCGCCCTTCTTGTGACGCTCCTCGTACTCTACATGATGCTCGTCAGCGATTTTCTTTGCCTCAGCATCATCAGCAACCTGATCAAAATCAACACCTGTATATTTCTTGATAGCATCGACCATAGTCAGACGCTCAAATGGCTTGCCAAAGTCGATCTCTATTCCATTATATGAGATCTTGGTGCTTCCACATACCTTTTCTGCGAGGTAACGGAACATTGACTCTGTCAGCTCCATCATACCATAGTAATCTGTATATGCCTGATATAACTCCATGAGGGTGAACTCAGGGTTATGACGTGTGTCAACGCCCTCATTACGGAACACTCTTCCAATCTCATATACTCTCTCAAGGCCACCGACGATAAGTCTCTTGAGATAAAGCTCCAATGATATACGAAGCTTTACATCCTCATCGAGCGCATTGTAATGTGTCTCAAATGGTCTCGCTGCAGCACCACCTGCATTGGATACAAGCATAGGAGTCTCGACTTCCATGAAATCACGTCCAGCCAGGAAATTACGGATCTCCTTTAATATCTGTGATCTCTTGATGAATACCTCCTTGCTGTCCTGATTCATGATCAGATCCACATATCTCTGACGATATCTCATATCTGTATCTGTCAGTCCATGGAACTTCTCCGGGAGCATCTGAAGTGACTTGGACAGAAGTGTTATCTCTTCAGCATGTATGGATATCTCGCCCATCTTTGTTCTGAAAGCATAACCCTTAACTCCATATATATCACCTATATCTGACTTCTTAAAGTCAGCATATGACTCCTCGCCGATCTGATCTCTGGCAACATATACCTGAATATTGCCCTTGAGATCCTGAATATTACAGAAAGAAGCCTTACCCATGACACGCTTGAACATCATACGTCCCGCAATGCTCACATTGATAGGTGAAGCATCCATGATTGCTCTTTTCTCATTGTAATCGTTGTTGATAACTTCTCTCTTCTCTGCCTCGTCAAGACCTTCTACTGAAGGCTCCTGTCTTCCCGCAAGGAGCTCAGCCTCGAGTGCTGTGTACATGTCCTTTACTTCTATACTGTGCTGCTGCACATCGTACTTAGTTATAACAAATGGATCCTTGCCTGCTGCCTGAAGATCTGCTAGTTTCTCGCGGCGAACCATCTTCAGCTTATTAAGATCCTGCTCATTTCCCTTGTTATTCTGCTCTGCCATCTTCTCCTACAGCTCCTGTCTCTTAATATCAAGTACTCTGTACTTAAATTCTCCGTCCGGTGCCTCAACCAGAACTTCCTCACCGACCTTTGCACCCTTGAGTGCCATTCCAACCGGTGACTCATCTGAGATCTTGTTGTTCATGATATCTGCCTGTGATGAACCAACGATATCATACTCAATTTCCTCATCATACTCATAATCATACACTATTACCTTACAACCGATACCGACAACTCCTGTATCGACCTCGTCCTCATCTACGACCTCAATATTCTTAAGCATTGCCTCGAGCTGTTCGATCCTCGCCTCGATGTCTCTCTGCTCATCCTTTGCTGCATCGTACTCTGCATTCTCTGACAGATCTCCCTGCTCTCTTGCCTCCTTGATCTTGGCTGCAATCTCTCTACGTTTGTTAACCTTCAGATCCTGAAGCTCTTCCTCAATTTTTTTGAGACCTGAATAGGTAACTACATTCTTTTTCTCTGCCATCGCCGCACATACCTCCTAAAATATTCTTATGGTTATATCCTATACTATGGTATAAAAAAATGCGGAAGATGGGACTTGAACCCACACGGTATTGCTACCACAGGCACCTGAAGCCTGCGCGTCTGCCAATTCCGCCACTTCCGCATGTTCACAACGAACGTTAATATAATAAACTGTCAGCTATGATATGTCAACCACTTTTTTTCAAAATAAAGATCAAAATAAAGACTGTACCTTTTTACAAAAATACAGACCACACGACATAATATCGTATGATCTGTACTTATTGTCTGCTGATTCCCGTCTTTTATATCCTGTACGGAATCTTTATGCTTATATACTACTTAGAGCTCTTAGCACCTGCTACTGCTGAATAAGCTGACTGAGCTTTTACTCCGGCACCACTCACTGCAGCTGCTGCAACCTTATAGTAATATGTGCCACCCTTTGCCGCCTTCTTGTCAACATAGCTTGTTGTTGCCACACTGGCGATCTTGGTGTACTTACCATTCTTGCTTGTAGAACGGTATACCCAGTAACGCTGAGCACCTGCCACGGCATACCACTTTACTTTGACCTGTCCCGCTGCTGTGTTCTTTGCGCTGCCCATCTTTGGTGCTGCAAGCTTGTGCTGGTATTTAGCGAAGTACTTTGCATTACCCTCATATATATAATGGCTATTACCCCAAGCTCCTTCAAAAGATGACTGTGCCACTACATAGTATTCATAATCTGTCTTTACCGAATAATCCTTGTCCTCATACTTTGTAGCAGTTACATTACCCCTCCACTGGGTTTCTCCGCTCTGCTTGTTTGTTCTGTATACAGAATATCCTGATGCACCCGGCACAGCCTTCCAGGAAATGACAGCCGATGAATTGGTCTTTCTGGATACCTTGACTCCCGATGCAAACGGCATACAGTTTACATTGATCTCAATTGGGGTGTCGCTGACAACTGAGCCCTTGTATGGTCTCACCCTCACATATGTGTATTTCATTCCCTTGGTACTTGTTCCAGGGTTCTTAAATCTGTATGTGTTCTTTGTGCCAGAAGAGATCTTTGCGACATTCTCTTCCTTGCCTGTATATCTGTTATACGCTGTGATCACATATCCTGATGCCCAGTAGTTCTTATCCCATGCCAGATTCGTATATATCGCAAGTGTCTTCTTGTCCTTGCTGATGGCTGTACTTATATATGTAGCTCTGAGACTATATATATTATCATCGTAGCCCATAATGACTCTTCCGGTATCATTCTGGTTCTCACATACGACCTTGCCATTTGATACATTCTGTGCCTTGAGCATAAATCTGTAAAGATGACCATTCTTCAGTCCCTTGACCGTATACGAATTGCCCTTTGTGACTCCCAGCTTGCTGTACTGATTACCGCTGATATCGGTCTGCATATACCATATCTCATATACATTAGCGCCTCTGACCTTATCCCATGTCAGCTTCACCGAAGTAGATGAGGTGATCTGCGCGATAGGAACCGGAGTGCCCATAGTCACCTTCACACCGACGGCCGCTGTGGTATTTCCAGATACCAGCTTGCCAGTCTTTGTCTCATAGTACTTTGGGATCACCTTATAATAGTAGATCTTTCCCGCCTTGACTGTGGTGTCTGTAAACTCATCACCGGTTATCGTCTTGATTTTCTTGTAGCCGCCATTTTTACTTGCCGATCTATAGATGTCAAACTGATTATAAATTCCTCTGTCTTCGATGTTTAACTTAACACCTTTGTGGTCCAACTCGGCATTTACATATATATTTTTCCAATTGTCTGCACTGACTTTAATGACAGGGGATGTTGCTATCACCTTTGTGGTCTTTATATAATCGTCCTTTTCAGCGACCACCTTTATCTGATAGTAGTACGTCCTTCCATATGCTGCATTGTAGTCATAATTATAACAGTTCGTTCCGCCATACACCGTGTTGCTGGATATCTTCTTGAATCCGGTCTTTGGATTTGTCGATCTGTATACATAATAGTCGTATTTAGCCGAAACTCTTGATAAAAATTCTGTATTTACGTATAGTGATGTATATTTAGAGTAGCCGGTCTCGTCTATCTCACTGTTCCACCAGCCGCGTGTCGTACTTTTATCCAAAACAGGAGTTTCAAACTTTCTGTTGAAAGTCTTTGTGACTGTTGAGCCATCACTTCCCTCGGCTTCAATCTTAAATGTGTATGTCACACCGGCCTTTCCGTAGAAATCTGCGTTTATATCCCAGTATCCATATGACGTCTTTCGTGACGCGAATTCAACTCCATTTACATATAATTTGGCACTCGTTCCTGAGCCCCAGGCACTTATCCCAACATGGTCATCTGTCACTGTAGCAGAATTTCCTGCTTCTATTCCGTCTATTGAAGCAGAAAATGTATCCTCTGCAACAACAGCCTGTCCCTGATCCAGGCTCTTGGTAGCCGCCATAGCCGGCGCAGCCTCTCCAAACATCAGTACAGAGGCAAGCGCTACGCATAATGCTTTGCTGATTATCTTTTTCTTCATACTCTACCCCTTTCCCTTTATTTGCTTATCTTGACGCCCTTTGCCTTGGATGCCGCTGACTTTACTGTCTGTCCGCAGTCATTTATTGTGTAGGCAACTACCTTGTAGTAGTACGTCTTTCCCTTTTTAAGCTTCTTATCTGCATATACACACACATTCTTGGACGTCGAAGCAACCTGTACATACTTTCCGTTTGCCTTATCTGAACGATATACCTTGTACACCTTTGTGTTAGCAGTCTTTGCCCATTTTACTGACGCGGTTCCCTTTGCAGGGTTTGTGACCGCTTTGATCTGAGGCGTTGAGAGTTTGTGGAAATATATACCATACCCTGCACTCCATCCACTGTTGAACGCCGTCTTTGATGTTGACGCATACACGCTGTATGTATATCCCAGTCCATTTGTCACATGTGTATCTACATATGAGGTTCCCTTTACCGTTGCCAAAGTCTGTGTGACGCCCAGAGCCGTGGTCCTGATCACTGTATATTCCGTGGCCCCCTTTACCGCCGTCCATGCAACTGTGACTGCTGTACCGGATTTTCTTGAGACCTTCATCTTCGCAGGACTTGGAAGCGTGTTAAGCTCATATCCATCATATTCTGATACACCGATGGTCTTTCCCTTGTATGGCAGTACCTCTATATCGGTGTACTTAAGCTCCTTTCCAACTACCCCCGTGTTCTTAAATGTATAGGATGTAGTCTTTCCGGATGTGATTGTCTTGACCGTCTCTTTCTTATTTGTATAGTTGTTGTAAGCTGTTATCTTGTAGCCCGATGCATTCCAGTCTCTGTACCATGTCATCTGGTAATAAACTGCAACTGTCTTGGAATCTGCATTTGACTTTACAGGAGTCCTATTCAGATCCTGTACCGAGCTTGTGTATCCCATAATACGTCTGCTGCTTGCACTCATAGCATACTTTACTACGCTTCCAGCCTTCTTTACTGTGCGTATCTTCACATCATACTCGCCATTTGCTGCAAGGCCCTTGATGACGCATGAATTTTTCTTTGTGACAGCCTTCTTTACAAATGCGTCACCTACCACATCTGATCTTCTGCACCATACCTCATATGACACATCTGCGCTGTTTTCTGCATACCATTCACACTTCATTGAATTTGTGCCAACCTGTGTGAGTGTTGGTGCCGAACCGTCCATAAGATACTTTGCTGCAACGGCTTTTGTCGTGTTACCAGTAATCGTCTTACCGGTTGTCGAATCATAGTACATTGGAATTATCTTGTAATAATATACAGTTCCCTTTTTCACTTTTGCGTCAGTATAATAATTTGCATATGCCGTAGCTATTTTCTTAAATCCCTTCGTCGCACTGGTAGAACGGTATATATCATATCTGTTTGCCAAGTCCGACCATATACTCAGATTAACAGTTCCGTTTGCACCCTTATCTCTTCCTGATACATATGCATCAAAGCTGCACTCAGGCTTTCCATAACGAACTCCCGCAGCTCCAGACACTGCCAGAACCTTATCTGACGTAACATACTCACTTGTTCCTCTGAGTATCCTTACCTTATAGTAATATGCTGCTCCCGCCTTTGCCGTGGTGTCAACATACTCCAGGCGCCAGCTCTCTGAGGAAGTTCCCTTGTAGATGCACTTGAAACCGCCATTTGACTTTGTTGATCTGTAAACCTCATACTTATAATTGTGGCCATTCTGATTGTGGATATTCGCTGACACACGAATTCCGTCCGGCTGCTTTATACCGGTCTCACTCACCTTTCCACTTATGCTTTCGGCTGTTATTGCCGATGTACCACTCCTAAAACCAACTGACGCAGCAACCAATTTCTCCTGGGACTTAACCACCGTGCCCTCAGAATTGGCAATCCTGACCTCCACTGTGTAGGTTGCTCCCGGAACGGCATCTATCTCCTTGCTCACGCTCAAATAATATGAATCATAATCATATGACTCTTCCGCCGCTTTCTTGCCGTTGATATAAAGTACCGCCTTACAGCCAGCTCCCCCTGCACTTATCCTTATGTCTGATCCGTACTCCTCGTAAACATTCAAATAGTCTACACGCGGGGCACTCACCGCCACATCTGCTGTGCTCTCGTCAGCCACTACACTGACCGCTTCCTTGCTGTCTGCCGAGCTGCTCTCCGCCGCTGACACTATTCCCACATCACCGAATACCATCGCGGAGGCAAGAGCAATGCACAGACACTTGCTTGCAATGCCTTTTCTCATAAATTCCCCTTTCTCTTTCCCGGTCAGGTGCATCCCATGCCCTGATCCTGTCCACTTAGCCAGTCTTACAGCCTTCAGACAGGTGTTGCCATACAGGAACACCACTTCCCTGTTTTAAATAATATTAATTCTTTTTCATTTTATATACATATTTTGTTTTAGTCAACATGATTAAACTACAAAGACAAAATTATTCAAAATGCACAATCCCTTATATGCAAAAAGGCAGTGGAAATATCGTCTACTTCCACCGCCTTACATGCGATATGTTACATCAGCTATTTATTCTTCTGTTGTACTCTCTTCTGTTGTACTCTCATCTGTCGCAGATTCACTGTCCGCATCAGTTGCTGTCGCAGTCGTCTCCACCGCTCTCTTCATAAGGAAATCAAGGACGTTCTCCTCCGTCGCATAGAAGTTTAGGTCGTCCTCTGAATAGTACTTGTCAACGTCCTCATCGCTCTCCAGATCGTTCTCCTCAACAACCTTGGCCCTGTATGCTTTCACGTCCGCATCGTCAGCTATCAGGTTATTGTCAAGAGCTATACATGATACTACGATCTTCTCCTTCATGACGCTCTCAACTATTGTATGAAGCTTCTCAAGGAACGCTGCCTCATCGCTGCATCCGTAGAAATATGCCATATAAGTGCTGAAATCTATTCCATAATTCTCTGCATTCTGCTTTGCATTGTCTACAGTTGTCTGGATATATGTCTTTATCTCATCCTCTGGATACTTGTCAAATGTGACCTTCTCCTCTACCGCCTTGAGGACTGAGGTTCTATCCTCATCATCAGCTGACTTGTCCTTATCTGTCTGAAGGTCCTCCCTGAGGTGCTCTGTGTATGCATCCGTTGTGGTGTACTCTCCACCTGAAGCCTTCTTTACAAGTGCATCTGTGTACTCCGGCACTGTTGTGACCGAGATATAGTTTACGGTAACCTTGTAAGTCGCAGTCAGTCCTGCCACTGTGGTATCTGAATAATCGTCTGGATATGTAACAGTGATCTCCTTCACGTCACCAGCCTTGCTGCCTATGAGCTGATCATCACTGCCGTCACCCAATGTATTGTTGCCAATAGTAAGAGAATAACCTGTCTTGCTGTCTTTCTCCGTTCCGGATATCGTCTCAACATAGTCAACGTTAACTTTATCGCCATCTTTTATGGCGCTGGTCTTATCTTCGCTTGTCTCAGAGTTATCGTTGCAGAAACTATCTATAGAACTCTGAACATCGTCATCTGTAACCTCTCTGGAAGCCGGGACATACTCTATATCAGTATATGCTGCCTTGTCCACCACTGCGCACTTTGAATACTTGTTAAACTGGCTTTTGTTGCTGCTGCATCCGGTCATAAGTCCCGCACACATCGCCGCCATGATTCCAGCTGCTATTATCTTCTTAGCTCTCATAATATTTTTCGCTTACCCCTTCGTTATCTTTTATATATCCAGCACTTTACTCTGCTGCTTCTGTATCTGCTTCTGTGTCTGTATCTTCTGCTGTTGTAGCTTCTGTTGCAGCTGCTGTTGTCGCATCCACAGCCTTCGCATCCTTGTAAAGCACATCGTTCATGACCTTGTAAGCAAGAGCATTGTACTTGATGTCAATAGCTGACACATTGCTCCTAACGCTCTCCTCATCAACATTGTTCTTGGCTGCATAATCAGCAATATATTCATCAGTCTCCTGATCTGTAACTGTCAGTCCCTCAGCCTTCGCTATGGCACACATTACCATCTTCTCCTTCAGAGACTCCTCGCAGATATTGTATATAACCTGAGCAAATGCATCCTCGTCATCATATCCATAATAGTACTTGATATATGTTGCATAATCCATACCGTAGTTCTCAGCCTGACTCTTGATGGATGTCACAAGCTGCTGTGCACTTGCCTGTACCTCTTCTGCAGAGAGATTCGAGATCTTACAGTTGTTGATGACCTTGGTCATGATATCGCTCTGTGCACTTGCAAGGGCTGAATCCTCCTTGCTTTTATTCAGCTCCTCACGTACAGATTCCTCGTACTCCTTTGTCGTCTTGTAATCTGTGTTGTCTGAAACAAGCTTATCGTTGTATGTGGCAGGCTTATCAATCTTGATATAGTTGAGAGTAGTCTTGAACTCCGCCTCCTTGCCCGCAAGGCTTGTCTCACCATAATTTTCTGGGAATGTAGCCGTTACAGTGAATGTCTCTCCCGGCTTATGGCCTATGATCTGATCCTCAAAATTATCTATGAATGCACCGGAACCAAGTACAAGATCATAGCCACTTCCGTTGGTATTACCACCGTTGAACTCCTCTCCGTCAACTGAACCTACATAATCTATATTGACAGTGTCTCCCTTCTTTGCTGCATTTGTTGTATCCTTGTCAAATGTTCCAAGTCCATCAACAAACTCATCTATCTTCTGCTGAACCTCGTCGTCTGTAACCTCAACGTCCGTCTTGGTATACTCAATACCCTTGTAATCGCCAAGCTCAACATTCTCTGCATATTTCTCTACATACTCATCTATGCTCTCTTCATTCGCCGCTACATCCTCTGCCACGTCAGAAGCTGTAGCCTCTTTCTGAGTATCACCCTTCTTATCATCGCTCTTATCTCCGCATCCGGTCATAAATGACATGGACAATGCCAGTGCAAGAACGACCACACACCCTTTTTTGAACTTTCTCATAAATATTACCTCTTTTATTTTTTATTTGTAGAAAACCCATTTGTTAATGATAATCTTCAACGAATTAACTTATATCATATTTCTTTGTAAAAATAAAGCAATTTGACTTAATTCATACAATTCTCACAAATAGCTGTATATATGATTACTGCCTGATACCGCTTTCTATTTTGGATACGTTTTTGTGACGCAATCAGCATCTTCCACATTAATCAAACGCAAAACTACAATATGTTGTGCCCACATATTTTTTTATTTTCTATATTTTGTATTTTTTACAAATAACATATGGACAAACATTTTTACGGGTGATATAATCAACGATATTGACACACGCTGTAAAAATTCTTATACACAGATCATCTGTGCAGAACATTTTACAAAGCCAGGGAAACTTGCGACGGAGCACTTAATTGTCGCTAATTTTTTTGCGGCTTTTTCAAGCCAAACACGACATATTGTGTTTCTTTTTTGCTTTATCCCACTATATTTAGTGTCATATAGTTATACATAGAATTCACAACACACACAGGGAGAATGGGAAATGTTAGTAATCAAACGAGACGGTCGTGCAGTCAATTACGACCGCAGCAAGATAATCTTAGCCATCCAGAAGGCTAATTCCGAGGTGGAACCTTGCGAAAAGATTTCTGACGATAAGATCGAGGAAATTGTCGGAAGTATCGAAGCCAAGAACAGGAAAAGAATGCTGGTTGAAGACATACAGGATATCATTGAACAAGGCATCATGGCTGACGGAAAGTTTGTCCTCGCCAAAACCTACATTATATATAGATACAGCAGAGAGCTTATCAGAAAGGCAAACACCACCGATGATTCCATACTGAGTCTTATCCAGAACAGAAACAAGGACGTTATGGAGGAGAACTCCAATAAGAACGCCACAGTAGCATCGACACAGCGTGACCTTATAGCCGGCGAGGTCTCAAAGGATCTTACCAAGAGAATGCTCCTCCCTGAGAAGATATCAAAGGCTCATGAGGAGGGTGCCATCCATTTTCACGATGCCGACTACTTCCTTCAGCCGATCTTCAACTGCTGTCTTATCAACATTGGAGATATGCTTGACAACGGGACTGTCATGAACGGCAAACTCATCGAGAGTCCTAAGAGCTTCCAGGTTGCATGTACCATTGTCACACAGATCATCGCATCTGTTGCGTCAAGTCAGTACGGCGGTCAGTCTGTTGACGTCCGTCACCTGGGCAAGTACCTCAGAAAGAGTTATAACAAATACAAGAAGAGATATACCGAAGAATTCGGGGATAAGATAGATCCTGAGACACTTGAGAAGCTCATCACCGAGCGACTCAAGGACGAGCTGAAATCAGGCGTACAGACTATCCAGTACCAGATCAATACCCTGATGACGACAAATGGCCAGTCTCCATTTGTCACCCTGTTCCTCAATCTGAGGGAAGATGACGAATACATCAAGGAAAATGCCATGATCATCGAGGAGATCCTGAGACAGAGACTTGAGGGAATCAAGAACGAGGCCGGTGTATATGTAACCCCAGCTTTTCCTAAACTCATATATGTCCTCGACGAACACAACTGCCTCAAAGGCGGCGAGTATGATTACATAACCGAACTTGCCATAAAGTGCTCAGCCAAGAGAATGTACCCTGATTACATATCAGCCAAGAAGATGCGTGAGAACTATGAAGGCAACGTATTCTCATGTATGGGATGCCGTTCATTCCTCTCACCTTGGAAGGACGAGAACGGTGAGTACAAATGGGAAGGACGTTTCAACCAGGGTGTTGTCAGCCTAAACCTTCCACAGATAGCAATACTTGCAAAGGGTGACGACGACAAGTTTTGGAGTCTGCTGGACGAGAGACTTCAGCTTTGCTACGATGCACTTATGTGCCGTCATAGAGCGCTCGAGGGTGTCACATCGGATGTCAGTCCGGTCCACTGGCAGTACGGTGCCATAGCAAGGCTCAAAAAGGGCGAGGTCATAGACCCTCTCCTCCACAATGGATATTCGACTATTTCTCTGGGATACATCGGAGTATACGAGACAACGAAGCTCATGCGTGGCGTAAGCCACACCGATCCGGTCGGGGAGGAATTTGCACTCAAGCTTATGCATAAGCTCCGCGCAGCCTGCGACAAGTGGAAGTCAGACACAGGTCTTGGATTTGGTCTCTACGGCACGCCTGCAGAGAGTCTTTGTTACAGATTTGCAAGAATAGACAAGGAACGCTTTGGAACCATCAAGGATGTCACCGACAAGGGTTATTATACGAACTCATATCACGTTGATGTCCGTGAGAAGATAGATGCTTTCAGCAAGTTCAGGTTTGAGAGTCAGTTCCAGACCATATCATCGGGTGGCGCTATCTCCTATGTTGAGATACCTAACATGAGAAACAATCTGGATGCTCTGGCGGAGGTCGTCAGATACATCTATGACAACATACAGTACGCCGAGTTCAACACCAAGTCAGATTACTGCCATGTGTGCGGATATGACGGTGAGATCATCATCAACGATGACGGTGAGTGGGAATGCCCTCAGTGTGGCAACAAGGATCACAACAAGATGAACGTCACTAGAAGAACCTGCGGATACCTCGGAGAGAATTTCTGGAACGTTGGCAAAACCAAGGAGATCAAGGCAAGAGTTCTCCACTTGTAAAAGATAAGTTGTATCAAAGGAAAATAAGCAAAAAGCTGTTAAAACCTCTTGATATATCAGTCATACTGGTATATTATTAGAGCATGCAAGTAGTTCTGATATCATATATCAGTTATTTATGATCAAAGTTTTTGAACAGTTTTTATTCGTATTTAACTAAGTGCATTAATAATTTCAACTGTATGGTCTGCATGTCGTAGAGGGCAACGCAGGCCATACTTTTGTGTTAAGGTTTTTTTCACAAATGTTTATTTCATAAATTTGAAAGGATTTTATTATGAATTACGCAGACATTAAACAATTCGATGTGGCAAACGGCACTGGCGTGCGCGTATCAGTATTTGTGTCCGGCTGCACGCATCACTGCAAGGGTTGTTTCAATCCCGATACATGGGACTTTGGATACGGCAAACCGTTCACTGATGTGGAAATCGAACATATAATAGACAGCTGCAAGGAGGACTATATCGCAGGCCTGTCACTTCTAGGCGGAGAGCCAATGGAATATGTGAACCAGCAGGGACTGCTGCCACTTGCGCGCAGATTCAAGGAAACATACCCGGACAAGACTATATGGTGTTACACCGGCTACACATTTGATACAGATCTTCTGAACAGAATGTGCAATGAATGGGAATACACCCGGGAACTTCTCTCTTATATCGACGTTCTTGTGGATGGAGAATTTATGGAAGACCAGAAGGATCTCTCCCTCAGATTCAAGGGATCACGCAATCAGCGCATCATCGATGTTCCTGCATCCCTCGCCGCCGGAGAGACTGTACTCTGGAATGAAAAGGGTCGATACTTCTGATATAAGTATTATAGTAAAAAGCTGTGAGCCTCTCTTCTGCTTTATAGCAGAGCTGAATTGAGACTCACAGCTTTTTTATTTGCTTCTTAGTCTTTTACTTGCTTCCTGTCGATCCAAAACCTCCCTCACCACGAACTGTCTCTGAGAGCTCATCCACCTGATGAAATGCCCCTACTATATATGGAGCGATCACAAGCTGGGCAATCCTCTCTCCCGGCTCCACAGGCTGTGCCTGTGTACCATGATTGTGAAGAGCCACCATGATCTCTCCTCTGTAGTCCGCATCAATGACGCCAACCTTGTTTGCAGGTGCCAGTCCTTTTTTGGATGCCAGACCACTTCTCGCATATACCAGTCCTGCATAACCTGCTGGAATCTCCATAGCTATGCCTGTGTGTATCAGCACTGTCTGTCCCGGTTCTATATCCACCGCCGAGTCAAGACACGCATACAGATCTGCTCCGGCAGCATATTCTGAACCGTATGTTGGTATGATCGCCTTGTCATCAAGTTTTTTTATATTTATATCGTATATCATAATTCTCATATCTCCTCTTTTTCTGTAATATAAACTGCTAATCTGCATTTTCACATCATTTGAACGATATCTTGTTGTACACATCCATATCCACTCTCTTACTGTATGAATAGCTGCTGTCCAACTCATCTATCCAATCTGACATCAGATTGTCGTAATACTCTCCATCCGCAGCCTCCGTAAGTTTCTCCTTGTTTTCAGCAGTTGCGGTCTCATCTGTGAGGCTTATCATTTGGAATATATGATATCCATACTCAGTCTGTACGACCGGCGAGATATCCCCATCCGACAGGCTGTAGAGTATATCTAGTGTATCCTGACCGTATGTGCTGACTATCTCATCCCTGCTCATTGTGTGTGTTCCCGCATACTTCAGGGATTTTGCACTTCCAAGGAAAGAAATGTTGAGATTTGAATTGTCTGACTCCTCAACGATAGCTGCATATGCCTCATCAGCTTTCTTTTTCTGAACATCTATCTTCGACTGAGGATACAGGGTTATATTTCCAAAGTCATCCTCCGAATAACATTCAAAGAACATATCATAAAATGTGCTCATCCGCGCCTGCTCATCAGATATCTCAGTTGAACTCTGTTTCATGACATAAGTGTATATCTTGTCAGCCAGAGCACTCTCCTCAAGAACCTGTTTCACTGTGTTTTCCTCAAGTCCAACCTCGGCTATCTGCTCATCCGTCAGCAGTTCGTAAAACTTTTCTGCATCCTGCTCCTGCATTCTCTGCTCACTGTCGGTAAGGCTTATTCCATACTCATCCGACTTAGTGATCAGTGTCTTGGTCTTGACTATTCTTGATATCGTCTCTCTTCTCGCAGAATCCTCGGCGTTCATTTCTAATCCGTCGTCCGTAACTATGCTCTGTCCCCACACATCCTTGCCATACTTTGACTCATATCTTTCCTTGACCGTCCTGGCGTACACATATACCTCATCAATATATATATCCTGTCCATTATATCTGAATACAACTTCTTTTTCCGTGTCCGCGTTGCCATTTCCGCCACATCCCACAAGCATCATGCCGATCACGCAAGACATTATCATCCATATAAATCTTTTCAACTAATCGGTGCCTCCATTCTTCGTTTCATTATCTGAGGTTATGAGAAGCTGTGAGATATCCGCAACGACAAATTCTGCCTGTCTCAGTATATCCCTCTTCTCCTCCTTTGAAAGCTTTAACACAAATTCAGGCTTTGCGCCCATCTGAAACTTCATCCTGCCCATATAATTGTTCACCAGATCTTCTATTCCGTCAACATTTATATTTGCCTTATTGTACATGGAAAATCTTAGCAATCCATCCCTGTACCATATCCTGGTTATATAACACACATACGCTCTCGCTCTGAGAAGCGCCGCATCCAGAAGATTCATGGTCTCATCCGGTATGTCCCCGAATCTGTCTATAAGTTCATCTATTATATCGTTATACTCGTCCTCGTTCTTGATGAGTGATATCCTCTTACAGAGCTCCAGTTTTATGAAGTCATTCTTCACATATGTTTCTGGGATAAATGAATCTATCGGTATATCAATCTCAGTCTCATAATCATGAAATACTGTGTCTCCCCTGCGCTCTCTGACCGCATCATTGAGCATCTTGCAGTAAAGATCATATCCGACTACCTCATAATTGCCCGACTGACTCTCCCCGAGCACACTACCCGCACCTCTTATGTTGAGATCTGCCTTGGATATCTTCACGCCAGAACCAAGGTCTGTGTACTCCTTTATCGCCCTGAGCCTCTTCTCTGCAACCTCAGATATCACCTTGTTCCTTCTATAGAACATGAATGCAAATGCACTTCTATCAGAGCGGCCCACACGTCCTCTCAGCTGATAGAGCTGTGCAAGTCCGAAATTATTAGCATCATGGATGATGATCGTATTCGCATTCGGTATGTCAAGTCCCGTCTCTATTATCGTGGTGCAGACCAGAACGTCTATCTCCTTCTTGTTGAAGCGATACATTATATCCTCAAGGGTTCGTCCATCCATCTGTCCATGAGCAAATTCTACATTTGCATTTGGTACCAGCTTCTGAACCTCCGCAGTAAACTGCTCTATATCATTTACCCTGTTATATACATAATACACCTGCCCCTGTCTCGCCAGCTCTCTGGCGATAGCCTCCCTGGCAAGCTCTTTGTCGTACTCCATGACATATGTCTGTATAGGTCTTCTGTCAACCGGAGCCTCCTCAAGCAGGCTCATATCCCTTATTCCAACCAGGCTCATGTGAAGAGTTCTCGGGATAGGTGTGGCTGTGAGTGTGAGGACATCCACGTTAGTCTTCATCTCTTTTATCTTTTCTTTGTGATTGACGCCAAATCTCTGCTCCTCATCTATGATCAAGAGTCCAAGATTTTTAAACTCAACATCCTTGGACAGAAGTCTGTGGGTTCCTATCACTATGTCGACTTTCCCCTCCTTGAGTTCTCTGAGTGTATTCTTTATCTCCTTCTGCGTACAGAATCTACATAGAAGTCTTATAACCACCGGATAATCCTTCATTCTCTCGGTAAATGTCTCGTAGTGCTGTTCTGCCAGAATCGTCGTTGGCACCAGATACGCAACCTGTCTGCTGTCCCCGACCGCCTTGAACGCAGCCCTTATTGCAACCTCCGTCTTGCCAAATCCAACATCTCCACAGACAAGCCGGTCCATTATACGGCTGCTCTCCATATCCGCCTTGACATCGGCTATGGCACGTAGCTGATCGTCAGTTTCTTTATATGGGAAGGTCTCCTCAAATTCCTTCTGCCACTCAGAATCCGGAGAATACGCATGCCCCTCCTTCGACTGTCTCTCGGCATACAGCTTGACGAGGTGTTCTGCCACCTCATCAACGTGTCCCTTGACTCTGTTTCTGACCTTCTGCCATTCATTTCCGCCAAGGCGGTTTATCTTGGGAGGTCTGCCCTCCTTGCTCCTGTACTTCTGTATCCGGTCGGTTTCCGATGCCAGGACATAGAGTTTGCCACCCTCGGCATACTCTATAACCAGATAATCCTTGAGTGCTCCGTCCACCTCTATCTTCTCTATACCCTTATAGACTCCTATTCCATACTTCTCGTGTACGACATAATCACCCACACTGACATCCGAAAATGACTTGATTATCTCTCCTGAATATGGGAGCTTCTTCTGTGTTCTCTTTCCTGACGATGATCTGCTTGAGAATACATCGCCCTCACTAACGACCACTAGATGCATAGCCGGTATCATGAATCCGGATCTGAGTCTTCCCGCCATCGCTGCAATCTCACGAGGGGTAAGTACCTTATCCGCATCGCTCAGATAGTGACAGATGATATCCGCATCCATAAGATTATCCACCATTCTCTTTGCACCCACCGAAGAAGGCGACACAAAGAGCACACTGTTCTTGTTCTTCTTCCAGGATCTTATATCCGCTACAAGTGTGTCAAAACTGTTTCTGTAACTGTGCACTTCGTGGCATTCAATCTCAGTTTTATGTGCATAACTTATCCTGTCATCCCTGCCATCAAACGCGTCAAATCCTACGACATTGTACTTCTTGGCCTTATCTATCACATCATCATAGCTGTACATGACATTCATCTGTCCAGGAAGCACGTAGCCGCCCTCAAGTCTGTGCACCATGCTGCTTCTAAAGCCCGTCTCGTCCGTTGCAGCCCTGTCACTGACCTTTCTCGTCTCATCTATGAGCACGTAAGAATCATCCGGCAGACAGTCTATGAGTGAAACTGTGTCACTGTAAAAATAGTCGACATAACTGTCAACTCCGTACACAGCACTGAACTCCGTGAGCTGTTCCTTGAGCTCCGCCACCTCACGTTTTATCCTTGCATATGCCTCCGTGTGAAATGACTCCTTAAGCTTCTGTGCGTACGGCTTCAGTTCCGCCTCAATCTTCCTGATTCCACGGTTTATTCTATCCTGGGACAGCACTATCTCTCCTGCAGGGTAGATCACAATCGAATCAACCGTCTCTATGGATCTCTGGCTCTCAGCGTCAAATGTCTTGATGGTATCAACCTCGTCATCCCACATATCTATTCTGTATGGACACTCCTCAGTGAGTGGATAGATATCTATGATCCCGCCTCTCACTGCAAACTGACCTGGCTCCTCTACATTGTCCACCTTATCATATCCGAGCGCTGATAATTTCTGCCTGAGATCATCAACATCAAGCCTCTGTGCAGTACATATGTTGATGATATACTTATTCATATATGAAAGTGCAGGAATCTTGTCAAAAAGAGCATCCACAGTTGCAACTATCGTGCACGGTTCTCCTGAGACAAGCCTTCGCAGTACATCCATACGTTTTCTCGTTATGGCATTTCCATGGACATCAGCGCTGAAGAACAGGATATCCTTTGCCGGATACATGTACACATCCCTGCTGTAGAATCTGAGGTCACTGTACAACTGCTCTGCCCTCTTGTCGCTGTACGTCAGCACCAGTTTCACCGACGACTCATCAGACACTGCATTCATGAGAAACACCCTGTCCGTTCCCTCCATTGTGGAGCCGATAACGTCCACAAATCCATCGCCGGCAGCCAGCCAGTCCTTTATCTGTCTGTATATATTCAGTTGTTCGAATGGCTCCTGAAATACTCTCATAATCTATTCCCTATCCGCTTGACACATATACAAATCCTATCCATTATACCTGTTCATGGCCGCAACTGCGCCGTCAGACAATATGACCTCCAGCGCGTCGCACGCTTTACCGCAGCTCTCCCTCATAAATGGAAGATCTTCCCTGCTAAATCTTGAAAGTACATGATCCGCCAGATCCATATGCTCCGGCTTTTTTCCAACACCGACTCTGACTCTCACAAAGTCCTGGCTTCCACTGTGCAGGATGATATTTTTCATGCCGTTGTGGCCTCCGGCGCTGCCTTTCTCTCTTATGCGGATTTTCCCAACATCAAGATCTATGTCGTCATAAACTACTATCAGATCATCAACTGTAAGTTTGTAGAAATCCATGATAGCCCTAACACTCTCTCCGCTCAGATTCATAAACGTCTGAGGCATAGCAAGAATAACTTTCTCTCCATTTATAACGCCTTTGCCGATGAGTGCCTTATGTTTGCAGGTGTCCACCTTAATATTGTGTCTCTCTGCAAGCTCATCTATTACAGAAAATCCAGCGTTGTGCCTTGTTCCGGCATATTTTGCCCCAGGATTTCCAAGTCCCACTATGAGTTTCATAATATATCCCCTTTTATCTATCTGTTCTTCATTATCTCTTCAGCTTCAACAAGCTGTTCGAGAGTATTCACTCCACGTATCTGGTCAGCATCATCCATCGGGACCGCATCAACCGGAAGTCCCATCGCCTTGATTATACCTATCGTATCAGGCAGATAATACTCGCCCTGAGCATTATCATTTTTCACCTGGGAGAGAGCACTCAGAAGTGCGTCACACTGGAATATGTACATTCCCGAATTGACCTCGCACACTGCCTGTTCCTCCTCAGTAGCATCCTTCTGCTCAACTATTCTGTCAAGTCCCTTATCATCCCTTATAATCCTTCCATATCCAAATGGATCGTCCAACATAGCTGATATGACAGTTACACCATTGCCGTCTGTCTTGTGTCTTCTGATGGCACTTTCCAATGTGTCGGCAGTAACTAGCGGTGTGTCTCCGCAGAGTACCACAACATCACCATCATTGCCTATAAAGTCTGACGCACATTTTACCGCATGTCCTGTACCAAGCTGTTCTTTCTGCAGTGCATAACTGACTCTGTTATTCATCTCATCCGCAAGTCCAAGGCTTTCATATGTGGCATGTATGCTGTGTTCAACTTCTTCCGCCTTATATCCTACTATCACGCATACCTTTTCGCAGCCTGCATTCTTTGCCGCCTCTATAGAATAATACACCATTGGCTTTCCGAGCACCTCATGCACCACCTTTGGCTTGTCTGACTTCATTCTAGTTCCCTTGCCCGCAGCAAGTATGATCGCTTTAAGCATATCTGCCTCCTATAAACATCTTATATTATTCATCCAGATATTATTTCATATTTATATTCACACACAAATACTTTCTGTCCGGATCCTTTTTCATCACTGCCCACAATTTTACTGTATCGCAGGCACTTTTTCAACCCAACCAGAGATATATTCAGCGTTACAGTCGTCACCTGTGCTGAAGCCAATCCAACTCCGCTGTCCATATACAGCAAAACCAGCCACCGCATTACTGCAATGGCTGGCCATTTCTGCTTATTCTGCTGTTGTGTATCACACCCAGATCTATTCTTCTTCCTGAGTCTCGCGATACTTTGCAAGTATCATATTCTGCAGACGCTCTCTGGTGGCTGTATTGATAGGATGTGCTATATCCCTGTACTCACCATCTGAAGCTTTTCTGCTAGGCATAGCAATAAACATTCCCTTTTCACCCTCTATGATCTTGATGTCATGGACAACAAACTCATCATCTATGGTGATCGAGACAACCGCCTTCATCTTGCCTTCCTTCTCAACACTTCTGATTCGGATATCTGTTACCTGCACTTTGTTTACCCCCTTAACCCTGACGCACTCTGTAATCCCACACACAGATTGTCATTTGTATTATTTTGTATAAGCCCTCTTTTACGCTTCTGACTAGAGAGCGTATCTGAAGTTCTTCTCCACTATAACCTTTATATCTTCTGGCGTTCCCTGATGAACTGTATTCGCGCGGAGAGTATCCCGGCTCTCCACAATACAATTCTCTATGATGGAATTGTCCCCGATATTAACATCGTTAAGTATGATAGAATTCCTTATCACACAGTTGTTGCCGATGTATACCTTCTTAAATATGACTGAGTTCTCAACAGTACCGTTGATGATACATCCGCTTGCTATCAGACTATTGTTGACAACCGCATCAGCATTGTACTTTGCAGGTGGAAGATCGTCTACCCTTGAGTAGATATCAGGATGCTGCTTGAAGAAGAAATCTCTTACATCTTTCTTGAGAAAATCCATATTTGCTCTGTAATACGATTCCTTTGTTCCTATATTTCTCCAATAAGTATCCATCTTGTATCCGTATATTCTCTTGACGCCCTTATATCTCACGAGAATATCTCTTACGAAGTCATTTCTTCCCTCGTTGGCGCATGTCTCAAGGAGCTCTATGAGCTGTCTTCTTCTTATTACATATACACCGATAGAAACTGTGTTAGTTCCTGCAACAAGCGGCTTCTCCTCGAAGTCAATGATGCGTCCATCGTCGTTCATCTTGACAACACCAAATCTGTTGATGTCATCCTCGCCCGGTGCCATATCCTTACATACTACTGTGATGTCTGCACCATTGCTTATATGCTCTTCGAGAACCTTATTGTAGTCCAGTTTGTAGATTCCATCACCTGATGCGATAACTACATATGGCTCATGGCTCTCCTTGAGAAACTTGATATTCTGATAAAGTGCATCCGCTGTTCCCTTGTACCAGTAGCTGTTCGCTGCTGTAATGGTAGGAGTGAATATAAACAGACCTCCCTGCTTTCTTCCGAAATCCCACCACTTGCTTGAGTTCAAATGCTCGTTCAGTGATCTCGTATTGTACTGTGTAAATACCGCTACCTTCTGTATATGAGAATTCGTCATATTGGAAAGTGCGAAATCGATTGCTCTGTAACTTCCTGTGATAGGCATAGCTGCAACGGCTCTCTTAGCTGATAAATCTCCCAGCTTATTGCTGTTACCACCTGCCAGAATAATTCCTAATGCTCTCATGTCTACTCACCTGCCTTTATAATACTACCGCCACTTGGAAGCTGTCCGTCCGGATAATCAGATGGATCTGTGTCTCCAAATATAGCAGTGTTCTTACCTATCGTTACGCCCTCAGGTATAACGGAGTTCTCACCTATAGTTACAAGGCCAAATGCGTAGATATTAGGTTTCATCTCATTGACAGCCTCTTCTCCAACACCAAGCTTGGCATTTGCTCCAACCTTTACATTCTCAGCTATAATTCCCTTTTCAATGTAAGCTCCGGCCTCGATCGTAACCCCATTCATGATAATTGAATCCTTAACGACCGCACCTTCTCCTATTGTTACACATGATCCTATAACTGAGTTTTCCACAGTACCATATATCTCGGTTCCCTCTCCGATGATACACCTTGTCACCTTCGCTGACTCATCTATGTACTGAGGTGGTATTGCGTCTGTCTTTGTATATATCTTCCAGAACTCCTCATAGAGGTTGAACTCAGGAACTATATCAACTAGCTCCATATTGGCCTCCCAGTATGAGCCAAGAGTTCCTACGTCTTTCCAGTAGCCCTTGAAGTCATATGCACAAATCTTGTTGCCATTCTCATGGCAGTATGGAATGATGTGCTTACCGAAATCGCATCCAGGCTGATCCTTCATTGTGACGAGTGCCTCACGCAGGATCTTCCAGTTGAATATGTAGATACCCATGGAAGCTTTATTGCTTCTAGGATTCTCTGGCTTCTCCTCGAACTCGGAGATGATTCCATCATCGTTTGTTATAACGACTCCGAATCTGCTTGCCTCCTCCCAAGGAACCTGATATGTTGCAAGCGTTACATCCGCATTCATGGATTTATGATATTCGAGCATATGCTCATAATCCATCTTGTATATATGATCTCCTGAAAGTATGAGTACATAATCCGGATTATAGTAATCGATGAACTCGATATTCTGATAAATGGCATTCGCTGTACCGGTATACCATTCGCTGTTGTTGCTCTTCTCATATGGCGGAAGAACTGTAACACCGCCTATGTTTCTATCCAGATCCCATGGAATACCTATTCCGATGTGCTGGTTAAGTCTGAGTGGTCTGTACTGTGTAAGTACACCTACTGTGTCAATCCCCGAGTTGATACAGTTACTCAGTGGGAAATCGATTATCTTGTATTTGCCGCCAAATGCTACGGCTGGCTTGGCAAGCTTGGATGTAAGAACCCCAAGACGGCTGCCCTGTCCGCCCGCAAGAAGCATGGCGATCATCTCTTTTTTAATCATGTAAGTCACCTCTCCATGCAAAATTATAAAATCATTATACCATTCTTTTTATAATAATCAAAGTTTTTTATGCATTTTCACAAAAAGAATGCGCATTTTTCGATTTTTTTAAACATTTTTTACCCAGTATATATTTTTTCTTGATGGAATTTGTCAATATATGGATATTTATTTTAGTTATAAAGCACTTAAACTTTCCATTCGACAATATTTGAGTGTATAATAAGCGAGTGGGAAGCGTATCAATACCGCAGTTTTGTATTATACTATCCCATAAGCAGCACTAAACATAAGAAAAGTATTTATAAGGAGTAATCATATATGTCAGAAGTACTTATAAAAGAATATCGCGGTAATATTGTTGAGAATGTCCACCGCGGCTCGATCGCCATAGTGTCTTCCACCGGCGATACCGTAGCCTATCTGGGCGATATCGAGAAACAGACCTACATGAGATCAGCCAGCAAACCTATACAGGTTCTGCCTACACTTCTGGCCGGACTTCACAGAAGATTCAACCTCACGGATGAGGATGTTGCCATGTTTAACTCATCCCATTGGGGCAGTAACCACCACATATTTGTTCTCGAAGAGATAGCGAGAAAGACCGGTCTGAATCCGGATGACATGATCATGAAGCCATGCAGCTCCACATCGGCTTCTGCCCTTGCAGCTAAGCTTACAGACAGGTCAAAGCTCCATCCAAGGCAGGGACAGAGCAAGCTCCAGCACTGCTGCTCCGGCAAACATTTCAGCCTTATGCTTCTTCAGCGTGAACTGACAGGTAAGCCGGACGGATACTACCTGAAGGATTCACCTGTCCAGCAGCAGATAATAAACTTCATATCAATGCTGAGCCAGACCCCGACCTACAAGATTGGTCTGGGTATCGACGGCTGCGGTGTTCCTGTATTTGCGCTGCCGCTCAGAAGCATCGCCATGTCCTACGCCAAGCTCATGGATCCGTTCAGTATGTCCGGAGAGCTCAGAGACATCATAGACTACAACTTCTCATGTATCCACAAATACCCTGAGAAGATCAACGACTACGGCACACCTTCCTATTATATTAACCAAAATCCGGACCTGATAATGAAGGACGGCTCAAGGGGCGTGATCTGCATGGCCATAAAGAGCATGAAGCTCGGAATAACGGTCAAGCTTGAGGACGGCTGGACTGACGAATTCCAGGGACTCATCATCGCAAATATTCTTGAGCAGCTTAAATATGATGACACAGAGCTTATCGAAAAACTTAAAAACTGCTATTCCACAAAGCTGTACAATGACTGCGGAATAGAGGTCGGCCACTCAGAGGTCGACTTTAAACTTAATATAGATCCGATTTTCTTTGAACCAGCAGAGGAATACATTGATACGGACGGTGACGCCGAAACCGATGAACTTAACGATGAAGGTGGATCTGATATATCCACAGATGATGATGCCTCTATTCAGGAAGACATCCCTAACATAGGCAAGGATTCAGCTTTTGAACAGGGCTCACAGGACGCCAACTCCGCCTTTTCAAAGGATGCAGGCACCTACGATCCGGATGCTGACAGTGCTTTCGCTGACGGGGAGCCATACTCACCTGAGAATGATTCGGCATTTGACCGAACACCTGACGAAATTCGCGCTGCATTTGACCGAAAAGTAGCCGAAGCTTACGACAAGGTATCAAAGGCGACCGAAGAGGCTGATGATGACTCTGTTATAGACGATATAATTTCAAAGGAAAATGAGAAGCAGACCATAGAGAAATCCGGTATATCTGAGGAAGAACAGAGAGCCATGCGCAATAAAAAGTCTATACTAGGCATGAATGTTGTAAGACCGTCAGCCAACCGCACCGTTATAAGCAATCCAAGAGTGGACCCTATAAGCATAAAACCAGGCCAGGCAGCCCCAGCCGAGCAGGCAAAACCTGTCTCCCAGACTGAGACCTCAGGGATTGCTGAGCAGGCAAAGAATACGGTGAGATCCAGTTTTCAGGTATTTTCCCCAGTGTCAGCGGAACCGACCAGGCACGTCGCACAGGATTACACCAGCAGAGACATCAAGCTCGCCAACATAATCTCACAGAAAAAAAAGGATGATTGACCAGCGGGATCACCCTTATAACGCAAAAAATCTGCAGTCCGTACCAGATATGGACTGCAGATTTTTTTGAGCAAATGATCACAAACTCTTCAGACTGTCCTTACAGTTCGGGCAGATTCCGATAAATTCCAGGTTGTGGGACAATATGACAAATCCACTGTCCGTCTCCACTCCCATACGTGTGATGGAATCCTGATATGGAAGCTCACTGTCATATATCCTGTCACACACTTTGCATCTTATATGGTAATGCTTTTCCGTGTTGCCATCGTAGTGCTCCATCTTATCCCCAGAATATACATTCATGACGATTCCTTCATCAACCGCATCCGAAAGCACCCGGTACACTGTTGATTTGCCAATCTTGTACCCTCTCTTTTCCAATTCATCTATCAGACTCTGGACTGTAGGATGAGTCTTGAGCTCTTTTATAACAGAGTAAATGACCTTTTTCTGCCATGTATTTCGCTTGTCACTCATTATATAGTCCTCCTTCTGGAATTTGTAGACATTTATTGAGGTCCGCCCCACTGATAAATATTACAGATATACAGATCAAATTTATCAAGAACAATTCTCTATAAGAGTAAGATAACACATTTTAGATATTATTTCCACTATTTTTAAAATGTAAGTTTTTTCCAACTCCTCGATCCAGTATATTAATGTTGCATGTAGTAATATACGTCACTGTCTAGTGAAGGTATATAATCTCAGTCCATGCTCCGTCCATAGAGCCGTCTGGTCGTTGTATCCCGTTCCCGCAAAACCAGGCGCAAGGTTCACTCCGACACGGTTAAACACCGCACCAGACGCTTTCACGCATTCTTTCTCGCCGGGCAGTTTAACCACTTTGTCTATCGCACTCTGAGTCAGAGAATCCGGCTTTACATGAACCGGTGTCACCATGTTGATGAGATCTCCCATGATTTTTACGCTGTACTGCAGGTTTCTGCCCTCCAGGACATACACAGCATTTTCATCAAGTCCTTTTGTTCTCAGGTGCTTGTAAGTGTAATTCGGTATCACCTGGCCCTCATAATAGCAGGCTACTGCATCTGAGCCATCCTGCGCCACCGTCATAAACTGGTACACATTTCTCTTTAGTTCTGACACCGTGCCATTCTCAATCCTGTGATACTCACCGAACTGAAGTGTACGCCTGTGTTTCTTGTAGAACTCCACCTGCTCTTTTATAGCCTCAAGATCTTTCTTCTTCATATCGCACAGGTTGCACTCATAGCCCAGCACTCCAAATGCCGCTACTCCGAATCTTGTCTCAAGCGGAGTAACCCTGAGCGTCTGATGATTCGGACATCCCGACACATGACTGCTGACGACCGACATAGGATAGCCATAGCTGTAACCAGTCTGTATCTCAAGCCGTTCCCTGGCATCCGTATCGTCACTTGCCCATATCTGCGGCATGTAACACAGTATGCCGAGATCAAATCTGTTGCCCCCGGCGGCACATCCCTCAAACAGTATCTCAGGGAAACGCTTCGTAAGCCTTCCCATGATATCGTAGAGTCCCAACACATACCTGTGTCCAAATTCGCCTTGCCTGTCAGATGGCAGCGTCTGGCTGTAACGATCCGACATGATCCTGTTCATATCCCACTTAACATATGAAATATTCGTAGATGAGAGCACCTTCGTCATAGAGTTCACTATATGATCTCTCACGTCCTTGTTAGTGAGATCCAGCAGCATCTGATGACGTCCCTCGGCATGACTCTGTCCCGGCACTCTGACCGCCCACTCTGGGTGCGCCCTGTAGAGGTCACTATCCTCGTTCACCATCTCAGGCTCAACCCATATGCCAAACTCCAGTCCAAGTGCATTTATCTTATCCGCAAGCTGTTTTACTCCTCCCGGAAGCTTGCTGAGGTTCTCCTGCCAGTCCCCAAGTGAGGATGTGTCATCATCCCTATGCCCAAACCATCCGTCATCCATGACGAACAGCTCTATGCCGCACTTTTTTGCCTCCTTTGCAAGCTTCAAGAGTTTCTTCTCATTTATATCAAAATAAGCAGCCTCCCAGCTGTTCAGCAGAACCGGTCTCTCCCTGTCCGCCCAGAGGCCTCTGACTATATGCCTTCTGACAAATGCATGCATACGGCTGCTGACCCCGCCAAATCCTGTATCTGAATATGTCATGACTGCCTCCGGCGACTGGAGCGACCTTCCCGGTTCAAGTACAAATGTAAACCCTTCCGGATTGATTCCGCCAATGATTCTCATACGCCCATAGGAATTCTGTTCACAGCTCTCCATATGGTCACCTGAGTATATGAGATTGAAACCGTAACACTCACCATGTTCCTCAGAACAACCGTGCTCCGCCACCATGAAGAATGGATTTGCCCTGCTGCCGGAGGTTCCGGTTGATGATGAGACAGCCACCTTTCCCTGCCGTACAGGGTGCTCCGACCTGTGCATTTCCCTTGCCCATGCTCCTCCGAAATGTATCATGTCATATTCCTTGTACATTCTCATGTCGATCTGTGTGGACATAAGTCTGTCCACCCGCTCTACATCATCACTTTCATTTGTCAGTCTGGCGCTTCTAGTTATCACGTCACAGTCATCCCATGTGACATATATAAGCTCAAGCTTCTGTCTGTAGAATGTGTCCCGCAGGGTTACAATGAGCTGTGTTACTCCATCAGCCACACCAGTGCCTTCGCCCATTCCACCACCACTTTCCACTGCACAAGGAAGTCCTTCAAGCTCATCCCTGCCGTTCTTTATCTCGTAAGATTCGTACACGAAGTCGCAGGTCGTACTTCCATTTGCATGAGTCATGCAGACAAACGGCTCGCTGACATCCCCCTTGCCGGTCGATGACAACTCCTGCAGCATATTCTCAAGTGTGAGGCCACCGCCTAGTGCTATGGCATTGCCGGTCTCGAACAGACTTCTATCACGTGCCGCATCCCAAAGGCCCACAGTATTCAGATCTCCGCCATCCTGACTCCTGCCACCATAATACATGTGCTCAAGGTGTCCATCTGGGCGCACACACATGGCATACTGAGTTGACTTTGTCTCCAGTATGAATACCTGATTTTCTTCTATATATCTGATCATAACGGTTCCTCCTAATAATATATATCGCCCCTCTCCTATCTCAGTTTTGTCATGATCTCCTGCATCCGCTCCTCTGTCAGCTTGTATTTTCTAATGAAGAATACCAGTCCTATAATGAGAAGAACTATCGGAACAACTGTCATCATCATGGAAAGTCCCATGAGGGTTCCCGTGCTCTGCTCTATGACCTCCGATGTTCCATCCGCTGACTGTACGAGCCCCACCCATTTGATGGCAAGTCCGGCAAAAAACACTGCAACTCCCGACGCAAGCTTCACGACAAATGTCTGCATGGAGCATATGACGCTCTCATCCCTCTGTCCATTCTTGTACTCTCCGTAGTCTATGCTGTCTGCAAGACACACAGTTATCAGCACGTTGAGAAGTCCGCTTCCCGCAAATACCAGAAGTCCCGGTATGAACAGAACGTACCAGCAAGGCACTCCGGCCACGTTCATGTGTGTGACTCCTGCAAGGCTGCAGGCAAGCAACATCACATAGCCAACGATCTCATATACAACAGAGTGTACGAACAGTTTTCTCTTGGACATCTTTTTTCTAAAAAGTGGAAAGAACATCATAGCCAGTATCTGCGCGCCGCCGCCAAATGCGGAGAATAGCGCATATCCGCTCTCACTTCCTATGTCATATGTGAAGAAATATATGAGAAGGTTGCTTGTTATATAAAGTGCGGAATTTACGAGCACGATGGTGATGACTACTGCCAGTGCCTGGTCATTTGTCACAAGTGAATGGAACATCTCCCCTATGCCATGAGCCTCTGGGGCAGTGTCACTCTTCTCCTTTACATTTGCCACGCATATGGTCTCTGAAATGACAAATACAACTGCAACCAGCAGTGCCCACCACTTAAATCCGATACGGTAATCCGTAATATTCAGCTTGTCCACCGCCAATGCTGCACCACTTATGGCTGGAACCACTATCATGGTAAGTACAGTAGGTATGGCAGAACCCACGCCAGCGCAGGATCTTGCCAGCGCCGACAGATTCTCTCTTTCTTTGCCCGGCTCAGTGATGGCCGGGATCATGGACCAGTACGGAATGTCCATCAGCGTGTATGTGATTCCCCACAGGAAATATGTCACTGTCAGGAACACCTTCATGCCACCAGCTCCCATGCTCTCCGGCACAGCGAACATAGCATAGAGAACCACCGCGTTCAGCACAGTTCCCGAGAATATCCACGGTCTGAATCTTCCCCATCTGCTTCTGGTCTTTGCCACCACGATGCCCATGATAGGATCGTTAAATGCATCAAACACCCTCGCCACCATCAGCACGGTTCCTATAAACACCGAGCTGACGCCGAGCACCGAATTGTAATAATACAGTATATAGCTGGCCACCAGCATATACACCATATCCTTGCCCACAGCCCCTACTCCGTAGGCTATCTTTGTCCTTTTCTGAAGGCCACCCTCAGGCACGCCCTGCTGTGTATTATCTCCCATATATAACCTCCTTAAAGGCCTAACCTTTTATATCTGCCAGCCTTGTCTCCAGCCATTTGTCAATATCGTCAAACACCTTATCCCTGCACAGCTCGTTCAGTATCTCGTGCCTGCAGTCCTCATACAGATAGCATGCAACATTGTGTGACACCCTTCTGTGGTATAGCTCGTAAAGCTTCAGAACATCCCTGCCGTAGTGTCCCACTGGATCACTGTCACCGGACACGAACAGAACCGGCACATTCTTCGGTATCCTGGTGATATTTCTGTCTTCCTGTATATAGTGAAGGGTGTTGAAGAGCGTCTCGTAGCCCTTCAGTGTAAATGAGAACTGGCACAGAGGATCATCCACGTATGCGTCCACGCGCTTCGGATCACGGCTCACCCAGTCTTTATTTGTCCTCTTTCTCACTTCACCATTCACTATAGTTGTCTTTGGAATACCCCTGTTGTATGTTCCAAATGCAAGCAGTTCCATGAGGGTACTCCTGTACCTCTCGCCATGCTGGCTCTTCTCAAGCTCCAGCACAAGTCTGCCGATCTGTAGCATATACTCCGGCATGCTTCCAGTTCCCATGCAGATAAAGCCATCCACACTTGAGCCCTCCGTGTAAGGTGACGGATATTTTGGATCCCAGCCGTAGTCACTCATGTATCGTCTCGCCATAAATGAACCCATAGAGTGTCCCATCAGGAAGAACGGTACTCCTTTGTATGCCTTCTTCAGACTTCTAGTGACTCTATGAAGATCCGCAACTATTGCCTTGCTCGCATCGTAGGCATTCATATATCCAAGTTCATCCATATTTGCCGCCGTGAGTCCATGTCCCAGATGATCATTTCCTGCCACCACAAAGCCCTTTGCTGCAAGATACCTTGCAAATTCATCATATCTGTCTATCAGCTCTATCATTCCATGGGATATCTGAAGTATCGCTCTTATCTCCCCCTGTGGTTCCCACACGATAACGTGCAGCTTGTCCTTGCCATTTGATGATGGTATAAATGTCTCTTTCTTCTTTACCTTATACATAATGTAACCCTCCTTAAAAGCAGTTCTAATCCATGCCTGCTGATTATTCTGACCGCAATCCTTACGCCTCAGTTCTTCATATTCATCGCCAGTTTTACTACCTCATACGCTCCGTCATATATTCCGTCCGCTTTGTTTCGCTTTATGTTCTCACACATGCCTGTGAGTATGCTGTCATCCTGCATGAACAGCTTCATCATCTGGAGTGTGTGTGGTATGTCACGGCACTCCAGTGTTCCATCTCCGATCTCCGCCGAGTGTATTGCGCCCCACTGCTCATGCCCGCCAACTCTCTTGATGAACAGCTTAGGAACTGGATAAAAGGCCAGCTCCGACGGCTTCGTTATGAGTACATCACAGCTTCTCATGAGAAGGTTAGTGCAGTACACAGCCTCATATATATTCTCGTGGCAAAATGCGTGTATTCCGTGCACCTCTTCCTTAAGAGCCTTATCCGCAAATGCTGTGGTGTCGCTCCAGTCATCGAAATGTGTAGTGACAAGGCTCTCCATAGCTGGTATCTCTCTCACCAGCTCTTCCCATACGTTCATATAATCGCCTAGATTCACGTACAGAACCATGTTGCCCTTCTTCACGCTGGCAAGCGCCGTCCTGATAATAGCTGCAAATATATCCTTCTGCGCTCCAGCTCCTCCTATGGTGAGGAGGAAACGCATCGGTGCTTTCCTCTTTCTTCTCTCTATTCTCCTGTCACAGTCCTCCTCTATGGCTGCCACCAGCTCATGGTCTATATAGTGTCCAACGTATCTGATGGAATCACCGGGCATAGGCTTAAGCACCTCATCCCCCTGCATTCCATTCAGCGTCCTGTAACCGAGGTATGCCGATCTTGTCTGCACCGTATGAAGGCTTCCCTCCGCAAGGTGGAGTGCCATAGGCCAGTTGTCCGGAATGGCGTTTACCACGTGCTTCATTCCTGCGTGGACTGCTGCCTGAGCCGGCCACACATGTGTAGCCACAAGTGGGATATCCTTTGGAACATTTCCAAACACCGGTGTCATAAGCTCCGCATTCATCTGATCCGAGGCATTGTATGACAGCTTCCTGAAGCCCTCATAGTTCATTGGCTCCCACACCGCTTTATTAAAGACCTTACTCTTTCCTGATATCCGTGAGCCCAGAGAATACAGTTTGTTCTGTGCCTCTATGACCTTTCCGCCTGTGGTCTCACTGTAGGAATTGAGATCCATCCAGTATGGCTTATATCCCAAATGATTTGCCGCAGATGCTATCGCCATGGATATTCTGTAGTGTCCAAATCCCATCCTGATATTTCCAACTATGATTCCTTTGTCACGGTCAAAATCCTCCCGGCCGCCAGTACCCGCATCGTCACTGGCTCCGTTGTCTATAACAATATTGGAGACGCCGAGAGTATCTCCAATATAAGGATTTTTAACAATTGCCAGCGGATAGTCAACATCACTGTCATCACCGAATCTCCTGACAAATCTCTCCCTGGAGTTCTCCGCCCTTTTCACTACCTGACTGCTCATCCTGTTTCCAAATATAACCTCAGATCTTTTTCCCATAGCACACCCTCCTGTCTTTAATATATACCGCCCATCTCACCCCGGTGAATTGAACCGGCATGGACCTCATTTCCAGATAATCACATCATTCATAGCAATTTCTGCTCCTTACAGGATATACCATCCATAAGCACATCCAGTGTATACTGCACAGCTTCGTCAAATGTAAGCCCTGCATCTATCAGGACTGTAGTCTCCATATATTTCTCAAGTGTGGCCTCGAACATGGTCTTGATAACCGGTATCGGAATATCTCTTATAACTCCCTCGTCAATTCCACGTCTCAGGAGCTCTATGGTATTATCCCACTGCTGCTCCATCATTACTCTCACCCTGGCAAATATCCTTGGATACGATTTTTCAAGCTGATATATCTGTCTCCAGTCCAGCTCGCTGTAGCTGTCAGGCATGGCTATGAGTATTGCCTTTATCTTCTCCACCGTGGTCAGGCTGTCGTCATCCATGACCGCCTGCTCACTTCTCTTAATCTGCTCATATATATATGTCGCTGTGTCAAAGAACAATGTTTCCTTGTCTCTCACAACCTGATATATTGTCTTCTTGCTCACACCAAGGCGTCTTGCCATATCGTCCATGGTGAATTTGAACCCCTTCTCACGGAACTCTTCTATGGTCGCCTCGTATATTCTAAGCCGTAACTGCTGCTGTGTTTCTCCGTCCATAACACCCTCCTGTCCACAGGTATCCATCATGTCCCTGTACATACTGAACATTCTCAGGAAACTTGAAAACTATTCTCAGTTTCCTCGTTTCCTTGATAATAGCATTTATTTGTGTGTTCTGCAACAATAAAAGTGCGTTATTTGTGTTATTGTGTAATTTTTGCACAATTTGCACAAATTGCAAGCACGGACTTTGGCTCGTTGCTCGCGTAAAATACGGCATCTTCATTCAAAATGAAGATGCCGTATAACTTTTCTCTATATTGTATCTCTGTAACTATATCACTCACTCTGCATCACATAGATAACATAAAGCTCATGCAAAGCTCTCGTACATGCAATATAATGTGTATGTCTTGTCACCATACTGTTCTTATAAGTTCCATCCGTCATGACGTACACCGCGTCAAACTCCATTCCCTTCGCAAGGAACTTTGGAAGCACGACCACACCTCCAGAATATACCACTGACTGGTTTGTGATTAGTGTCACCTCAGTGTACTCGGATAACTGCCTGTACACCTCGTACGCATCCGCCTCGTCATTTGTCAAAATGGCTATATTGTCGTACGCATCCATATCTCCGTAGCTCAGCTTGTCATTTATAAATTCCACAGCCTCATCCAGGGATCCGCACTGTATCTCCTCCGGCACCCTGCCATGCCTCTCCACTGTATTTCCGCCTATACCCTCATCGCCGAGTATATTATTGCAGAACTCCGTGATCTCCGCCGTGGATCTGTACGACTCTGAAAGCTCCATGAGCTCATAACCACCCTGGCCGTTTCTCTTTGCAAATATCTTCGTGAGGATATCTACCACAGTCTCTTCCGGATTATAGAAAAGCACCTGATAGCGGTCTCCCAGGATAGTTTTTTTACATCCAAATATCCTGTCTAAAATCGCGTACTGGAATATCGTGTAGTCCTGCATCTCATCTATGACTAGATGCTTTATATTGTTGTAGGTATTGCATCCATAGAAATATACCTGAAGATAAAGTATCGGAAGTATATCCTCATAACATATCTTCCCGTATTCATTTTTGTACTCTGATATTCCCGGATATTCCGGCTCCATCTCTGCAAGAAAATCCACATATAGCTTCACTAGATTTCTCTCCGCAAACAGATTGACCATCTGTTTCTGTATCTGCCTTGCAAGATTATTTTTCTTCTCCTCCGGGAATTCCTTCGGAGAATTATCCTCGACTCTGTCCACTATAAAATACGCTATATTTTCAAATCTCTCATACACCGGCTTCCTTGAAAATCTTCCGTTGAACATGGCTGATATATCATCGCCTGTGTACTCCACTTTCTGGTAGTGGAACGTTCTGAACTTTATCTCCGAAACATACCTCTCCAGAAATTCATTGAACCTGTCATAAAATCCTATGGATGACTTGACCTTTAGGTTCCTTATCCTCTGGTTCTCCTGATCCCCGCTGTCTATGATGAACTCGGACTGTTCAAGCTTTGTCTCATACTCCTCATCTATATACAAAAGCTCCTCAAGGAGACTGTCAAATTCCTTCTCCGGCACACTGTTTTCTTCAAGTTCTGGGAGCACATCCGATATATAATCTCCAAATATACTATTCGGTGAAAGTATCATGACCTTATCGCTGTCCAGCGTCTTGTAATTGTAGAGCAGCCAGGCGAGCCTGTGCATGGCGATGACAGTCTTGCCGCTTCCTGCCCTGCCGTCAACAATCAGGTTGTATGCCGTTCTATTTCTTATGATAGCATCCTGTTCCTTCTGTATTGTCGCAACCACACTCTTCATCTTCACACTGCTGTTTCCGCCGAGGGCCTCAAGCAGTATGACATCATTTATATTTGCATCGGTATCCACAGCCTCCCTGAGTTTTCCATTTACGATAACGAACTGCTTCTTCTCAATTATGTGCCCTGTGAACTTCTCACTGCCCATATCCTCCGTGTTCACCGTGTATGACGCCGGTCCCTTCTCATATGCGTAATACATAGAAGATACCGGGGCACGCCAGTCGTATATAAGCTGTTCATTGTTCATATCCGACTCATATCCAGCCATTCCTATATAAAATGGAATGACATCTCCTTCATCATCGTATCTGAACGTGACCTTTCCAAAATACGGATTTTTCTTCTGATGTTCATACACCTCAAGCCGTTTTGCAGCCCTTGTGAGGTATGCCTCATCATTGTTCACAAGCTGCATGTTCTGAAGGAACTCCTCATCATCCATATCGCCATGGCTGTCTCTCATGTATTTCTTCTGTTCTTTTATGCTGTCTTTCTTCAGTTCAACAGAGCCCTCGGTCACACTTATGCTGTAGTCGAGTTCAAGCTCAACATTGTCAAAATAATCCTCTTCCTCCTCTGCGGAGGTTGCCCTGTAGTTCTCCATATCTTTATTTTCTGCCATATATCCTGCCTTCTGTCTTCTATAATATAATCATAATTACCTGACTTTTATCTTCTTCACTGTGCTCCAGGCCCCATAATATACTTTTCCGCCTGACTTTTTATAACACCTTATCCTGACATAACAGGTCTTACCAGGCGTAAGATATTTCATTGTTCTGTCCATCGCACTGCCGGAAAGATTAACCGCCCTGTATTCGCAAAATGAGGCATCATAGCTTCTCTGCAACTGATATCCCGTGATACCGGAAAGCTTTTTCCACTTTACATACACAGACCTTTTAGCATCAGACCTCACCGATACAAATGTAGCATCTGGCACTCTATACGCCGATGCCCCGCCAGAACTATAAGAGCTCCACACATAGCTGTGATATGCTTTCACCGTGTAAATATATGTGGCGTTCGGGCTGGCTCCCGTATCCATCATTGAACACGTTCCGGCTTTGACTGACTTATACACCGACCAGGAAGACGTTCCCTTCTTTTTCCGGTATATCCTGTACCCCTGGGCGCCTGCCGTCTTGCTCCATGCAACCTTTATTCCGCCCTTCACATTCTTCGCTGCGACATTTGGTGTTGCAAGTCTGATTGTGAGAAATGTTCCCGCACATGAACCCAGTTTTTCACCTCTACAGGCCTTTACCGCGTATCTATAGTACGTTCCCGGCTGTACATCATTGTCCTCATATGTGAAAGTTTCCCCATTCACTACCGCTATACAATGATACCCAACACCAACCTCCTTGCGGTACACCATGTAACCGTCCGCATTTTCTGCCTGATCCCAGAATACTTTGATGCCCGAAGAGGTATTGTCAGCCCTTGTGACAGTACATTTTCCCGGAGCGATATCGGATCCATCATCATACACGTTCCGGAAATAGTCAGCCATGTACGGGCAGCCATATCCACAGTAAATATCCTTGCCGGCATCGCCCAGATCTACGCTGTACTCTATAAGTCTCGCCTTTAGCTCGTAATTTGTGAGCTCAGGCTCCGCCATCTTGACATAGGCTGCTGCCGCCGCGATGTGAGGTGACGCCATGGATGTTCCCGTATTTGATCTGTATCCGCCATCCTTCCATGCCGACCTCACGGCACTTCCCGGCGCAGAGAAATCAACCTTGTCACCGTAATACGAGTATCCCGAGGCAAACTTCACTGTGGTATTGTCAACTTTCACCGTTGTATCGCCCGCACCATCTGTATCACCTGCTGTCAGCTTCTGCAGCGCGGACACAGTTATCACATCCTCCCTGTCTGCCGGATAGGAATTACCCTCGACATCCATCGGAGATCCATTTCTGCCCGCATTTCCCGCAGCAACACACATGACTATGCTGCGTTTTTTCGCCTCTGCTATGAAGCCATCTATTATGACCTTTGTATCCTCTTTCGCATTATCCCCATAGAAACAAACGCTCATATTTATCACGTCAACATCCTGATCGATGGCTGCCATTATACCCTTCTGTATAACCGTTCCGGATGTAGTCCCGCTGTCGGAGAAGCACTTCAATATTGTGAGTCTGACATTGTCTGGCGTGGCATCCGCAATTATCCCCGCTACATGACTCCCATGGCCAAGACTGTCACTGTAATCCCCGATATTGTCACTGTCATAGCAATTCCTGCTCGCCGTCTTATCTATCCTTCCCTCAAAGAGGGTATTTGAATCGTTCACTCCTGTATCTATGACCGCCACATCCACCCTGGCTTCCACACTGTACGATGGCACGCTCGCTTTCAAGGTATCCATGCCCATATATTCCGTTCCCCAACTCACTGCCGTATATGGGCTGGTGGATGTGCCGCTGTCCGCCAGTATATCATCCGCATGCATTATCTCATCCAGCATACATTTGTCGCTGCCATAATCCGCTACCATCTGCCGGTATGCCTGCTCTGTGTCCTGTTCAGTGTCAAATCCAAATATATAATAATCATATTTGTCGTAGCATATTATATCAGAAGCACCATAATCATCGCTCACCTCATCGGCAAATAACACTATTCGTCTGAGGCTGTATTCTGACTGTGCTTTTGTGTCACCGCCTATATCATATCCTGCCAGCTCGCCACCTATTTCTGCTGTGTATCCACTTTTTCCCAGATCTTCAGGTTTTACCATCCCTGCTTCGTCCATGGCCTCATCCAGCTCGTCCACGCTGTCAACCATTTTCACTGGTATACCTTCAGAGGCACCTTGCTGAATACTGCTCCGTTTATCGCAATCTGCATATACCTGACCAGCTCCGGATGTCAGCCCCTCAAACACAGTACCGGTACATACAGCAAGCGCAGCCACAAATGCCAATATTCTTTTTCTCTCTTTTGATCGCATATGCGGCCTCCCTATGCGCATCTTGTTATTCAAGTTCAAAGCTTTGATAACCATTATAACCTTTACGCGTAATTAGGTTAAGTATAACACATTCCCCCTCTTCTGCCCAACATTATATGTAACCTGCCAGCCGCATTTATCATATTCTATAGAAGAGACTTAAACAGTCTCATCACAACATATCACGGAGGTAAAGTAATGGCAACATTCACTAATCAGGCAACTCTGTCATACAACGGAGGATCCACCAATTCCAATATCATAACCGGAGAAATCGTTGATGTCCTTACCGCATCCAAGACCGCGGTCGTTGACACTTACAGAACGCCAGATAAGATCACATATGTGGTGAGTCTGGTGAACACTGGCACGCTGGCACTCACAAACCTCACGCTCACAGATAATCTCGGAGCTTACACAGTGGGAGCAAATACAATCTATCCATTGAACTATATTGCAGGATCTGTCAGATACTATACAAATGGCACGCTCTCAACACCGCCGGCAGTCACAGCAGGTCCACCTCTTGCCATTACCGGAATATCTGTTCCGGCAGGAGGAAATGCTACTATCATATATGAGGCTTCAACCAATGATTTTACACCTCGTGGCAATGAGGACTCTGTTGTCAACACCGTGACCATCACCGGCGGAGGACTTGCAGATCCTATAACTGCAACGGAAACAGTATCTCCTGTCGCTTCACCGGATCTCACGATCACAAAGTCAGTCAGTCCAAGTATCGTTCCGGCAAACGGTCAGCTGACATACACATTTGTCATTGAGAACTACGGAAACACTGAAGCAGCCGTGGGCGATAACGTGACGATCACAGACACCTTCAATCCGGTTCTCCGCAACATTTCTGTGACATACAACGGAAATGCATGGACTGAGACCACTAACTACACCTACAACGAGACAACCGGAGCTTTTGCAACGGTTGCAGGGCTGATAACTGTTCCTGCAGCTACATTTGCCCAGAATGCAGCCACAGGAGTCATAACGACAACGCCTGGAACTGCGGTAGTCACCGTGACAGGAAATATCTAACGAGCCTGTAGGTACAGCGTCTAAAACGATTTGTTTTTCATAATGATGCGAATATCGCGATAAAAAGGAGAATTTTATCCTGATTCCGTCTGAAATACAGGGGATAAGATACAAAGTCTTTCATTTGTGTATCTTTTACTCCCTTTCAGACAGTAAAAAGGATAAAATTCTCCTTAATTACCATTATTATAATGCCATAGTCCGATCACACGTGCTACTCTACATTTTTCAGTGCCTCGTCCATCGGGATCTTCTTTATCTTCTTCATCTGCATCAGCGCTATAACAAGATAGCATGCAAAGCTGAGGACAAACATAAATGGGAATATCCACGGAGCCATGTATATCGGAAGCCATCCACTGAGCATTTCCGTGAGCATTGTTCTGTATATGACTTTAAGAGATACATAGCTGAGCAGAATGTCTATCACTGTCACCACCGCCACCATGATCGTTGTGGACGACAGATACAGTTTTCCTATCTCCCTGCCGTCATATCCAAGTATCTTCACCATTGATATTGAGATCGTGTTTCTCTCAACTATGAGCTTTGTGAGCAGGTATACAAGCAGCATGAACATCAAAAGTGAGAATGCTATGACTATGTAGAACATGCTTCCAATAGATTTTTTGAGCTGTCTCGATACCTTTATCAGATCATCCTTTGTAATCTCGGACACAACATGGTCGCTGATGTCCGTCAGTTCTTCGTCCGAAAAATAACCTGTGAAGTATCCTTCATCCAGTCCAAACGTCTGTCTGAAATCATCCTCTGTCATGAATATCGCCAGCGTGGATGGATACTTGACTGAACCCGTCAGTTTGAATTTGTAAATATCATCCCCATAGTTTTCCTTGAGCTTGATCTCATCTCCATCTGAAAGCCTGTATTTATCCGCATAGCCATCCGAGACAAGAACATCTCCATCTTTTAACTTCTTCGGGAAATATCTGCTGTCCTCATGGATTCCATACACCATGATCTCATCATCGATATCCCCTGTGGTCTTGAGTGTCTTTACGCAGTAAGTCTCAGCCGAATCAACAGAAGTCTCAACCTGTGAATCAAGTACATATTGATGTGCAGCCAGCATATTGTCCAGCACATCATCCTGGTAGTGCTCCAGCAAAGGATTGAGCATCAGCCCGAACATCATAAGGACCTGTGCAAAATATATTCCTATGAGCATGACCACATATCCAGGGATATTCTGAAGTATCACCCTGGTCTTGAATCTTGTCATAAATTTCCAGTGCGGAAGTTTTACTGCCTTCTTTCGTTTCGATCTGCTGAGATCATGTCTCAAAAATCTAAGCGGAGACAGCTTCAACTTGTTGTTCACCACCAGTAAATTTACAACCAGCATGATTATCAATGGTATGACCGTAGTCAGGACAAATGCATCCGCATTCCAGATGGTTTCGTACTTTGTCAGCGAGTAGCTGTCATAATACAACTGCGCCCCCATATCCTTAAAGTAAGTGTACCCCAGTATATTTCCAACTATCGATGCCACAAATGTAACTATGACAGGAAGTGATATGTAGTGGATGAGCAGTTCCCTCTTTGTATATCCTGACGCGCGAAGAGTTCCAATGACAGACGCTTCCTTTGTCAGAGTGTTGCTGATGGTAACGGCAAATATGAACGCAAGTATCACGATGACGATATATTCGAACCACTTCATCATCTCAGTATCGCTGCCTATATCCTCCCCGGTAAAGTTGATGGCCTGATTCTGATATCTCGGGATAAAGGTGTCGACTGTGATCCCATTCATCATTGCCTGAGTGTATACCGTCTTTAACAGATCATCGGCAAGTTTCTTCTCTTTCTTCTCGTCATCGGGCATGCCGTCATTGTACTTCCAGACATAGGACCATTCCCTGCCATTTTCAGGCAGCCTGTCAAATTCAGTTCCAGTCACAACAGCGACACCAAATATGGTGGCATCGAACATTGTGTCATTGTTATTCTGGAACATTGTACTGTAGTCAGATAATGCCACATATCCGCACACCTTGTAATCCCTGCCACCGACCTCAAGTTCGTCCCCGATCTCAATGTCATTGTTCTCAGCAAACATTCTGTCAATGGCAAGCTCATCATCACTGTCTGGCAGGCTGCCTTTCATTGTACACATCTTGTTTACCTCATGTCTGACCTCAAATATTCTCAGTGTCCTGCTTTCACCATCTGCCGAAGTATTATCAGTTTTACTATCTGATTTTTTTATGCTCATATCAAGGTCATAGTATGGCATATCATAAAGAGTTACACCTTCGTCCTCGATAGCTTTCTTCATATCGTCAGTCGCCTCACTGTTCAGGGCAAAATGTCCATCCTCAACATTGTATTTGTCAAAGCTCTGATCGTACGTCTGTTTCATGCTTTCTCCGGCAACAAGAAACCCGGACACCATTCCCGTGGTTATCACCATGAACAGGAATATTACTATATATTTTCCAAAGTCATCTTTGAGCTCCTTTGGAATTCGCCTACACAATGGATTCTTCATATCAAGTCCCCTTTCCGATCGAACATCATCCTTTTACCAGTCAAGATCAGCCGCAGATATCTTGTTCTCGTTGACTATGTTGCGTCTTATCATTCCATCCCTGAGTTTTACTGTTCTGTCCGCCATGTTCTTGATGGCATCATTGTGGGTTACCATGATTATGGTGTTGCCGTACTTCTGATTGACATCCTCTATCAGCTTGAGTATCTCCTTGGAGGTATTGTAGTCCAATGCTCCCGTCGGCTCATCACACAGAAGTATATCCGGATTCTTCACGATGGCTCTGCCTATCGATGTCCTCTGCTGCTGTCCACCGGAAAGCTGATTTGGAAGCTTATGTCTGTGCTCATATAACCCAAGTATCTTGAGGAGCTCGTCCACATCCAACGGATCATCACTCAGATAAGCACCGACTTCTACATTCTCCTTCACATTGAGGTTTGGGATCAGATTGTACATCTGAAACACATATCCGAGATGCTTTCTCCTGTATCTTGTCAATGTCTTCTCGTCCATGTCCCCTGTCTTTTCCCCGTTTATGGATATGTAACCCGAATCCGGGCTGTCGATCCCACCTATTATATTGAGAAGTGTGGATTTTCCCGATCCGGATGGTCCGAGCAGCACACAGAACTCCCCCTTTGCAACTTCAAAATCAATCCCCTTTAAAACCTCTGTCCTATTCTCCCCTGAGCCAAAGCTCTTTCTTATTCCACTGATCTTCAAGAAACTTTTTTCTCCCATAATTCTCTCCTTTTTTCATCTGACGCTATACACAAAATCGCAATATGATTTTTCAAAAATCGCTTATAGCACTTATCGCAGTGTTTAATTAAACATGTGAATAACTGTTCATATATTTAATAGCACAGATCTTTTTCCCTGTCAACTTTCATAATGATACTTTTTATCATTATGCCATTGCCGAAGTACTCATTATATATCAAGTGCCTCAGCATATATCTTTTAATACAAAAAAGTGTAACTTCTATGGTTCTTATCCCCATAAAAATTACACTTTTCTTCTGAATCTATCTGAATCTATATTCCCGGACTTCGCAGTTCTTTATTCCAAATGCGGCAAATTCCTTATTTGTCATATCATTGAAATATGACTGCACTATCCTTGAAATTCCGTTGTGTGCAACAAGCAGATATGTTTTGCCATTTTCCTGGGACTCCGCTTTTAGTTCATCTAGCAGATTGTAGACTCTCTGGCACAGATGCACCATAGTCTCACCGCCTTCATAATGATCCAGGAAATGTGTCTTCGCCTCTGCAAATATCGCTCCATCTCTGGCGGTTCCCTCGTATTTACCAAAGCACTGCTCCCTGAGTCTCTCCTCCGCCCTCATCGGGATCCCGGTGATCTCAGATATATGCCTTGCGGTCTCAGATGCTCTGACCAGAGGAGAATACAATATCTCATCTATATGATATCCGCCATTCTTTATGATCTCACCAAGCTCCTCCGCCTGTCTGTGTCCAAGCTCTGTGAGTTCTATGTCTGTGGCTCCGCATATCTTATTTTCCACGTTCCACACCGTCTGTCCATGCCGTGTGAAATACAGTGACGCACCTGACTGATTCTCATGTTCCGTTATCTTCTTCCTGAGTCCGAAGTACCGCACCAGGACAGCCCTCGCGTCATTATATCCCTGGGCTATCCTCTTTTCCACCCCCTCCGGTGAGAAATCCAGCATTCCGTCTATGGCTCCGCCGAGCGGCACGGATGGATAGATGTGTATCATCTCTGCATCGTCATATCTGTCAGTCCTTCGCGCATCCAGATGAACCACCACAAATTTGCGGTATCCCTCATCATAAAGCGGCTGTATCGGCACATTATCACCGCCGAGGAAGAAGCCTCCGTCATAATACTTAGTCTGATCTATAGTTTCCATCGGAAATATAACCGGTATCGCAGATGACGCCAGAAGTATACGCTCTATCTCTGAAGGCTCCATGCCCGCAAGCTGAAATCTCTCAGGTGTGGGCTTGCCCTCCACATTGAGACAGGTCGCATAACAGCTCATCTTGCTGTTGGATACCCCGGTCAACACAGGTGAATTTTCCAGTATATCCATGAGTCCTTCCCTTGAGAAAAATCCATCCTTTATCTTCATTCCCTTTGCCACCGCGTCAAGTCCTATACACTCTATAGCACTCTGAATGACCGGATTGTCTATGGTCGTAAGCTTCTCCTTGATGGACTCAAACCACTTATTTCTGTTGTCCTCGTCTATATCTTTGTTGGAGAGTATTCTGTCATTTGTTATGTCGTACCACATCTGTGTCGCCTTATCCAGATCACCACAGGCATAAAGCGCTGCATTGAGCGCGCCCACCGAACTTCCCGAAACTGCTTTTATGTCTATGACATCCTTATACTCCTCAAGGGCTTTCCACACTCCGATCTCATAGGAACCTCTGCCTCCGCCTCCTCCGAGAACCAGACCATATCCATCTTTGATGATTACAGTCTTCTTATCCTGGCTGTCCCCGGCTCCAAGCTCTATATACCTCGCCTCCTGATGCTGCTGTTTTTTCTGGGCAATGGTCTCCTCTATCACCTTATGCAATTCCTCCGCTCTGCCCTTTATCTCCTCAGTCTTTTCCTGTATCTCTTCAAGCATTTTTTCTTTATCCATATATTTATACCCCCTTTTTAAGAGTCATTTTCGTATGATGCACATCAATTTTCATACAATCATTTTAACATGCAAAAACCTTAATCTACAACCGTCCTCGATAATACTTTATAACTTTTCATATGGCGACATCCAGCAGCGCTACGCTCTTGTGTTTCTCGTACACACTGAACATACTATAATTACATTTTCAACATACTTCCTTAACATCCGATACACAAAATAAACACAGTATCCCTGTAGTATATAACCAGATTGATGAGGACAGCGGATGTACGAAGTGCCCAGGCAGCATCAGCGCACTCGCCGTCACTCAGACTAACAACAATCATATTTACATAGATGAGTGGTCCGGCGCCTCTGAAATTCCGGAACCCACTCCTCATAACCTTCCTTTTTAATTTTAACATTATAAAAGACGGATATCAGAAATTAACATTTACCCATTTTACACTTCTGATATCCGTCTTTTATTTGTTGTATTTTCAATTATTCATCATTACACTGATTTTATCTATATTCACTGTCCATCCGCAGCTTTGCGATCCTGTCTCAGACTGTACCACCACTTGAACACAGCACTTCCGATGATTATCACGTAGCCAGTAATGCTGAGCGCATCCGGTATCTGATCCAGAAATACAAATCCCAGTATGGCTGCAAATATGACCTGGCTATAATCAAATACCGATATCTCCTTCGCCGGAGCTTTCTGATAAGCCGCCGTGATGCTGAACTGTCCGCCTGCAGCCGCAAGACCAGCGCAGAGCAGGCATACAGTCTGCTGCCACGACATCGGCGCATGATCCACTATGATAAAAGGCAGTGTCACGATGCATGAGAACACTGAAAAGCACATGACTATGACTGGTCCGCGCTCTCCCTGTTTGCCAAGTTTTCTCACATATGTATATGCAACGCCTGCGCCAAGTCCGCCGGCAACCCCGACCATCGCGTACAGAAAATCCATGTGAAATGAAGGTTTTACCACAAATACCGCCCCAGTAAATGCAAGTATAACGGATGCCCACTCGATCTTATTTGCCTTCTCCTTCAGAACAAAATAGGACGCGATGATCGCAAAGAACGGGGAGAGCTTGTTGAGGATATTTGCATCGGCAATATTTAATTTGTCGATGGCATAGAAATTACAGATGAGTCCGGCTGTACCGCATATACTCCTCGCCGCAAGCCCCGGCCAGCTGTCCTTTCTTATCCTGAACTTTCCCTCAGTCCTCATGAGCATCGCGATCGCAACGACCGCAGCCACCGCATTTCTGAAAAATGCCTTCTGCATAGTTGGCAGATCACCTGATATCCTAACGAAAAACGTCATAAGCGAGAAAAAGAATCCCGCCATGATTATGAACAGGATTCCCTTATACTTGTCTTTTATAACTAGATTTTTTGACATTTAAGCCTCCTTACAGTTATAGCAGCGATTACCAAATGTCCGCGCAGCCGCAAGCCCTGATAACCACCTGTTCCGGTCACAGTTCCGGCGCATTCACATGCGTCTTCACCGTGATTTCCCGGAATCTATGAACTCTAATTAAATGCATCATCCTTCAGACCATGTGAATAGAGATAATCCTCCCACACACTGTAGTACTGCGCTTGAAGATGTATATCATCCCATGTGTAATCCTTGATAAGACCGCCCTTGCCATCGTCAACCACGGTATTCATATCCAGATAAAACAGCTTGATTCCATCTGCATATGCGGCTATGGCTCCGTTCTTCTCATCTATATTATCATTGTTTACAATATCATGAGTATCCGAATAATCACTTGACACATGCATACAGCCCATCATAAATATGACCGCATCTGGCTGTAAAGCCTGAATCTGTGATACCGCATCCATGTAACTAGATACATACGAATCTGTATTGTATCCCGCCTCATTTATTCCAAGCATGATATATATCTTCTTGAATGTCTGACTGCCCAGAAGATCGGTGAGTGTCGCCGTTCCATTTGCTGCTATCTTCTCACTCATAAGGCCAAATGTCGTAAGTCCCTCCATATATGCAAACTGCGCATTGTCAAGACCTGAATACAGCGCAAGTCCCTCTATACGTGAGTCTCCTATAAACAATGCATCATCAAAGTATGACTTGTCAACCTTTATATAAGGATAATCTGTCTCCAGTGCGATTTTTGTCAGATCTCCGTAGCAGTTGTTTCTAGATTTTCTGGTCTTTATCTTCTTGTACTGTGTCGGTCTGCTGATCGGCGTCGACGAACCACCTGTATCTATTGAAGCCTTTTTCTCAGTTGTAGCCTCTGTTTTCTTCTCTGTAGATTTCTTGGTCGTCTTTTCTGTAGTTTTGCCAGATCCCTTTTCTGTTGATTTCTCTGTGTTTTTCTCAGAAGACTTCTCTGTGGTTTTTGCATCGGATTTGTCTTCTGACTTTCCATCTGTCTGCTCTTCTGTCTTCTCCAACGGTTTCCCGTTCTTTACAGCCTCCGTGCTGTTATCTACGTCTTTGTGCTGGTCATTCTTATCCAGGTCTCCTTTCGCTGTGGACACCTCCGAAGCATCGCTCTCACTTCCAGATTCGGCTTTCTCATCAAGAAGCACTGTCTGCACCATAGGATGTTTGAATGTCACATCCCATTTGTATATTCCCAATGCTGCACCGGCATATCCACCAGCGGTGACTATGATCCCAGACAATATCAGGATTGTGAACAGTGGGCAGCCCTTTATCATTTGCCATAATTTCTTCATGTGCCCACCTCCTTAAAACCTGAAGTAAAGGAATGGATTTGAACCACCCTTTGCTATCTGATATACACAGAACCAGAACAACACAAGCATGATAAGCTTGCATAACCAGTTCTTGTAGAATCTCTCTATAAGCTTTCTCGGCCACGGTGTACTGAACACAATGCAGAGGAGCAAAAGCCACCAATACGTTTGTATCAGCATATTTAATTTGTCCGTAGCGTGAATAAGCACCGACCCCTCTATATTCATTCCAAGCATCCTCTTAAGATACAGGTAGAGTGTCTTGAGATCGCTTATGTTAAATATTGTCCATGACACTGGTATGAGGAAGAACATGTACACATGTCCTAATATCTTCACCTTGTCAAATACCTTGCCGAGAAACAGTTTCTCTATGAGAAGCACTACAAAAAGAAACAATCCCCATATGAGAAAGTTCCAGTCTGCCCCGTGCCACAGTCCTGTAAACATCCAGACTGTGAACATGGCAAGTATCATTCTCAGCCTGCCCTTTCTATTTCCGCCCATAGGTATATACACATACTCACGGAACCATCTGCCAAGTGTGATATGCCAGCGCCTCCAGAAATCTGTCAAAGAGTGCGCCATATACGGATCCTTGAAGTTCTCTGGGATCTTGAAGCCGAGGATCAGACCGATTCCTATAGCCATAACCGAATATCCCATAAAGTCAAAAAGCAGCTGGAACGAATATCCCCAGGAGCCAAGCCATGCCGTGAGCGTATTTATTCCAAACGGGCCAACGGTCAGAACGTCATTCCATAGACTTGCGATCTTATTTGCAAGAAGCACCTTGTATGCCAGTCCGAGCACAAACAGAGTCGCACCGCGCTCTATGTCGTCAGCTTTTGTCTCACGATGATCCAGTTCAGGCTTAACCTCATCATAGCTGACTATAGGTCCCGCTATGAGCTGTGGGAACATGCTCACATATGTTCCAAACTTGATGATGCTCTTGTCCGCCTGATACTTCAGTCTGTACACATCAAATATATATGATGTGATCTGAAATGTATAAAAGCTTATTCCAAGCGGCAGAGTAACTGCCACATCGTCAAATATCTTCGTGCCTGCAGCGGTGTTGATTATCTCAATAAAGAAATTGATGTATTTGAACACAAACAACATGCCAAAGTCAAACACCATGGCAACCGCAAGCCAGCAGTTGCGCTCAAATGAACAGTCTATCTCCGAATAGACCTCTATGTCATAGAAACGCTTTATACGCCTTGCAACTGAGTAGTTGAACACAATTGAAAACATCATCAAGAATACATATACAGGCTCGCCATATGCATAAAACACAAGGCTGCCCAAAAGCAGTACAATATTCCTGTACTTCGGCTTTGTCACAAAATAGATAAGCAAAAATAAAGGCAGGAATCTAAACAAAAACTCCATGCTCGAAAAAACCATGATACACTCCTTAAATCTCTAAATAGTCAGTCCAGTGTGAGTATAAATACTTTTAACACTTATGTCAACCGACACAGATCCTATTTTTTCTTAATTAATCGAATGTTTTAAACGCCATTTTCCCCACCACTATATATGGTGTCAGGATCTTTTCCCACGTACAAAAAGCAAAAGGCGCAATTCACTTTTCATTCATGAACCGCGCCTTTTTATTTACTATATAAATATTTCTTTACAGGTAATCCAAAGGGTTAACATATGAACCATTAAGAAATACTGAGAAATGGCAATGTGTTCCTGTTGAATATCCTGTGGATCCCGCATACGCAATCGTCTGTCCCTGGGAAACCACATCACCAACGCTTACTGCAAGTGATGAGTTATGTAGATACATTGTCACGATCGATCATAACGTAGTTACCACCACTTTCACCCCACTCGGCTACTGTTACAACTCCCGAATCAGCCGCCGCAATAGGCACTCCATACGAACATCCTATATCAATACCCATATGGTTTGAACTTGCCCCTGCTGTTGGAGACTCTCTAGGTCCAAAGTAATCTGTGATAGGACCTGAAACCGGCCAAATAAACCGACCTGTCCCTGTGGATGAACCGCCTGTATTATTGCTGTCATCACCACCGGAATTGTCGTCACTGCCGGAATTGTCAGTGTCATCAGCACCACCATTATTATCTTCCTGCTGTTCCTGCTGTTTCCGTAACTCCTCCTGCTTACGCTCCTCTTCAAGTCTGGCTGCCTCCTGACGTGCTATTTCAGCCAGCTTATCATCCAACTCTGACTCCTGTCTCGCATACTCCTCAGCAAGAGCCTGCTGCATGGCAGCGTCACCGCTGTACTTATTGATCTCCTCATTCTTCTGGCTTATTACCGCGTCGAGATCTGACTGCTTCTGCTCCAGATCAGCCTGAACCTTCTCAACATCTGCCAGATCATCCTTCAGAGTCTGCTCATACTCAGCTATATCATTCTTTGTCTTTACCAGCTTGTCCAGCTGCTTCTGGTCATATGAGCTGAGCTGATCAACGTACTCTGACTTATTCAAACTGTCCTCAAATGAAGCGGATGACATAAGAGCATCTATGTATTCTACATCGCCCTCCTCATAGAGGTACTGTATTCTCTTCTTCATAGCCACATACTGGTTGTCCTCGCTGACCTGTGCCTCAGCAAGCTTTGTCTGTGTCTCATCTATCTCTGTCTGAAGATCATCAGCCTCCTGCTTCTTCTGTACGATCTGTGTACTGATATCTGTGACCTGCTTATCAAGCTCGTTAACCGTCGCAGTAAGTTTGTCAACCTTCTTCTGGTACTTCTCTGCGTTTGCCTTTGCCTCTGCCTGTCCCTGCTGAGCCTCTTCCTTCTGCTGCTCAACCTCCTCCTTGGTTTCCTCTGCATGTACACTGAATCCCGGAACTGCAAATAATGATGTAAACGACATGAGCACTGCTCCTGTGGTAACTACAGCCATCTGCATACCTTTCTTCTTTATATTATATAAATCTATTCTCATTATCCATGCCTCCTAAATGCATATCACAATGTTTTGTCTTTATGCCCTACTTATCAATATTATAACACATACTACCGCTAAAAAAGTGATAACTAAATGTGAAATTTTTGTGCATTGCTACTATCTCTGCACTGCTATATTCTCTCATCGCCTTAAAGCACTACACTCTCAAATGCTTCCTTGTCGTCAGAATACTTCCCACAAGTCCGACTCCTATACCGAGTACAAGTCCGACCGGAACCATCGTGCTGAACAGCTCCTTCTGGCTCACAAATGCAAACAGTGTCGTTACAACCTGGAATCTTCCTGCCACATATGTCAGTATCTTGTCATACATATAATACAGAAGAACCAACGGTATCGCCGATCCCACAGCTCCTATGATGACACCCTCTATGATGAACGGCGCCCTTACGAACACATTTGTCGCTCCTATGAGCTTCATGATCCCGATCTCTTCCTTGCGCACCGTGATTCCTATCGTGATGGTGTTGCTTATAAGGAAGATGGACACCAGCATCAGTATGACTACTATTCCGATGGATGCATATCCTACCAGTGACGAAAGTGTCGTTATGCTGTCAGCTGTCACATCTGAACTCTTGACCTTTCTCACTCCTGAAAGCCCCTGTGCGAATGCAACGAACTCTGGCTGCTTTGACACATCCTTGAGTGTCACCTCGTATGACGCTGCATTCTTAAGCGGGTTGTCATCTCCAAATGCATCCTTTGCAGCCTGTGGATTGTCATAGTTCTGCTTAACGAAGTTATCCCACGCCTGATCTGCCGATACAAAATCCATCGTATTCACATAATCAAGTGTTCTTATCTGTTCACCTATCAGCTGTATCGTCTCATCTGATGTATCCTCATCAAAGAATACCGATATTGTAACCGTGCTCTCAAGCTCCTGCATTCCCGACTGGAAGTTCACAACCACCGCATAGATGATTCCAAACAGGAAGAGGCACGATATGATCGTTCCTATCGATGCCAGTGAGAACAGTATATTTCTTCTTATATTCGCAAATCCCTGTCTGAGGATATAGAAAAATGTACTAATCTTCATCTATATATCCTCCTTCCTTCTCATCGCTGATGATCACGCCCTTCTTAAGCGTGATAACTCTCTTCTTCATCTCATTGACGATATCCTTGTTGTGAGTTACAACCACAACTGTGGTTCCCCTCTTGTTGATATCCTCAAGGAGATTCATGATATCAAGCGAATTCTTCGGATCAAGGTTTCCGGTCGGCTCATCCGCAAGGATGATATCCGGATTGTTTACCAGCGCTCTCGCCATGGCTACTCTCTGCTGCTCACCACCTGAAAGCTCCTTCGGATATGACTTGTATTTGTCAGCAAGTCCCACCAGTGTAAGCATCGCTGGCACTCGTCTTCTTATATATCTAACCGGAGTCTGGATAACTCTCTGTGCAAATGCCACGTTCTCGTATATGGTCCTGTCCTTAAGCAGTCTGAAGTTCTGGAACACCACTCCTATCCTTCTTCTGACCTTCGGTATATCCTTGTTCTTTATCTTGCTGTAGTCATAACCGGCAACCGTGATATTTCCGGCTGTAGGATCGAGTTCCTTGAGCAACAGCTTGAACAGTGTTGTCTTTCCTGATCCGCTGCTTCCAACTATGAATACGAACTCGCCTTTTTCTATGTTTATGTTCACATTCTTGAGAGCCTCTATACCACCAGGGTATGTCATGCTCACGTTCTCCAATTCTATCATCTTATGTCTCCTATATGCTGACCTGCTAGAGGTCACCCGCTAACCTAATCTATGTCTCTCGACTTTGTCCACGAACCATTATACTACAAATCACTGCTTTTGTTGTGTTTTGTTTGTGAATTAATATTGCTTTATATTGCCCCGCTATATTCCGGGTGTCATCCCAATATTACACAACGGCAGTCTTCATATATATAATATGCTGGCTGCCGTTGTGTATTAATCTTGATAAACAAATGATTTTATATAATTCAGGTGTCTCGATTTTTAATAGTCAAGCTTTTCCATGTACTTCATATACTTTACTACCATGAGAGCAATCTTGAATGTGATCGCATCCTCAAATACTCTGAGGTCAAGACCTGTGCTCTTCTGAAGCTTATCTAGTCTATATACAAGTGTATTTCTGTGGATATACAGCTGTCTTGAAGTCTCTGACACGTTCAGACTGTTCTCAAAGAACTTATTGATAGTTGTAAGTGTCTCCTCATCAAACTCGTCAGGGCTCTTGCCGTCAAATATCTCTCTGATGAACATCTTGCAGAGTGGAAGCGGAAGCTGGTATATAAGTCTTCCTATTCCGAGATTGCCGTATGCGATGATATCTGTGTTCTCGTAGAATATCTTTCCTACATCAAGTGCCATCTTGGCCTCCTTGTAAGAACGTGATACTTCCTTGATCTCATTAACTATAGTACCGTATGATACATGAACAGATGACATGGCCTCTGTGTTCAGCATATCTACGATAACCTGAGCGATCTTATTCATATCCTCATAAGTCTCATTGGACTTCACTTCCTTGACAAGGATTATATTCTTCTCGTCAACTGCTGTGATGAAATCCTTTGTCTTTGCTGAAAAAATATTACGAACTGTCTCAAGTGCATTCGTATCCTTCTCATTCTTTGTCTCTATGATAAATACGATTCTTCTCACATCTGTGTCAATATGAAGTTTCTTAGCTCTGTTGTAGATATCAACCAGAAGGAGATTGTCAAGAAGAAGATTCTTGATAAAGTTATCCTTGTCAAATCTCTCCTTGTAGGCGACAAGAAGATTCTGAATCTGGAATGCTGCGATCTTGCCTACCATGTATGTGTCATCAGTCTCGCCCTTTGCCATAAGAATGTGTTCCAACTGATTGTCGTCAAACACCTTGAAGAACTGGTATCCTCTTACCACCTGGCTCTCTGCAGGCGAATCCACAAATGCACGAACTGAATCCTCGCAGTCATCTATATCCTTAAGAGTTGACGCAAGCACCTTGCCCTCTGTGTCAAGTACGCACAGATCAGTTCTTGTTATGCTCTTTAATCCATCTATTGTATCTTGAAGAATCTGGTTTGATATCATTACTCTTTTCACTCCTTATACTCTTTATTGGTTTGTTCCCGTAATCCATTGCTTTTATTTTAAAGCAAAATTGTTGAAAAAAAAAGAGAAAATGCAGATTTTTTATATATAATTTCT
>OLZF01000264.1_pt1 | contig 60410 bp, 37 predicted proteins | sample 1674391 | NCBI WGS metagenome assembly OLZF01 (sample SAMEA103958166, study PRJEB25191) | human gut metagenome | biome: human-associated habitat [ENVO:00009003]; feature: intestine environment [ENVO:2100002]; material: feces | place: Germany | collected 2013/2015
GAATCAGATTTAATGTGGTACTGTCATTTACCTGTTCTCTTAGTATCTGAATTAACTTATCGTGATTTACCTTATCGAAAAACTGCTCAATATCAATGTCTACAACCCATTCATATCCATCATTCAGATAATCAAGTGCCTGCCTGATTGCATCATGACAGCTTCTGCCCGGTCTGAAACCATAGCTGTACTCACTGAATATTTCCTCATAAATATCAGAGATTGGTTGTGCTATTGCCTGTTGGATGGTTCTGTCAAGTGCCGTTGGTATTCCTAATGGACGTTGTTTTCCATTGTCTTTCGGAATATATACTCTCCTCACTGGTTTGGGCATATAAGTTCTGTTCTTTATGGAAGTAACGATTACATCCTTATTTTTCCTTATATAATCTCCCAGTTCTTCTACAGTAACGCCATCTACTCCACTTGCACCTTTATTGCCTACCACCTTTTTATAGGCTCTGTTCAGATTTTCTTTTGATAAAATCACTTCAATCAATTCCACTGTTGTTACTCCTCTGACTTATCCTAAGATTCATACATAACACCCCTCTGAATATAAACAGTATTCCTTGGTTACGTTCCTACTTTTCCTGTCCATCCGATTTCTGGCTTATGTATTATTTTAAACATAACGATTCGTATTATAAATCGTTTCAGTCCTTTGGCTTTTATGCCTACTATGACATCATCTGACTCCCTCTCCAAACCTTTTTCGACCATACCTTTGAGAGATTCATCTCTTTGGTATGTGAGTAGGGTCTCCCGAGGTAAGACACTAATCTTTCGTTCCATAACCTCTTGATTTACAACTTCGGTTTACGTTTACCATTAGGGCTTCGGTTTGCTTTGCAACCTTACCCACCTAATCGCCTTATCAAGTTTCTGTTCGTAGGCTCAAGAACTTTGTTACACCACTTCCTTCATCCATACCATTACTGATACCGACTTGTGGTTCACTACACTTGGCGGCAAATACCCGTGGCTGGACTCACACCAGCAAGATTAGTGCCATGCTCGGCACACAAAAGAAGCAGCTATAGGCCCCTTAAAAGTCTATAACTGCTTCCTTCTTACCTTTTTATATATCTCTGATTTTTACTTTTTGGTACATTTGGAATTGTCATCTGCACCATACCACCTTCAAGTGCCGGATTAAGATAATTTTTTCTCAGGGTATCTTTTGACTTTAAGCCCAACAGCCCCAATATCTCATTAGCAGTATAAGGTGTGTCATATTCCATAACTTCCAGAAGCCTTTTCACATATCTGGATATATTTTCATTCGGACATCCGGGCTGTCTTCGAATTTCATCTAACACAAGATCTATCTGTTCCAGAATAAATTCTATAAAACGGGTACTATTCCCATCAATATGACACTCTGCGATAGCCTCGTAATATCCATCCTGAAATTTTTCTATCTGACTCTCCAGTGGAATATACTCAAAAACCGATTTCCATTTTGATAAAATCACCGTATGCCAAAGTCTTGCCATCCTGCCATTACCATCTTGAAATGGATGGATATGCCCTCAAGATAGGCCTGATTTCCCCACTATTCTTTCATTCCCAACACTCTGCATCAATTTTGTTTCTTATATGTAATTCTAAATTATTATTCTGATACCCATGATAATAGTTATCATGATGTTTTTGAAAGCTGTAATATTTTCCTTTTCTTTTGCCGTAGATATTCCCTTCGATCTCAATTGCACGATTCAGCAATTCCTGCGCTTCCGAATCGCTTAAGTCCATAGCGGCCACATATCGTCCGGCTGCATCTCTATAAGGTTGTTTTCTATGTTTTTTATTTTCCTCATAATGACGTATCCCCAGAAATTCTTCATATAACCGAATGTGTTCCTGCTTCGATATATTTTTGATTGAAACCTTTTCTTGCTTTACTTTGCCATTCAGTATTGACTCTCCAAACAAAAGATCTGATTCTAAGCTGATTATGCCCCCATTTTTTGCCCAGGAACAAATATAAGAACATTCCCCTTTCAGGCAAAACGGATCCTGCGGCATATTTTCAGGTTGGCTCAAGTTTGTAAGCAAATGTATTAAATATCGTCTTTCATCACGCGTTTCAAATTCTTTCACCAATTCTATAAGCGGATAATCAGGAGCAATTTCTGCCGAAGTATTTAGCATTACCGAATATATCTTCTCTACAGATGTTGCTTCCTTGGATTCTATTTTTTTGCAAATATCCATCCATTGATGTACTTTCCTGATTGCTTCATTTTTATTCGAAAAAAATTTTTTAAAAGACAGATCATTAATTACTACAATCATTTTATCACCACCGTAGCCCTCTTTTACAACAACTCCAATAACGTATTATCCCATTCATCGAAGAACCCTTCCGGCCAAAAGTCCAACCGTCCATTATCATCTAACCTGGGTTCCTCAAATGTATGCTTGGTAATGCCATTTTCTGTTTTAGTACAAAAATAATATAATTTGGCTTTTTCTTTTTCTAAAACGTTCTTTTTAACAGCCAAACGGATCCCATTCAAAATATGATCGCTGTGTGTTTCTACAATCACCTGTACGCCGCCCTGTGCCGCCCTTGCAATCAGTTCTCCTACTTTACGCTGTCCTTGCGGATGAAGGTGTGCCTCTGGATTTTCTAAAATCACTAAATCATCCGGTTTTGCTTTTAAAAGAGCTACAATAATTGGCAAACTATATGATATACCAAAACCTACATTCACTGGTTTATAGTCCATGATGGTACCCATCTGTGCGGCATTTTCTGTTTGCCGAATTTTTAAGCTGATCGTATCCGCAGCCTGCACATCTGTAAAATCAAATTGAATCCCAGGACTAATCGCATTCATCCAATACTCCGTCTGTTGTTTCAATGTCCTCTTGCCATCTAAAGCCACCGTATCTGTTCCCGTAGGATCCCCGGCATGTTTCTCTAAATAATAAACAACATGTTCTCCATATTTCCCAACATGCTTTTTGACCTCAATATCATAAAATGACTTTTCGTAGCTTTTCCTCGGACCGAATCGTTCCGCCATAATATATTCAAAATCCTGATTCAAAAGATTCAGATTATTCAGAATAAGATTATCGCTTTGTTTTAATGTTTCTTTTTTCATTCTCAAATAGTCAGAATCGGAAACATAATCCAAAACCCATCTATATTCCTGATCGGCCTCATTTGTAAGAATAATTTCAATATCTCCATCCGCATTAAAATACAACAAATCGAGACCAGTACCTATCTGTGTGTATTCCCCGTTCAAATAGAGCCCTTCTCCTAAACTGTCTTTTTCATAAGCCTGACGCAACAACAGTAATGCCTGGATTACTGTTGATTTCCCCATACTGTTAATTCCTGATAAAAGATTCAAATTAGATAATGGCAATTCTAATCGTTCGAAACATTTAAAATTCTTCAACTCTATTTTTTTAATCATTAAGAACCTCCTCAATCAGATCTTTTATTTGGTTCATACGCTTAATATAAGAATACTTATCGCTCGCTTTCACATATGTCTGAAAATCACTCTGATCACATAATTCAATAAATTTTATTAATAGTTTCTGTTTCTTTTCTTTTAATTTTTCTTTTTGCCCGTCCTTCAAATCATATATGGACTTACACCACATTTCATAAATTGCTTTATTAATTGGGCGCCGTCTGCCGTCTGCAGCCATTTTTCGAAATGCATAATTATCAAAAATCTCATGGATCGTAATCATGATTTCGAAAAATATTTCTTTCATATTTGATATTTTCTCTTGTTTTTGCTGATTTATGTAATCCATCGCTTCATTTAAGAATTTTTCCGGCATACCATCATAATTTTCGATGCCATAGAAGCAAACAGCCATAAACCTTAATACAAATTCCTGGTCAAGCATACGATCCGTTTTTATGCTGTGGCAAGTAACTTTCAAAAATTCTATTGATGTCGAAAGCTCTTTTAAAAAAACAGTTGCCTGCCCCTGGTATAGAGCATGCCGTATTTCCTGGGGGGTGAGTTCCAAACCTCCTGTATTCAAACGCTTAAAAATATTATATTTCACATTAACCGGCGTTCCTTCTTTTACCGTAAAAGTAATCAAAGAGCTTTCATCTATTCTTCTGGTAAATTGGCGTGGAAGTTCGTCATATCCAAGACCATTTAAATCATTGAAAAATTCCAGTCCTTCCAGCTTTAATGTCTTCTGCACAATAAACTCATTAATTGCTGTTATTCTCTGTAAACCATCAATAATAAGCCAGTCTCCTTCATCAGACGCATCAAAATAAAATGCCGGTAACGGTATTTTTAACAACAGTGATTCAATCAGTTGGCTTTTTTTTGTGTTGCTCCACAATCCTCCCTTTCTCTGAAATTCTGTATTTAAGTTAATTTCATGATTTTTCAATCGCTTTACCAAAGAATCCAAAGCCATGGGAGCCATTGTTATATTAATCTTTGTCGGATCAAAAGGCTGAATTTTATCTTCTAATGATATTATGCTATCCTCTGGTTCCAGTTCTATGCTGTCTGATAATATTTCAATATTCTTTCCGCTTAAATATTCCTCCATTTCTATAAGAGTATCTTCACTTTTCTCTTTTTCCGGAATTTCAGCATAAGTGTTATAAAATGTTATCGATTCAATTTTGTAATCTTGTCCTTCAGCAATTTTAACCAGACTTTCTAAGTAACCTATGATTTTTTCACTAAGCATAACAAACACCGTCCTATCACTATGATGATTTAATATATTTTATCACAACTTTCTTAACAAAACTATATCAATCCTTCATTTTTATATACAAAGCAGTTTGCCGCTGTTACGCTGCTTTCTGCTTGTGTCTCTGTGTTACATTACCATCCGCAAATGGATGAATAAAAACAAATTCATAATGAAATACAGCGGCTAAAATAAGCGGATGAACTATATTTCTGTTACTTTTCATCCAATGAAACAGATCCTGCATTTGACCGGGAACAAATCTGGCAGGAGGCGCCATAAAAATACATTTGTCCCCATTAAACACGCCTTCCTCCCCCTGACGGAAAATTCCTGATTCATCCACAATATACTTCGTCAAAATACCATGAATTCGCTTTAGTTCTGAGATACTGTATGGATCAATAACTGGTATTTCTTCATAAGCAGCATAAGCGTTTTTCACTTCCTGAATTTCCTTTGCTGTTCCCAGAACAGTTTTCCCATCAATCACATCTTTTACTTCATTCAATGACAATGCATTTGCCTCAATGCGCAATGAAGAATGAATCGACCTTATTTTATTATTTCTTCTCAGATGTGGCTTTGATTCTAAGTTACTTCTTTCCGTAATCTGTCCTATTTTTTCTGAGACAGATGATACCAAAGTTAAAATCTTATCTGTAATCTCATATGGCGGAACATAGCTTCCCATAAATCCATACCTCCATCTTACCTGTTTTCTTACATATTATCTTACCCTATTTTGAGCACAAAAGAAAGTATGAATTCTATCCTTTAACGGCATAAATAAGTGGCAATGAATTCATTATAAACAATATTCTCCATAATATGCGTAGGTTCCTGCTGTCTAAAATTCAAGTTATGCATCTCTCTTAATCTCCACAGTATCGCTCCTTATTTTTGTGTGTAAACACATTTTTTAGTAATGATACTCTATTATCAAATGACTATTTATTCAATAATCATTACTATTTGTTGCATATTTTTATGTAATAAGAAATCGTTGTGTTGGGGTCAAAATGACCCTGATATCAAATTATATAAATATCAGAAAAAAATACTACCATGCCAAAAATCATATTCTGACACGGCAGTATTTTCTAATTCTTTTGCAACAGCCTCACTGCACAAATTGACGAAACCAAATTATTTTTCAATATTTTTGAAATACCTGTGAACAATCGCAGCACATTCTGCACGATTTGCCTTACCCTGCGGATTCAGAAGTTTTCCATCCGCACCCCGGATGATGTCATTGGCAGCTGCCCAGGACATCCCTTCTTTTGCAAATTCACTTACAGAATCACAATCCGACCAGACAGAAAGATCTCCTTTTACAGTATCATCCTGTCCACGGTATTTTGCGTAGCGATGCATCATGACTGCCAGTTCTTCACGGCTTATACTTTTGGACGGCGCAAATATACCTGTATCCATATATCCTGTGACAATTCCCTGATCACTCGCCCACATGACCGCATCCGTGTAAAATTCACCTTCTTTTACATCCGGGAACTTATCCTGATACTCTACGTCCGGGCTTCCTGCCATCCGGTACAGAACTGTTGCAAACTCGGCACGGTTCAATTCCTGTGCCGGACCGAAAATCGTTTCTTTCAGGCCAGTCATAATACCTTTTTCGCTTACATAGTTCACGTCATCATAGAACCAGTCACCTTCCTGCACATCCTCAAATGTTACAGGTTCTGTTTTTCCTACTTTTACCGTGCACTCTGCCCGGAACTGACCGCTTCCGGAAACAGCCATAGCTATGATCTTCGTCTCACCTTCCGATAAACCAGTCACTTTTCCATTTTCATCCACGGAAGCAACCGTATAATCTTCTGATCTCCAGGTAACATTTTTATTTACCGCATCTGCAGGAGTTACCGCAGCATTCAGCTGCTTTGTATCCCCAACAGAAAGCGTCAATTCTGTGCTGTCCAGAGAAACTCCGTCTGCCATCTTCATTGTCTCGTCCGCATCCTGTACCCAGAATTCGATACTGAGCGGCGGCAGTGTCGGATCTATTGTGCTTCCCAACATAGGAGACAATGCAATCTCCCCGGTATCCTTCGGCGTATAACGATAACCACGGAAGACGGCATCTGTACCGGTATCAATATTGAATGTAAATGCCGTATCACTTGCACGATTTGTCAGGACAACCACCAGTCTGCCTTCCGGAGTCTTATAAGACATAATACGCTGATCTGTTCTTATCTCATCTTCCGTCACATCATAACGTACGGAATCCCATGGCATATATTTTAAGAAACCACGAATGGAATTCCAGTTCTGGTAATTATAATCCCAGTGTCCCTCCTCAATATAGTCGTACTTTCCTCTGTCGTTCTCATCGCCGGGAGCTCTCCAGAAGCCCAGTGAAAATCCGGATGCTTCAGAGTTGCCCAAAGGTTTGAGCATATGCAGCCAGTGCCAGGTCGGAGCGTTTTCAAATGTCATCCAGTTCATGATCGACTGCGCTGTATTGATACAATTCCAGTCAGACGCACTTCCGAAGTATTCAAACTCATTATTGTACACAACAATATCATCGCGCCCCTTATTGGAATTATAGTAATCCGCTGAACTGATCTGATTATCCGAATTATAACCAATACGGTGGAAGGTCCATGCATCGATAAGCTTCAGCAGTTCCTCATCCTTGATAATCTTTTTGGATCCTTCGGAATATTGTCCATTCCAACTGTCGGCATGAACATGGAGATTTGGAAATGCCTCCTTTAATGTAGGAATCATCACCTTCATCGTCTCATAATACGGTTGGCTGTCATAATGACAATGAGAATAGCTGTTTACCTTATGAGGCGCTTCATTCTGGAGTCCAAACTGAATAACCGGTATTCCATTTTTCTGCAGAGTCTGCAGATCCTCTTTTACAGTATCGGCAAAATCCTGCAAAAATGCCTGTTTGTCACCGGTAAAGTTCGAATCAAAACATTTTAATGTATTTTTTTCATTTGTTGTAAGATAACTGTTGCTGTTTTTAAAGTAAGGCGTCGGAGACCAGAATTCAAAATCCACTCCTTCGATACCAGATTTCTCGATTAACTCCGCCAGTTCTTCATCCTGTGTATCCCAACGCTCTTTCAAATGTTTCTGCTCTTCGTCTGTCCCGCGATAATAGAGTCCGCCTGCCAGTCTCAGGTATCTGAAACCTTTGAGCATATCATTATAAAGACGGTCACGTTCTGACTGTACCAGATCATGAGGCACGGAAGTCGGTTCCTCCGGCAGCCCGTTATTACCGGATCCAATGGAATCACTTTGCACCTCGATGCCAAGTCCCCAGATTGTCTGCCGCGGCTCGTCCAGATTTACCTTGTAATTACCGCTGACCATATCAGGTCCGGACAATGAACGTACAGAAAGCTGAGAAACAGAAAGCAACACATTCTCCGCAAAGAAGCCGATTTCTCCATCCCGGCCAAATTCAACCTCCATGACTTCTTCAGCATTCACAATAATTGAAAGATCCGGATAAGAAAATGCTGCTGAAATAATAGTCTCTTCTCCTTCTTCAATTTTAACAGGAACACTTTCTCCCAGGAGGGTATCTGTCTGGTAATCGTATAATACAAAACATGATTTTTCAGGCGAATAGGTAAGCTTTACATAAGTATTATTCGAACCACTCAGGATCAAGCCAAATGAAGCATTCTCCTGCATGGAATCCACCCGAATCTTTGTTATCATCTGTGCATTGATCCACTCATTTTTGAGCTGATGAACTTCACCTGCCGAACCGGATAATACACCATCCTTCACCACCCAGTTACTGGCTTCACTATGCGTCCACTCATCCGTAGAAGAGCTGCTGTCAAAATCTTCATACATCAGATCATAACCTGTATATCGAACAACTGCACCCTCCAGAGCCAATATACCATCCTGTCCGTTTGTCAGGGTAATTTCATAATCTTCCCCTTCTTCAAAATAAAACGTTGCTGCCTTTCGGAATCCCGCTTTCTCTCCTGACAAATCAATCCTGCTGCTGGTTTCTCCACAGGAAACGGTCACTTCACTGCTTAACTCACCTACGTTCTCCGGAATTGCAATTTCTACCGAATGATAACCGGTATACCGTGCTGTATAGGGTATGGTGACCGAAGCGCCCTGCTGTGCCGTTCCCTTCCAGCTATCACCTTCTCCGCTGACATCCCAGTCACCGTCCCACTTCATCAGTCCCAAAGAAATTTCCCGATCCACCAGAACAAATTTCAATGCATCCGAAAAAACATTCGTGCTGCTGCCCTCATTTCGCACGGTAACGCTTCCGCCGTTCCCTTCTGCAAAAGGATAAATACCGATCAGATTCCATTCTCTCTGTTTCGCAGCAGACTGATCAAACTTTTCAACTGTCAACCCATCCCTGTGACGGATCTCATAAGGAACTCCCGCTGCCTCACCCTTCGGTCCATAATAATAAACCGCATAATTTCCCATTTGTGGGAGATCCGGAGTATACACAACTTCCTTCTTATCTCCGCCTGTTTCAGTGGTCAGATAATGATCTCCATAATAATCACTGCGCCATGTGGATGTATGCCAGTCCTCTTCCCCGATATCTCCGGTTGCCTCTGTATTGTCTACAATCACTTCAAGAGAAGGAGCTTCATACTTTTCAAGATATTCAAAACGCACCGCATCTCCAAACACATTATTTGCCGCAGCGTCAATATCTGTTATCAGCTTCACCTTACCTTCCGTACCTGCACGGAAATAATAAGTTCCTATTGTTTCCCAACATCCGCCTTTGTCCTTCTGACTGACACGTAAATCTTCTGCACCTTTCGCATGTGTAATGACATAATGTGCATCCGACGCTATCTTTGCATCTGAAGCTCTGCCGTCCGGATGAAGGATCTGTACATTATAATATCCCTCTCTGTTCAAATTCGGTGTCCATTCCATCCAGGTGTTTCCACTTTCATCACGGACTCCGACACTGTAATTCTCTCCCAGGAATATCTTCCTGCTGGTTCCTTCTTTCCAGGTTCCTTCTGTTTTTGCCTCCGTATTATCAACTATGACATTTTCAGGTATATACTCAAATTTGACGGCATCCGCCATTGTATTATTTTCCTCTACTTTACTAGAAAGTTGAACATAACTGTCATTATCCGTAAATGTATAGGTTCCCAGAAGTTCCCATTTTCCGCCTGCTTTTCTCTGATTCACCAAAATGCTATCTTCTCCAAGTGCATGATGAATCGTAAACGGGGCTGCTGAAGCAATACTCTGTGAATCACTCACTCCATCTGGCTGCATATAGTATACCCTGTAATCCCCGGACTTTGGCAGCTTAGGGTTCCACTTTATCCAGGTATCTCCCGTACTGTCTTTTTGTAAAACCGTATAACTGCTTCCATATTTCCCGCCGCGGCTGCTTCCGCTAATCCAGTTTCCGTTCCTTTCCGCATCCTGATCATCCATGATAATTACATTTTCATCTTCTTCTGCTGCTTTGACAACAGGAGCAACATTCAGCCCCGTCAACAGTAGCACCATACAAAGAATCCAGCTTAAAATTCTTTTTTTTATGCTTCTTCCCATATTCTTTCTCCTACAATATCTTTATTCCTTCACTGCGTCAGCAGTCATGCCTGCAATAAAAAAGCTTTGAAAAATAATAAAAATCAATACCACCGGAATTACTGCAACAACCGTCAAAGCTATCAACTGTACATACTGCCGTGTCAAAAATCATATTCCGACACGGCAGTATTTTCTAATTCTTCTGCAGCAGCTGCACTGCACAAATTGAAAAAATTAAATTATTTTTCAATATTTTCGAAATACCTGTGGACAATCGCAGCACATTCTGCACGATTTGCCTTACCCTGCGGGTTCAGAAGTTTTCCATCCGCACCCCGGATGATGTCATTGGCAACTGCCCAGGACATCCCTTCCTCTGCAAATTCGCTTACGGAATCACGATCCGGCCAGACAGAAAGATCTCCTTTGCCCGTACCCTCCTGTCCATGGTATTTTGCGTAGCGATACATCATAACTGCCAGTTCTTCACGGCTGATACTCCGGGACGGCACAAACATCTCTGTATCCGTATAGCCTGTGACAATTCCCTGCTCACTCGCCCACATGACTGCATCCGTATAAAATTCGCCTTCTTTTACATCCTGGAACTTATCCTGATACTCTACATTTGGACTTCCTGCCATCCGGTACAAAACCGTTGCAAACTCGGCACGGGTCAGTTCCTGTGCCGGACCGAAGATCGTTTTTTTCAGGCCAGTCATAATGCCTTTTTCACTTACATAGTTCACATCATCATAGAACCAGTCGTCTTCCTGCACATCCTCAAATGTTACATGCTCCGCTTTTCCTACTGTTACCGTACATTCTGCACGGAACTGACCGCTTCCGGAAACAGCTGTGGCAATAATTTTTGTCTCACCTTCCTTCAAACCGGTCACTTTACCGTTTTCATCGACACGCGCAACTGTGGAATCATCGGATGTCCACCGGATATTCTTGTTAGCGGCATTCTCAGGCTGTACAGTTGCTGAAAGCTGAACTTCACTGCCCACGGCAAGCTTCAATTCCGTCTCATCCATTACAACACCCTCTGCCATTGCCATGGTCTCGTCCTCTTCCTGAACCCAGAATTCAATCGTATACGGATCCAAAACTGTACTGATCTGACCTCCCGTTTTCGTTCCAAGATCAATTTCCTCTTCACAATCTGCTGTCAGACGATAACCGTGGAAAGACTTCTCTTCCAAACCAGTATCTACCTTAAAACAAAACTCGTTTGATCGATTTGTCAAAGCAAACGCCAGACGGCCTTCCGGACTTTTCCACGCCATAATGCGCTGGTCTTTCCGCACCTCGTCTTCCTTAACAGTATAGCGCACAGAATCCCACGGCATATACTTCAGAAATCCGCGAATTGCATTCCAGTTTTGATAATTATAATCCCAATGCCCTTCTTCTACCTGATCACACACTTCGTATGTTCCGGTATCTCCCGGCTTTCTCCAGAATCCAAGACTATATCCCAAAGATTCCTCATTTCCCAGAGGCTTCAGTGCATGCAGCCAATAGAATGTCGGTGAATTCTCGAAGGTCATCCAGTTCATAATCATCTGGGCTGTATTTACAAACCTGAAATCATCCTGTCCTCTAAAATCCCAGGGCTGATATTCAAATTCCGTACATATAACAGGCAGCCCCTCTGTTCCCTGATTCATATACGCAGCTGAATCTAACGGATTATTTGAATTATTTCCCACACGATGATAAGACCAACCATCTACATATGGAAGCAGTTCTTTATCTGCTTTAATAAGTTTTGACGCCGCAGCATTCTGTCCTTCCCAACTGGTTGCATGTACAAATAAATCCGGGAAGGCTTCCTTTAGCTTTGGCAATACAACCTTGCATGTCTCGTAATATGCCTGCGGAGTATAATAGCAATGGGAATAATCACCGTAAACAGCAGTAATGTCCGGTTCGTTTTGCAGACTAAACTGTACAACCGGTAATCCATCGGCTCTCATCCGTGCAAAGTCCTCCACCAGGGTATCTGCAAAATCATTCAAAAACCTTTCTTTATCACCATGATAAATTGGATCATTTTCAAAATCAGGACCAAAGCAACGAAGCATTTTTTCCTGATTGTTAGCTGCACCGCTTATCGTATATTTCCCGCTGGCTTTAAAATATGGTGTCGGGGACCAAAATTCAAGATTAAATCCTTCTATACCAGACTTTTCAACCAATTCTGCCAGTTCTTCATCCTGAGTCTCCCAGCGCCCCTGCAAATGCTTACCTTCTTCATCCGTTCCGCGGTAGAATAGTCCTCCCGCCATCCGCACATAACGAAATCCTTTCAGCATATCACTGTAAAAACGGTCTCTCTCCGGCTGGGTAAGATCATGCGGTACAGAATTCGGTTCATCCGGAAGGCCTCCATTCCCGGAGGCAATCGAGTCACTTTGGATTTCTACGCCGAGTCCCCAGATGGTCTGCTGAGGATCATCTAAATCTATCGAGTATTCTCCCGTTTCAACCACAGGCTCTGTGCCTAAATATTCTATCATGGCAGCATCCACCATACACGCTTCTGCTGCTCCCAGTCCCGTCAGCTTTACGACCGGCTGCAATTCATCACCTGCCGTTAAGTGGAAATTACCAAGAGAATAATATCCTGCCGGCTGCACATGCGATATCGTAACCTTCCTCACACCAGTGCTGGTTTGTACTTCATAATTTACATTTCCACTAACTCCTCCGGTTGATCCATCTGCAATACTCACCGATACTCTGTAATATCCGGTTTGAGTGACTGGAAATTGCCAGGTAAATGTCGAATTATCTCCTCCTCTAAGTGAATAATAATTCTCACCTACAAAACCCGGGCGATAAGTTGATGCCCCCTGCCAACCAGTCGCCGCTCCGGCTGAGTCATGCCATGTTCCCCCGATAACCGTTCGCTCCTTGTCTGTATTATCAACAACCTCATAAACAACGTCGGAAGATACTTTTCCCATATAAGTAATCTTCACTGCATCCACAAGCGCCCGTTTAACATTTCCAGTTCCAGGTATAAGTCTGATACTTTCTTTTCTGTCTGCTGCGAAATGCCACGTGCCCAATTCCGTCCATCCTGAAGCAGTTGTCAAATCAAGTGTAACACTATCTTCCTTTCCATCATGAGAAACCGAATACGTGACCTGAGAAGACAGGCTGTCTTTGTCTGTCCATTCCGGTATAAACGCCTCTACTTTCCAATACCCCTCTTCTGCCGGGGCTAAAGGCCAGATAAAATATGTACTGTCAGAACCTTGCCCTGTACACGAGAAGAAACTACCTCCAATACTGTTGCTGCCTGTATGCTCCTCCCAGTTAGCATCTGCTCCGCTTTTCTGTACGCCCGAGTCTGTATTATCAATAATCTGATGAGACTCGCCTTCAATCAGGATTTCTTTAAACCGCACTGCATCTGCAGCCATCATTCCCGAATTACTGTCAGCTGCCGAAAGAGTAAGTATTGCTTCTCCTTCTTCTAAATCTAGTTTACTCAATGGATGCCATCCATTCACAAGCCGCTGCGTAGTTTCCCATGTACCTTTTGTTTCTCCGTTTTGGGAGAGGGTAAACTGAACCTTGTCCGCGATTGAGGCATTGTTAAAAAACTCTGCTCCATACCAGCAAATTTCATAGCGTGCATGGCGCGGAATCTGCATATGCCAGGTGAATCTTCCTTCCGATGCAGTCATATATTCTCCCTGATAAGCCTTTTCATTTTCGGCAGTTGTCCAATTGCCATCTCCATATGCATCCTTTTCCTGGTTATCTACGATATTTTCTATATTATCATCAAATCCACCAGTTCCACTTATCTGCTGCAGAAGCTGTGTATAGTCATTTGATGGAAACAGATTGGCATCAGATGTAATAAGAACAGCATCACATCTGGCCCAATTGGCAGAAGAATCTATCAATTTGATTGTATGTGTTCCCTCTTCCATTTCTATCGTTCCGCCGTTTTGCCAGACATATCCTGTAGCAGAAGCTTTCCCCCCAAAAACGGGTTCAAGAATCTTGTCATCAACTCCAACCTGAAATGTCCACGCATTTGAACTTACAGTTTCACCTGCCGCATTTTTCTTGGCGTGTACCCAAAGATTATATGTTCCTTCTTTTTGAACACTTATTTCAGTTTCTGCATCTTTGCTCTTCGTTGGATCATGCACCTGATTTTCATGGAGTCCTATCAGATTACTGCTTTCAAAAGCCAGCTGATCCGACTGAATTGTCCACGTCCCCAACTGTTTTTCAAAATCATCAGGACGCAGCAGATAGTTTATCTGGGATTCTCCCTTCCCTGATTCCGCCGCTGAAACCATTTCCACCCTGCTTAACAACATCACAAAACAAAGAATAAAACTCATGATCCTCTTTTTCATTTTAATCCCCCTTCCGCCGCCTGTAACCGGCGGCATCGATAAATGGTAATAGATCCATACAGTAATAATTGTTATAGGCAACACCCAACAAAAATAAGCCTACAAACCTATTTTTTATTCCTTCACCGCACCGGCAGTCATACCGGATATCAGAAATCTCTGGAAAATGATAAAGATCAACACAATCGGAAGTGCCGCTACAACCGCCAGCGCCATCATTCCTGCATAGTTATGAGAAAACTCTCCCATAAAGCTTTCTGCAATTCCCACGGTCAAAGTCTTTTTATCATTTACATTAATAAGAACTTTTGAGAATACATAATCATCCCATGCCATAAGGAAGGAATAAATTCCTACTGCATAAATCCCCGGTTTCATCATGGGCATGATAACCCGGAATAAAATTCCGAAACGCCCGCATCCGTCTATTTTAGCCGCCTCATCCAAAGACAGGGGAATTGTATCATAGAAAGATTTCATCATCCAGACGGATAGCGGCAAGGAAACACACAGACAAGCCAATACCAGTCCCGTATATGTATTCGTCAGTTTAAACCGCACAAAAAAGGTATACAGTGTAATCAAAATCGCAACTGTCGGGAACATCTGCACTGACAACAAGGTAGACATAATCACTTTACGCATAGGAAACTTATACCTTGAAAGCGCATAGCCCGCCAGAAGAGATAACAGCACGCAGGACAGCATAGTTCCTGCTGAAACAATAAAGGAATTCAAAATATAGTGTGTATATTTATCCGATGCAAAAACCGCCGCTATATTACTGAATGTGTCAATCACCGGCTTGAAGTTCAACGGCCACTGCATCAGACCGTTATTGTTTCTGAATGCTGAGATCACCATCCAGTACATCGGAAACAGAAAAATTACAAGTGCAACGATAAGAATCAGATAAATTCCCATCATCTTCAGTCTCTTTTTTTTCATCTGGTCATCCCCCTTTAGTCATCGAAACGTTTGGACTTTACATTGTAAAAAGTAACAATGCTGCCCAGAATCACAAGCCATATTACTCCAAGCGCTGAACCGGCCCCCAAATCATAACTTGTAAATGCCTGTTTATAAGTAGCGATGGAAAGGGTTGTCGTAGCATCAATCGGACCGCCATCCGTCATGTTATAGATAATTGTAAACTGCTGGAACGATGACAGTATGGAAGTAATCAGGGTAGTACCAATTACAGGTTTTATGGATGGCAGAATAATCGAAGTCAAACGCCGCCAGTAATTTGCCCCATCCATCTCCGCAGCTTCCAGCAAATCTGCCCGGACTGCCTGAAGGCCGGAAAGCAGCATGACGATCATATAAGGGGTCTGTCTCCAAAAGCAGGCCACAATAACTGTAATCATAGCTGTCTGCGGATTCTGGAGCCATTCCATATGGGAATTGGAAAGTAATCCCATAGAATCAAAGATATAATTTAGTACTCCAAACTGTGCCTGGAACATCCATGCCCACAGAACCGCTACCACGATAGAAGGAACTGTCCACGGAATCAAAAATGCAGAACGCAGGAAGGACCGTCCTTTAATTTTACTGTTAAGCAGAAGCGCTAATGCCAGACCTACAACAAATTCCAGTCCCACTGTGCCAACTACAAAAATAAGCGTATTCGTAAGTTGTCTCACAAAAGCTCCGTCGGACAGAACCTTCTTATAATTGGCGAAATCATTCCACTTCATACCGTCATTCATGTGAATAATTGTATAGTCACAAAAGCTTGCCATAATTCCCTTCACAATCGGGAAAAAAATAACCAACATGAAAACCAGAATCGCAGGAAGTAAAAGGGTATATGCAAAAACCAAATCTTTGCCGCGTTCGCTCATCCTGCCTTTCTTCATTGGCAAACAACGTTTTTGTTTCATATCATATGCTTTCCTTTCTTCTAAAGTAAAGGACTGAAGATATTTCCCCAGTCCTTTGTAAGGCATTTACCTAATTCTGTCCATAGAGTTCTTTCATCTTAGTATCGATTTCCTTTACGACAGCAGACGGGTCTTCCATATTGATCGTCACGCGCTGCAAAGCTTCTGCAATCAGCAGCATTGCATTATCATACTGGGCGTTCTTAGCATTCAACCCTTCCGCTGTGCTGGCTGCCTCAAGGAAAACCTTCATATCCGGACTCAGATTTTTATAGTAATCGATTTCAGATGTGGAAGTTCGTGCACAGATCGCATCCAGATCTTTTGTATATATTTCCATTCCTTCTGGACCGGTAAGGAAGTCGATTAACAACGCACACTCTTCCGGATGCTCTGTCTGTTTGAAACATACGAGCGCATGGTCCGTAGCAAACGTGGGAACATTACCCGGTACAGGGACAACTCCGATCTCCTCCGCATAAGCATCTCCCTTGGCACTGGTAGCAAGGAAGGTTCCCTTCTGGGAAGCAATATCAAAGTGGAAGCCGATCTGACCATTTCCAAACAATGTACGATTCTCTTTAATCTCAAGACCAGATGCCACTGCATTTGCCTTTACCAGATCCTGAACCTGTGTAAATGCAGCAATTGTACCGTCAGAGCCAAAGGTAATATTTCCGTCTTTATCAGCATAAGCCGCTCCATTCGCAAACAAATCGTTATAGAAATAGTAGCCGGTTCCTGACAGAAGTGCCGTAGATAATGACCTGCCGTAAACTACGTTGCCGTCGTCAGTTGCTCCAAGCGCTGCGATATCCTTACACATCTCATTAAATTTTTCCCAACTTAAGTTTTCCAGGTCAGACTCCTGATATCCGGCTTTTTCCAAAAGCGTCTTGTTATAATACATACAAAATGGATTTCGTATCATCGTAGCAGCCATAACCTGATCCCCATAGGTAAAGCCCTCATTGGCGCTGGCATAAAAATCATTCAGCTCTTCCTCTGTCAAAAGATCATTCATAGAATTCAGGGCACCCATCTCCACCAGACTTGCCACCCAGCCTGCGTTAACCTGAGAAACATCAGGCGCTGTGCCTCCTGCTCCGCGAACAAGTAATTGTTCTGATAAGTTATTGTACGCATACTCCGTAACATTGACGGTAATCCAGTCATACTTTTTCTCAAATGCATCAATCATGGCATACATCGTGTCAGATGTCGTTTCCTCTGCTGCATACCATGAAGCAAATTCAATTGTGACCGGTTCCTTTTCACCACCGTTGGAATCAGCATCTGCGCTGCTGCTGGAAGCTGCTGTTCCACTGCTTCCGGAAGTGGAACTTTTCGATTCTTCATTCTTATCATTGCCGCATCCTGCAAAGCTCATAGCCATCGTAAACGCCATCATAAGCGCTACCCATCTTTTTACATTTCTCATACCTTTCCTCCTGTTCATTTGTATACTTTAATGGTTTATTGATGATATAATCAGTATATCTCAGTCAATTTGAACAGTAAATATGAGGTTTTTTGATTTTTTGTCATTTATTATCAGGTATTTTTGCATAGACGAAAACTGTTTTGACTTCCTTCAGATTTTTTTGTCATTTTTTGTTTTTATAGCTATTTTCTGCATTCTATATTCTTTAGGGGTCATCCCTGTATTTCTTTTAAAAACTTTATTAAAATAGACAGGATCCGGATATCCAACTCCGGCTGCAATCTCGTATATCTTTTTATTGGTTTCTATCAATAGTTTTTTAGCCTCTTTCATACGGCGGTCTATTAAATACTCCTGAACACCTTTTCCCAATTCCTGCGGAAAAATCCTGCTCAGATAAGTAGCGGAAATACTGCAATATTCTGCAATATCGCTCAAAGACAGATTTTCCGAATAATGTCTGCAAATATATTCCGTTGCTTTCTCAGCCACGGTAGCTGACGATATGCGGCTTTGTCTCATCTCTTCCAACTTAACACCAAATTCATCTACCCAATGTATAAAATCCCTGGAATGAAAACAATGAAGCAAATCCGACTTCATTTTTGTATAATAGTCTTTCATCCACTCTTCTAACAAGGGATCATTTTTCATAGCAGTCTGCAGACCCATCAAAATATAAGAACAATTATTACGCACCGCATCCACTAACAAAAACGGAGTCTCTGAAAAAAGGCTGCTTAACTCCCTTAATCCTTCTATCACTTCTGCATACTGTAAATGCAAAACTCTGTCAACGATCTCCTGAATCACAATAGATATTGTATGATCCGCCGTACAGCACGGGGCCATGGCACGAAAAACCGCAGGAACACTTAAGGGATCGTCCGCAACCTTACACTGTATTGTTACATCAGACAAATTCATTACAGACTTCAGCGAAAAACGTATGCTTTTCTTCACACTTTCTTTATACTGCTGCATCATATCATCATCACAGCATCCCACCGCACATAAATAATTCGACTGCATATCTACAAGAACCCATGTTCCGGCACTTTGCAGTGTCTGAATAACAACCTGCTTCATCGTACCGGACATCTCGGCTGTAAAAGCACACTGCTTCTCCGGCTCAATCAGTATACTCAGACAGATTAATTGATGCATGTTAAGCTTAATTCCGTAAAACTTCAAATAGTCCTGTATCATATCGCGTTCCGTGAATTCTCCTCTGATCCATCTGCGAATGAAGTCCTCCCTCTCCTTTTGACGTTCACCTGAAACAAGCTCTACACCGCTGCGCTTTTGCTTCTGTAACTTTAAAGCCACAGACTCCAGCAAACTGCCGAGCCGCTCCGGTGTAATATCCAACTTAAGAAGATAATCATCGATTCCTATGCGCATTCCCTCTTTTACATAATCCAAATCACCGTAAGCGCTCAGAATAATACAAATTGTTTCCGGAGCACGTTCTTTAATCTGACGGATTAATTCAATTCCATTACACAACGGCATTATCGTATCTGTTAATACAAAATCCGGCTTGAGTTCATCAAAAGCTTCCAGCGCCTCCTGTCCGTTTTCAAACATCCCAACCAGTTCAAACCCATAAGCCTGCCAATCTACGATAGACTGATACGCAACTCTTATAAGAAGTTCATCCTCCACAATAATGGCTTTATACATCCTGTTCTCCTTTCTGCAGCGGATAATGAATCGTAACAACTGTTTTCTCCGTCTCCCCGCTGCTTGTAATCGTCAGACCCGCCGCCTCTCCATAAAGGAGTGACAGTCTCTGACAGATGCTGCTTAATCCCAAACCTTTATGCGCAGCAGCTTTGGAAAGTCTCTGATTCACTTTCTCAAGCTGCTCTGCGGGAATAGGAATTCCATCATTCGTTACGGTAATGACAATCTCTTGCTCCCTGGATGCTGCGCAGATTCGGATCGTAGAAAATCCATGTTTCGGAAGAATTCCATGCATAATCGCGTTTTCCACTACCGGCTGTATCAGAAACGCCGGACAGACAGCCTCATATAACTCAGGCTCAATCTCATACAGAACTTCAAACTTCTGAACATTCGTCGCACTTAAAATGTGAATATAATCTTTGATATTTTGTATCTCATCCGCCAGAGTAAATACTTCTTTCGCCCGGGATGTGCTGTTCTTCAACATTCTCCATAAAGCGTCGACCGTATCCCGAATATTGTCCGCCTTTTGAATCAGGGCCATCATCCGGATTGCGAACAGCGCATTATAAACAAAGTGAGGATTAACCTGGGCCAATACAGCCTTATGTTCCGCTTCCTGAACAGCCCGCTCTTTTTCCAGATTTTTTTCCATCAGAATCTGAATCTGATTCAACATGTAATTCAGGTTGTCCGAAAGATAATTAAATTCAATACTTCCAGTTTCAGGAACGCTGACAGAAAGCCCTTCCGTATGAACCCTTTTCATCGTATCCGACAAGATTGTGACTGGACGTATCACCTTCCTGTTCAGAAAAATCCAAAAGGAAACGGCAATCAGACCCATCATGATCAGTATGACGCCCCCAAGAAGCATAATACTATGATCCAGCAGTAACGTGTTCTGCAACGGCTGCACCGCAACCAACCGGTAACCATAGGATGGTATGGAGTAATCATATATGATATTCTGCCCTGAAACACAATAGCGATACCCTGCATCCTGCCATTTTGCATCATCCAGAGAAGACAACCATTGGGAGACTTCTTCTTCTGATACTTTTGGATTTAATAGCCGGTCTGCATGATCAAATAAATAGATATCCAGATCACTCAAGCCGTTCTCCTTCTGCATAACCGAAAAATACCCCGGCTGAATACTGATATATACGGCGCCCTGTATGATCTTGTAGTTTTGATTCCTCAAAGCACGCATCGCAGAAACATCCGTATTCCCTATACCTGCTTCATATGGTTCATAAGCTGATTTCGATGAAGTAAGTTCACTCCCCCATAATAACCGTCCTCCGCTTTCCAACGTCTCCTGATACCATCCTAACTCCTGATTCCGCTGTACATAATCTTTCGTATTCTGCGCCATATAAGAAAACGTGTGCAGATTACCTTCTGAATTGTAAAAAAGAATACAATTTATATACTGAAAATAATCAAATCGTGTATAGGTACTCAGTGCGTTGTTCAGCTTATTCCATTGCAGTATCCGGTCATAATCCGTAACAATCTCCTCCGATAATGCCGACTGAATCTGCTTATCTACAAAAAAATAATCCATCAGCTCCTGAATGTTGTTCAGATCTTCTTCCACTGTATATGCGGTATGCTCAATAAATTTAAGTGTACTGTCAACCAGATTCTTTCTCACAACAGACCGGGAAATCGTAAAAAGACTTCCTCCTATCAGTGCCAGACAAATCAATATCACACTCATCGTAAAGAGCAAAATCTGCTTTCGAAGGCTCCCGTATTTATGTACCTGTTTCTGCTTCAAATTCCCCACCCTTTCTTTCCCCAAAGTATTTTCTTACTTGCCGTTTAATTTTTCTTTTCCTTTTGGTACTGCTCCCGGTACTGCGACGGTGCAATACCGATTTCATCCCGGAATACATTACAAAAGTAATTCGGGTTACCATAACCGAGCAAATCACTGATTACATTAACCGGCAAATCCGTATCCCGCAGCAGGTTTCCGGCATCTGACAGACGAAGCTGCTGCTGGTATTTACGGATACTGACCCCCATCTTTTTCTTAAACAAATGGCTCAGCGTAGACACACTGCAATGACATACCTCCGCCACATCCGACGCTGAAACAGAACTGGCATAGTGTCTGCGCAAATACACAACTGCATGACCCAAAATGTTATTTTGCGCCAAATTTCCAACTGCCCCATGCGGCAGATCACTCAAAAGGATATTTAACAATTCAAACATACGGCAAAGCGGAGCCATCCGGGCAGATAACTCGTCAAAATCCGGAAGCTCGGCTTTCAGATCATGATCATAGGATTGTTTTATCCGGGCTTCCGAATAATCAAATCGCCTTGCCGTCACAGAAATCCGCTCCATCGCCCGCTCTTTCTCAATCTGATACCCACTGACACTGAGAAAAGCCAGAGGTTCACCCAATTTATTATGAATCGGAAAAACGTACTCTCCCATACCGGCATAGCATATCCCGCAAAAAGGTCCTCCCGCACAGGCATCCAATACTCTTTTCTGTCTTTTAATACAGTAATTCCATGCCTCAGAACTGGATTTTATCAACAGGCAAAAAGGATTGCTGTTAATATTATACGGTGTCAGTTTTTCCATACAGCTATCCATGGGAATGGCAAGATTATGAAAGGAAACATAATAACCTTCGGCCTGTAAATCGTCAAAATAACGGACGATATCCTGCAGTACTTCCTGAATCATCTTTTTCTCTCCTTTGCACAAAATGGTAGATAAACAGCAGACTGGTTTATTCATTTTTTTCACTTTTAACGGTATCATATTCTCATAGTTTTGTGAAGCTTCCAAAAAACATCACATTTATCACAAGGAGGAGTACTATATGATGTATTCAGAACCCGAAAGACAAATCCCTGTTATTGCTCAGGTAGATGTATTGGTATTAGGTGCCGGTCCTGCCGGAATGGGTGCTGCCGTATGGGCAGCAAGAACCGGAGCAAAAACCATGTTAGTGGAACAGACCGGTGATGTGGGCGGTATTTCCACAGTCGGTCTGATGAGCCACTGGACAGGCCGGACAGCCGGCGGTTTCTATGAAGAAGTCCTGGGACGTTCCGCAGATCTTTCCGACACCCTTGAGGACTATGGCTTCAATGGATCTCCGCGCCAGATCATCAATCCCGAGCGCCTCAAAACCGTTTTTCTGCAAATGATTAAAGAGGCCGGTATCCGCTTAAGACTGTATACCTTTGCATCGGATGTCATCATGAAAGAGAACACACTGTGCGGTGTTATTCTGGAAAGTAAATCGGGCCGCGAGGCTGTCATGGCCAAAGTCGTGATCGACTGTACCGGCGACGGTGATATCGCCGCTAAAACCGGAGCGGAATATGTAAAAGGAAGAGAATGTGACGGCGCTATGCAGCCGGCTACAATTATGTTCAAAGTAGGCGGTGTTGATTACGAACGTGCAATTTTCCCCGGCGGTTTTGAACAGTGCGTTCAGGTGCCGTCCGGCGAAATTCAGGCATTGGGACGCGAACACCTTCCATTTCCGGCAGGCCATGTTCTCCTGTACCGTACCTCACTGCCCGGTGTTGTTACCTGCAATATGACCAACTGTACCGGTATAGACGGCACGAATGCGGATGATCTGGCAGCCGCCACCATCACCTGCCGGGAACAGATTGCTCCTATTATCCGGTTTCTGCGTACTTATGCACCCGGCTATGAAAACTGCTATCTGCTGTCTTGTGCATCTCTTATCGGAATCCGGGAAACCCGCCATTTCAAAGGTGTTGAAACAATTACAGAACAGGATATTCAAGATGCAAAAGTCTTTGACAACTGGGTCGTAACAAAGGCACACTTTAATTTTGACATTCATAATATGACCGGAAACGGACTGGATACTACCGGATCCCAGGAAAATTTTACCCAGACCGCCGGATACACAATCCCCTACGGATGCCTTGTCCCCGAAAAAATTGACGGACTTTTGCTTGCAGGGCGCAATATATCAGGCACTCATATGGCACACGCCAATTTCCGGGTAATGCCTATCTGTGCCAACATGGGGCAGGCCGCGGGCATTGCAGCCGCTCTGGCAGCAAAAGACAATATTGCTCCCCGAAATGTAGAGGTTTCACGTATCCAACAGATTCTTTCAGAGAACGGCGTAACACCATAAAAATACATTTTATGATACCCGAGTCAAAAAGTATTTTGACCCGGGTATCACTTTATAGTCATAAGGGAGCTATGACTCAGTCAAGCCATAACTCCCCTTATTGCGACTATCCATTTCCCGACAGTCTCTTTTTCATAACACTCATCTCTGTAGTTCCCTACTTACAATTTTCCAAAAATCTTTGAACCATTGCCGCACATACCGCACGCAGAGTATCTCCCTTGGGATTGATCATCCCCTGATCACCGGTGATAATCTGCCTGTCCACAGCCCAGGCTACCGCCTCCTGTGCAAATTCACTGACCTCATCTTTATCCTGGAAGTCTGTCACTGAAAACTTCTCTGCCGTAGTATCATTCTTATAATTTGCATAACGGTACAGCATCGTCACAAGCTGCTCTCTGGTAATCTTATCTTCCGGTCCGAATCTTCCCTTCTCCCCGTCAGAATAATACCCTTTGATCACTCCGACTTCGTCAGAGCTTGCCCACATAACAGCATCTGTATAATACTGGTTTTCTGGTACATCCGTAAACCTGTCCTCATATACTGCTTCCGGCTCTCCTTCCATCCGGTACAGAATGGCTGCAAATTCTGCACGGTTCAAGGTTTGGGCCGGTCCGAAATGTGTATCATCCAGACCTGTCATAATTCCTCTGTCATAGAGATACTGCACAGACCCGGCAAACCAGTCCTCTTCTTTCACATCCTCAAAGATATCCCGGTATCCACCGTCTCCCACCTTCACGGTACATTCGGCTTTAAACTGACCGCTTCCGGAAATAGCTGTGGCAATAATCTTTGTCTCACCTTTCTTTACACCGGTTACTTTACCGTTTGCATCCACTGCAGCAATCGTAGAGTCATCCGACGTCCATCTGACATTCTTGTTTGCAGCATTTTCCGGCAGAACGGTTGCTGTAAGATTTCCTTCTCCGCCCACAGTCAGGTTCAGTTCTGTCTGATTCAGAACGACACTGTCTGCCATTTTCATGGAGTCATCCTCTTCCTGTACCCAGAATTCAATCGAAAGAGGCGGCAGCATCGGTGAAATCTCACTGCCCTGCATAGTTCCAAGTCCAATTTCATCCTGTCCCTGCGGCGTATAGCGGTAACCATGGAAGGAAGTATCCAGACCCGTATTTAAATGGAACTGGAAATAATCGTTGGAAGAACGATTGGTAAGTGCAATTACCAGTTTGCCCTCCGGTGTTTTCCAGGACATAATACGCTGGTCATAACGCACCTCATCTTCATCCACGGTATAGCGCACGGAATCCCATGGCATATACTTCAGGAATCCCCGGATAGAATTCCAGTTTTGATAATTGTAATCCCACTCGCCTTCCTGAATATGGTTATATTTCTCCGAATGTGTTCCCGTATCTCCCGGCTTTCTCCAAAATCCAAGAGAATATCCTTCGGCCTCTGAATTACCCAGAGGTTTTAAGGCATGCAGCCAGTACCAGGTCGGGGAATTTTCAAATGTCATCCAGTTCATGATGGATTGAGCGGTATTAATACAGCGCCAGTCGCTGGTTCTTCCATCCAGATACTCAAACTCGGTGTTGTATACGTAGATATCATCCCGTCCTTTGTTAGAGTTCAGGCGACTTGCCTGATCAATCTGTGTATTGGAGTCACTTCCCATATAGTGATGCGTCCAGGCATCCACATAAGGCAGAAGCTCCGGATCGGCGATAATCTTTTTGGAACGGCCGGAATACTGTCCGTCCAGGCTGTCCGCATGAATCAGGATATCCGGAAACGCCTTCTTTAAGGTTGGAAATACCTTCTGCACTGTTTGATAATACATATCTGCGTTGTAATGACAGTGGGAATACCCGGTATCATGTCTCCATTCGGGCTCATTTTGCAGACTGAACTGAACCACAGGCAGGCCGTTTTCTTTCAAATACTGAAAATCCTCCACGATGGTGTCTGCAAAATCCTGCAGAAATGCATCCTTATCGCCTGTAAAATCAGCGTCAAAACATTTCAAGCCATATTTCGGTTTCTCCCGATACCCGTCATTGGCTTTAAAATACGGGGTCGGTGACCAGAATTCAAAGTTGATTCCCTCTATTCCCGATTTTTCAATCAGCTCCGCCAGTTCCTCATTCTGGGTATCCCACCGCTCCTGCAGGTGTTTTCCCTCTTCATCCGTGCCACGATAGAATAATCCGCCGGCCATACGCAGATAGCGGAACCCTTTGAGCATATCACTGTACATTCTGTCACGTTCTGACTGTGTTAAATCGTGAGGAACCGAATGGTTGTCTTCCGGCAGACCCTGATTTCCGGAAGCAATGGAATCACTCTGGATTTCAACGCCCAGACCCCAGATTGTCTGCTGCGGTTTGTCATGCCGTACGGTATAATTTCCTTCTAACGCACCTTTCGCTTTATCCACACCAACGCTTAATACACGAAGCAGGGCGCCTTTAGAGTAAACTCCCAGGTTTCCGCTTCTTTCCCCTTCTATCTGCAGCAGCTGTCTGCCATCCAGATAAAAGGTAAGGTTTGGTGTTTCCGCCAGAAGTCTCAGTGTATAGGACTGTCCGGCCTCCAATGTACACACTTCACTTTTTCCCAGTTCCGTACCATCCGGTGAAAGCAGCCGGAATACACCTTCTGCCGCATCATACTCCAGCCGTGTCCAGCCTTTTTCAGGAGTGCCACTCACAATCAAACCGAAACCATCGTTTTGATCCACAGTAAATGTAAAATCCGCCTTAATATTCTTCCATCCGTCTCCCGACAGATAAGCGGCATTCCGTGTTCCCTCAAGCGCATTTTCCTCAAGTGTCCAACCTTCCTCAAGCGTCCAGCTATTCACCGATTCATCAGAAAATTCCGTATAATACAAAGAATACCCTACATATTCCAGACGGACTGCATCCAGAAATACATCTGCGTCCTGGCTTCTCAAAAATTCCAGTGTATGTTCATTCCCCTCTTCCAGAGAGCAGAACGCAACCGTATTATATCCGTCTTTCAGCGTTGACAGATCCATCGAATAGGACGTGTCATCAATCAGAACCTCCATCGCTTTGCTCATATTGGAGACATCCAGTCCCTGCGGTTTGAAAAAGCGCAGACGATACCCTCCGCCTTCCATCACAGAGAATCTATAGGAAAGCCGGCTTCCGTTATCCCCATTCTGAACAGTTCTGTAACTGCCGCCGGAAGCCCCGGCACTTTCTACTGTTTCCCATGCAGTGCCCGCCTGCTCAAACTGCTGATCATCAGCAACAATATCACTGATGCGTTCCAACATCACTGCATCCGCCATAATCGCTTTTCCGCTTTCCACTCCGTTAAAGTTCAACTGTATGGAAGCCTGCTTTTTTGCATCAAACGGAAATGCCCCCAGCTTTCTCCATTGTCCTCCTTTTCCCTTCTCACGCTGATTCAGACGAACAATCGTTTCTCCGGACGCATGAGTAATCGTATAAGGTGCATTGTCGCTGATAGTACCGTCTCCGCCTCCTTCCGGATGCTGTACATAAACATTATAATATCCGCTGTTCTCTATCTTCGGCAGCCAGGTAGCGGAAGCTGTTTTTGAATTCTCTGCCCCATCCTGCGCAATGGAATAATAATCTTTTCCATAATATCCCGCACGGTACGTGCTTCTGTTCCATTTGCTGTCCACAAAAACCGCCTCATCATTATCTACAATTATCCGCTCCATCTCTGCCGTGACAAATTCCAGTTTTACCGCATCCGCCATGATGGCTTTTCTGCTTTCTACTCCATCAAAAGTCAACTGTATGGACGCCTGCTTTTCTGCATCAAACGGAAACATACCCAACCTTCTCCATTGCCCTCCCTTTCCCTTCTCACGCTGATTCAGACGGACAACCGTTTCTCCGGACGCATGGGTAATCGTATAAGGAACACTGTCACTGATGCTGCTGTCTCCGTTGCCTTCCGGATGCTGTACATAAACATTATAATACCCGCTGTTTTCTATCTGCGGCAGCCAGGTAGCCGAAGCTGTTTTAAAATCCTCTGCCGTATCCTGCGCAATGGAACAATAGTCCTTTCCATAATACCCTTTACGGTACGTGCTGCTCTTCCACTTGCTGTCCACAAAAACTGCTTCGTCGTTATCTACAATAATCTCTGTCGTATTTGTTTCCCCGGCCGTATTTGTTTCCTTTTCCGCACGAACAACCGGTGCAAAACCCAGACAAGAAACCAACATGACCAGACAAAGCACAAAACTTAGTATTCTCTTTTTCATTCTCATCCTCCTGTTTTTTCAAAATTTCTTTTTGATACACAAAATTTCACTCCTGACAGCCTTCTTGTTCTGTCTGCCTGGATCCGCATTCTGAGTTTTCCACTCTGATTGGAATCCAATCCTGCCAGTTCTGTCGTCATAATGATGTCTGTAGAAATACTGTAAATTTTTATTTTTTTATATCCCTCCTCTTTTCTTTGATATTTCCCCGGAATTTTTGTCTATATTTTCTTCTTATGATGCAATGCTTTCAGAATCCCAAGAAAATATTCTGTCTATTTTTACTAAATTTTCTATTCTTCTACATTATATATCATCCAATTCGCACAATAAATAGGATCTTTTTTTCATTCTTGTCATTTTTTATCATGCATCTTGCACATCACCAATCTGTCGTGGGACATTTCCTGTGTTTTCTTGTCATTTTTGTTATCTCTTGCCATAAAAATATCCCCCTGGATTCATATTGGTTTCAACATAAATCCAGGAGGATGTATAACAGTTCTTTCATTTACATAAAATTTTCTTCCGCCGTCTTTTCCGGATATACCTGGTGCATGGAGTTATATATCTGCCTGGTATTTTGATAATATCCGCTGTTTTTCAGGCAGTAGATTTCATTGACGCTGTACGGCAGCATAGGCAACCCATCTCTTGTAATAAAAACAAAATAGCAGTCTGAATCAACGTTGTCTTTCCAGTGGCACTGTCGCCCTGTATGATCGTAATATTCCTTCGCAAATTCAATTCATAACGAAGCCTCTTGGTAGAAACTACAATTTTTACGAAAGATATTGTGGAGAAGATGTCTCTTTCTGACTTGTAGACCTTCCCTCCTTCTTTTAGCATCATGACAGAAACGGAAATAACATCACACCACTGCCTCGACCAGTGTATGATTCTTAAAATGAAGCTCCTTTACTCCCGGCTTTTTATTCTTGTTGAAGTTAAAGCTGAGCATATATCCTCTTTCAAGATGATAATCATTAAGATACCCCATCAACTGCTCCTCACCACGAGTATTGTACTCATTTCCATGCCAGATCTTCATCTCGATGATATACTGTTTTCCCAGATAATCGATAATCAGATCTGTACGTCCCATACTACGCGTACGTGCCTCAATATAATAGTTTCCGATGCCATTGATCAACGGACGAATATACAACATAAACAGTTTTCTTCCATTCTCTTCTACAAATGCATCCGTACTATTACCGAAGCTTTCTGTAAAATGCTCCACAAATTTCTTCAAGATTTTCTCTACATCCAGTCCACTCTCTGTGACAAACTGTCCCTTCAATTGCTGCCCAGCGTCGTACGTCTTACTTTCGATCGCGTCCTGCGCAATGAAAAGATTATAAAACCAGATTTCGAAAATTCTATTTGATATCGCAACCTGTCCATCTTCATCCTTCAAAAAACCAAACATGGCACCAATCGATACCAGTTCCGTTCCCAGATTAAATGGAATTCCTTTACCACAGAATAAAATATCCCGCAGCATGGTTCCAAGATCAGGATAATCCTTCACCTTCTTTGCCATATCCTCAAACAAGGAATTTGACTCGCGAACCAGTTTGCGAACAGCCTCCAAAATTCCTGCATGAGTCCAGATATCATGCATTCCGGCTTTGTACATTTCATCAAGCAGCTGACAAAGTCTGGATACAAGATATGGATAACCTGAAGTATAGTCATAGATTTCCCTGGCAATCAGATTTGTATCTATAGCAGAATCATGTTCAGATGCATAATCAAGAAGCATGCTATTGATCTGTTCTACAGAAAAGCTCATATCAATATCAAAATCCGCAGCAATGTTCCATGGACTATTATCTTTATGTTCCTCGTCCGGTCGCATCTTACGTTTCAAGTTACGAATATCACAAACACCAGCAAGGATTACTGACTGAAATGTTGCAAATCGACTTCTATTAATATAATAGCCACGTAACTGCGCCAGAAAATCCAAAAAAACCTGGTTATTTGTCGCACTGTCGACTTCATCGATCATAAGCACTATCTTCTTTGAAATTGCTGCACAAAGGTCGCTGAGCGCCTGAAACAATTCTACCAGTTCAAATTGTTCTCCGGCCTCTTGCCGTTCTTCCGTAAACTCCTTCAAGGCTGCCTGATATTCCTGACTCTTGCCACTTTCCGTAATTCGGAATGAATTTTCAAAAGCTCTGGCAAATGCCTGGGAGAAGCTGTTCTCATTTTTGAATTTTGCATCACTCATCTGCATCTGAAAATCCATACTGATAACAAGATAGTCCTGATTCAGGTATTCTGCCAGGGCATGTAGCGTTGTTGTCTTTCCAAACTGTCTGGCTCGATTGATCGTAAAGTATTTTCCTTCATCAACGAGTTTCCTGACCTCGGAAAGGCGCTGTGTCAAATCTATCATATAGTGTTCTGCCGGATCACAGATACCAGTCGTATTAAATACACGTTTTGGGATATTCCGATTATTCTTTTCTGCAATAAAAGTCTCCGGAATCATCCATCTGCTTCCCTTCTTCTCCGCACCAGCAATTGCTTTGCTGACACACAGTTTTGTTATATATCGTTTTGTTACACCCAGGAGCTCTGCAGCTTCCTTTGTTGTATAATACTTCATATGCTTTGCCTCTCTCTTTCATTGCATACTTATCATAGCATATAGTTCTCGTATTTTCAATATTTGGTTCTTGTTTTTAATTTTTAGTTCTCGTTTTTCATCTGTTTGGTTCTTATTTTTAGTAAAAAAGGAGCAGCCACACACGTTTTATGTATGACTGCTATGTAAATTATCTACATCATCCGTTAAATATCTTCTATCATATCGGCGATATTGCGCTGGCTCATGCCTTTTGCATACATTGCGAGAACTTTGTCTTCGATTGCAGAAACGTCCCTTTTTCTTTTCGCCTCGTTCATTATTCTGATATCCAAGATGACTGTTCATTTCCCCCTGAAGCATGGCTTCAAACATTGGACCGAAAATATCCTTCAGTGCATTCTGCATTTTTCTCAACTTACACACTTTATTTTACACCCTCTAAAAGCCTGTCAAAGTCAGGAAGTTTACCTTGACGGACTATCTACCGTTTACGGATATATAACGTCTCTTTCATTTACATGAATTTTTAAAAAGCTTCCGTAACAGCCGTACCACATTTTCCACAGAAATGCGCACCCGGCTTTAACTGATTTCCGCAATTCTTACATACAGAAATCATCGGTTTTTCTATTGTTTCAACTGTCTGCTCCTCCACGATAAGTTTTGTTCCGCAGGCAGAGCAGAATCTGGCCTCGTTATCCATCTCTTTCCCGCAATTCGGACAAACCTGGACGACCGGCTCCTGCAGCGCGACATCAATGTCAGCGATCATATGCTTCATAGAATCAATTTTTTCTTCGAACTGATCAATCTTCTCGAAATAAAATTTCAGAACCTCCGGCAACGATTCAGACTGATCTTTCACAACATTATAATATTCCTGCCCCAACTCAGCCAGGCTTTCTCTCTCTTCCTTCAGTAATTCGATCATCTGTATTTCTATCTGCTCTTTTTCTCTCAACAATCTTTCTGATTCCTGCCTCGTCATACAAATCCTCTCCCTTACCTACTATATAATTACTACACCAACAAAGAAATCTGTTTTCTCTCTTCAGTATACTCATTTCCTTTATTTTCTGTACACATCTATTATACATAACATAAAATATAATATCAATTTCTTTTCCAGGATTCTTTAAACTCATCCGGCTCTGTCTGGCTTAACCACTTTTTTATACAAGATAAAGCAGCATAATAACAACCAGTATCATCAAAACAATGCTACATACCGTTAAAAACGTCAACCATATTTCCAGACGAATCTTATTTTCCTTCCTGCCCTTGTTGGCTTTAATCTTGTTTCGCTTATCAAAATCAGCCAGCAAATTTCTGATCCATGCATCTGCAATTTGGGACATTCCTAATGCAGTCGGATGTACTCCATCCATAGAGTCATAGGAAACATCCATTTTTTGCAAATCCACTACTTTACAGTCATACTGCCAGGCACAGCTACGTATTGCATTATTATATGTATCTAACGGGATTCCATAAATACTAAAAGGAAACATATTTTTGCCATCTGTGCTGGAAATTGGCAGCGTTGCGCAATAAATTTCTGCATCCGGATAAATCTGACGCAATTTCCATAACATCATTTCATAGGATGGTTTAAAATAAGAATAGTAGTTTCTTTCCCTATATTCCTGATCTGTTACGGGTTCTAGCGGGACACCGGATCCATAGTCGTTAATTCCCATAAATATAAAAATCACATCCGGAGTAATCTGACCATCATGTAAATCCGAGGTTCTCAAATCTCCATTCCCTGCATACCTGCTCCCACCGGATACTTTACTTCCGGAATAAGAATTGTTTATCAACAATTTACCCCCAAGTTGATGCAGTACCTGCATCCACCAGGTAGTTTCCACTGTATAAATACCCGCCCGCAGACAGTGTTCTCCCTCATAATAAACCTTACAATATTCTGGGTTACTGCCCCAGAATGTACTGATAGAATCACCAAGAATCGATACCTTCTTTCCATATAGCGGATTCTTTTGCCATGGACTTAGTATGGACTTAAAAATATCCAGATTTCTCTTTCCCTGTAAATGTTCTGCATTAACAGCAAAAACGACTTCACGAAAGGTATTTTCAAAACCGCCATCCACAAGCTGTTGATAAAAGACCCGCGCAACAAGTTCGGGAGGATTCAAAAGTACTCCGCACCCAAAGTCTCCGAGCACCAACGCATGTACGCCATGGGCTTCCGCAACAGCCATGATATTTTTGATCCTGCTATTCAATACCTTCTCCAATTTTCCATAATCCGGTACGGTGATTCCATTTAAGTTTGGCGCCGGACAGGAAATGACATCCACCTGAAACCACTCATCCGTATATTCCGGGTATTTGGTTTCTGTCTTAAATACTGTAACATTTTCCGAATAAATAATTCTGTCACTGTAAAAATAATCCATCTGATTATTATAATGATAGAAATTCTCAAAAATTTCCGGCTTCGTAAGACATGGATACAGATTGCTGCAGCGACACAGACTTTCCTCCTGTGCATCAGCGCCATACACTACCCCACCTCCGGGATTCACTGCGTTAGCAAAATTCAAGACTGCGACCTTTGGATATAATTTTACTAATCTGCGTGCTGCTGCAAATGGCATTTCATCCATCACGGAAATCATAGTCGGATAATTTCTCATAATTCTGGTAGTCTCAAAATTTTCCGGAAAAACTCTGGTGCACATTACCGCTGATGTGGTGAGATGAAAAATCTGTTCATTTTCCCACAACAGTTTCTGCGTATCCTGAAAGATCGTCACAAGACGGTTTTCCATATTTTTTCCTCCTAAACCATGCCTTTATAATCTGTAATAATCATAATAGCAGATGCACTCCGGATGTCTCTCCTTATATTCGAATACCTGTTCATATGTAACCCCATCAGAGCATGGGTTAAAGAAATCCAGATCCAAATCATAAACCGGACTGATATCTGTCACACCGGATTCATGAAACTGTAGATAACGCAGCTTCCTAAGCCCTGCTAATGGTGATAAATCTGTAAACGGATTGTCATCCAAACACAATTCCACCAGATTTTCACATCCTGCCAATGGACTGATATCCGTAATTCCACAATCAACCAGATACAGATTTTCCAGTTTCTTACAGTTTTTCAATTCACTGATATCCGGCAGGAAAATTCCACAAATTTGAATAGTGGTTACATCATAACTATAAGTTTCTCCTCCCAGTATAAATGTTCCGGTTTCTTCTTCCTCCTCTTCTTCATCTTCCTCTGTTTCCTCCACCCAATCCTCTTTGATAGGATTCAATGGAGACACTCAAATAGGTATCCTTTTTGTAAATAAATCCGATATGTATGATTAATCAAATCTCCCGTATTCATATACTTCCTCAGTTCTAAGAGATACCCTCTGCTCCATTTATTCCTTTAGCCAAAGCCACATCCTGCATACGATGTGTTTCTTCCAAATTTCTGAAAAAATCTATAGAGTTATCCATCAACTGTCCAATTGTATCCTGAACATGCAAAAACATCTCCGCTGCTTCTCTGGCCGCCAAAGCGGTCTGCCCGCTTCCCTGAATTGCAGGCACTGATCCGGTTGTATTTTGTAATTGTTCTCTTAACTTTTCCAATATTGCAGTACCGTCTAAGATATGATTCAGACCATATAGAATTTCTTTGCTCACGTTTATCACTCCTCAATCATGTCATGTAATTTTTCAGTAAACAGGTTGTAAGTTTCGGGCGTGCTGTCTCCCGCTGCACCACTTCCCGAATAATCGAATACTCTTCCATCTTCCATTTCAAGAAAAAGCCTCCAGTGGAACCAGCCTGTTGTTCCCTCACTGCTTCCTTCATACCGCCTTTTCCAATTCTGTATACCTGAATCTTTTAATATTTTCTCCAACTGTAACAGGTCATCCCGAGACAACTCTTTCTGCTTTGTTGGCTTTGCGTGATTCTCAAGTAAATCTATCACTTTACCGAAATATGCAAGCTTACTCTTCCTGTCAAAAATCAATGTTTCCTGATAAGTTCCTTCATTCATATAAAAAGCAATCACCTGAATCTGAGGGATCTCTTCCTCTGTGAGTGTTCCTTCTTCAGACTCTGTCTCCGTCAGATAATGATAGCTTATCTCATCCTCCAGATTCTCCTCCTGCATTTCCTGCCTGTAATCTCCAAGAATCACGGGAATCTTTACTTTCTTTATTGTACTTTCCGTAAGTCCATACTTTTCTATAAAAGCATCTGCATCAATTCCTTCCAGTTCTTCCTCTGTAATCCGGCATTGCTCCATAAGAAATTCTTTTGATATCAACTGTTCTTCCATACTTTTATCCTCCAATCTCTCTTCTGAACTGTTTCCTGTCGTATTCTGTGTTTGCTGACAGCCAACAATACCAAGCATAAAAACCAACCCTACCAATACAGAATATTTTTTAATCATCCAATTCCTCCAATTTCATACTCCTTAATACCTACCTCTGATGCCTTTATCATTATAACACTTATTCAATATCTGACCTTATCTTTTCTGCAATCGAATCCAATACTTTCGATGCTTCCGGAAAATGTTCTCTTAATGATTCCAAAGCCTCTTCATTACCAGTCATGCAATAAGAAAAATATTCCGCCCACAATTCACGGCTCTGTGCATACGTCTGCTTGCCGGACTTGTCATACCAGTATGTATAATCTTCAATCGTCTCACCCTTCGCAGCATTTGGTCGGTGACCATAACCATTTTTTCCAATTTCAAGATTTGTTACCCCGCCATACACATCACAGGCTGCTTCATTTCGTTCTCCGGCTAAATCTGAGTCATAGTGTCTGACTACCGAATTCCGGACCGTTAATTCATAAACAGATAACTTACCTGTATCATTTTTTCCGAAACGGAACGTATCCAAAATACGCTGCACACTCTCTTCATCCTCTACTCTTTCACGAATCTGATGTTCAATATCGTTATAAGCATCAAAATAAATTGCTTCCTGAAGTGTTACTTTTCTTCCCATTTCCGGATTGTAGACTTGATAAGATTCTGTGATGGGTCCTTTCATACTCTCTTGCTTATAATCTGTCGCGTGGCCGCTTTCATGGAAAAAAGTAGTGTATGCTCCTCTCGGATCACGGCTGAAACCGCTCTGATTATTTTGAAAATATATTTTTCCATCATCCGGACGATAAAAAGCACCTTTCACATCTTCACTTCCGATGGAACCAATCTTATACCTTTCAACATTGTCAAGGTAAATTGTCCTATAGGGTTCCTCCGCCGTATATGCAATAAATTTAATATTACGGATATCCTCTTCTGTCAGCGTATTAGGTTTTCCGGATTTAAGAATTTTGTTTAATTCTTCTTTCCACTTAGGATGTGTATCCTCATAGCATTGAATAATTTTATTTTTATCAATATCGGTAATGTCACCTACTTTCTTCCTTCTTCCCTGCTTATCATATAATAAATCATACACTTCCTCCGAGTAATCAGCATTCACTTTTATTTTTACCAAGTCTGCCTTAAACTTTGCCGCAAGCGTTAAAAGACAGGAAACTTGCCCGCTGTCAAATTTGCCGTTTGAAGGATTCACAATGTCGCTCATGCGCACAAGAAAATGATCATACTCCTGAATCCTGTTCTTCACATCCGCAATTCTTTTACCTCCATACTGCCTGTCTGCTTCCTTTACATCATTAAAAATTCGTTCAATCTGCCCGATACTTGTATTATTTTTATCTAATATGGCTTTTGTATAAGCCTCTGCTCCGCTTATACTTCCATACAAATCCAGTAATCCAATCCAGTCAGAAAAGTCCAACAGTCTGTCCCCTACCCAATCCGTAAAGTCACACCACTTTTCGTCTTCATTCTGGCGAATCATCTGAATCAGTTTCTGCTTATACGCTTCTGAGAAATCTCTCTTCATATTGCCCTGTCCTTTCGTATCAATCCTGCTTAAAACAGATACTGATCTTTTGTATCTATTACAGCAATATAATTTTTCATCATCGTATTCATACTTGTCCCCAGATCTGACGCACACTCCTTAATTTGTGAGGCAAGGCTGATATATGCATCCAACGCATCTGCTGTGTCTCCCGAACAAATTCCCCTTTCTTTAAGAATCCTCAACGCAGCTATATATCGGTTCAAAATACTCTCATACTTTTTCCCCTGCTCTTCAAAAAACCTTCCAATTTCTTCAAAATATTCATCAACGACAACTACCTCATCACTGTTCATTCCTTTGCTCCTCCTGACATCGGATAATCTCCAGATTGTAATTCCTGATCTCCCGCTCACAACTGTAAATCTGGTTTTTCAACCTTTGAATCTGGTGCTCATATTCCTCTGTTTGACGCCATATCTTTCTCTGAGCTTCCGAAAAACCATCCACGGTCTGATAAAACCGCCCTCCATTTAACATAGACTGCATCCCATCATAATACGCCCTGACGATTTGCAAGGGATTGCTCATCACACCTGCACCTCGCAAACTATCCTTACTTGCCTGATTTCTTGAAATAAATTCCCGTCTGATTTCCTGATATCGCTTATTCAAGACTTCCAACTCATAGATCTTATCCTGCAGACTACGAATCTGCCGCTCATATTCCGGAATTTTACTACGACAATGATAAATCCCACAATTTGCAGCTTCTATACTCATCACACTTCCTCCGTCTTCATTGCTTTAATACGGTTTTCACTTTTGTAAGACTATTTCCCACAATTCGATATGCTTCTCCTGCCTCCAGAGGTTTCGTATACTCTTTCATATATGCTAACGGCACATCATAAAGTTTCTGTTCCCCCAGATTTTCAAAGATCACCAGATTTTTATTATCTCTCAACAACTTCAGCACTTCCGGAGACCCAAAACCAATATTGACATTTTCAATATCCGTAATCATTATACATACCTTTAAAGCTTTATATTTTGTAGTCATTCTCTTATAGGCATCCAAAACTGCCTGATCTGTACTGATTACAGTCATAGTATCCATATTCTGAAGCACCAATACAAGCAATGCTTCCTTTTCAAGCGCCGCTTCCTTTCCCTCTGCCATCAGATGATACCTTTTTTCCAATTCCTGATCCATATTTAGAATAATCTGTTTCACTTCCTGTGCCTCCATAGAATAGGTTTGAACGCAAGGATATTCGCGAAATGATATAAACTTCTTGTCAATACGATCCAGAATATGAATTTTCACCGGCTCCTGCACTGCATTCCTGATCAGGGTATTTAAAATATAATTTGCAAAATTTGTCTTGCCTCCATGAGGACGTCCTGATATACCAAGAACACCTTGTTTCTCCATCTGCAGCATCTCAAGTTCTGTATTGGAAAAGTTGATTCCAAGCGGAACCTCATACGGCATACGCGCAAGGCCGGTAAAGTGATTTCTGATATAAGTATCGGTTAAAATCTTTGGTATTTCCGGTATCCTCTTCGCCACGGCACTAACATTCCTCCGGTTTACTTCCTGTATCAGTTTTTGTATCGCTGCTGTCCGCTCCACTTCCTTTTCCGCCGAAAATGCCTGATAAATCTGCAAATCAAAAATGTTCTTATCAATCTCTGTAATCCCGCGCCCCGGAATATTCTTCGGCTTTACTCTGCAATGATCAAATAAATATCCATATTCCGCAGAATCATTACAATACAAAGAAAACCTCTTTGAAAAATTAGAAAAATACTTATATCCGATTCCCGCCGTCTGAAGATTTGCTGCCACTACACTAATACCTACGCTGAGTCCTTCACGACAAATATTTAATAAAGCATCTTCGTATTGAGGATAAAGCTCCTTCAATGCTGTCATATGATCAATCATAAGTACAATCTGGGGCATCTGATCGAACCCACCTTCCCGATAAGCGCTAAATGAACTGATACCAAGTTTCAACAGGATCTCTTTTCTCTCCTTAATTTCAGACATTGCCATTTTCATGAATGTTTTAAGTTTTTCATCATCCGACGGGGTAATGACTCCTCCCACATGAGCCAGCGTCTCAAAATTTTTCAATATCATAGATGCAAAATCAATGATATATATATGAACTTCCGATGACTTATAATTGAGCGCTATTGCCTTAATCATCACCTGCAGCATATTGGTCTTTCCATATTGAGAAGAACCGAGGATAAATATATTGTCCTGTGTGAAATCCACATACAACTCTTCCTGCAGCTGATGATTCGGATCGTCATAAATGCCGACCGGAACGACAATATCTGTCTTTTTCTCTATCAACGATTCCGTATATGGAATTATTTCTGCCAGAGGCGGCAGGCATATATTCGGCAGCCTTTCAATATGATTTTTTTCGCAGTATTGATGAATATATTTCACGATGGCCTCTAACTGTGTTTCTCCGTCCTCGTTCTCTCGATTTTTCTGCTCAAAGATCACCTGCCGCTGCCCGGACAGACTGATTTTCGATATTTTATATGATTTTTCGTTTCCCGCATTATCACGGCTGGAAGATGCGCCGCTGTATGCCGACTGGAAAAGCTGAAAAATCTCATTATTCCCTACCTGCAGATAGGCGCGTCCAGGTTCTTTAATTTCTGCTGCAAGAGGTGATTTCAGCACTTCCGTACTGTCCTCCTTATTCTGCACCTTCAGACACAACTTAAACTTTGAGTTGCTCCAGATCTGATTATCCACTACACCGGAAGGCTTCTGCGTTGCCAGAATCAGATGGACTCCAAGACTTCGTCCGATACGGGCAGTACTGATCAACTCTTTCATAAATTCCGGCTGATCACTTTTTAATTCCGCAAACTCATCTACAATCAGAATCAGGTGCGGAAGCGGTTTTTCCGCCTCTTTGGATTTAAATTTCCGTATATAAGCATCAATATGGTTTACACCATATTTTGCAAATATTTCCTGCCTTTTTTGTAATTCTGCACGGATAGAGAGCAGTGACCGTTCAATCTCACGCCCATCAATATTCGTAATTGCTCCATTTAGATGAGGCAGATCACGGAATTGATTTACCATACCGCCTCCTTTAAAGTCGATAATTACAAAACCGACTTCATAAGGATGAAAAAGAGTTGCCATAGATAAAATATAAGACTGAAGGATTTCGCTCTTGCCGGATCCTGTTGTACCTGCTACCAATCCATGGGGACCATGATATTTCTCATGCAAATCCAGATATACCACTTCATTTCCGCTCTTTACTCCAAGGGGCGCCGCCATGCTATCGTAGATTTTCGACTTGGCCCAACGTTTTCGAAGATCAATATCATTAACATTCATAATATGTAACAACTCATACAAAGAAATATTCTTCGTCAAAGAACCTTCCAGGCTGACTTCATCCACATAAACACAGGCAAGCTTCTTTGCACAGGCTTCTGCTGCTTCTCCGGGAATATGCTGATATGTGAACATCTGCTGCTTCTCACCGTCTGCACTTTTTACCAGCCAACCCTGCCATGCCCCTTCCTCCAGAAAAATCACCTCTTCACATCCATAATGCAGCAATTCCCTGTGCTCTTCAAAAAAGACAAAGGTAAATCCATATTCTTTGGCTCTCCCAATATATTTTGCTGCAGGATGCAGCACCAGCTCCTGGGAACGGTACACGAAGATTACATAATGAGCCAGTTCCTGACGTTGTTCTTTACTCATTCCCTCACGTCTTGATAACTCGCTGTAAAGCAACTCTAATACGAATTTACTGCTTTCTTCATCGTACATAAAACAACGGGAATCTGTTCTCTCATCGTAAGCATGCCTGAACCAGCGCATCCACTGAAACTGCAGCGCATCACTCTCTGCAAAGATAAAATAGAGCTTCACCTCGGAATAAAATTGTCTTGCCGTCAGATCCAGCACCATATTCTTGAGAATCTGATACAGTTTACTTCTGACCCCCACAACACCGACTGCAGAATTTCTTTTCAGATTGACCGTTACCGGCGCCTGTTCCATATATTCATATTTATCATGTAAATACTGCGGATAGTCCAATAATTCATCTTCCGTATCTTTATATTCCTGTGGTTTATATTTCACCTGACATATGGATTTTACCTTTCCGCTGCCAAGATACACTTCCAAAAAATCCTTATCCTGCATCGACCGTTCAAATAAACGGCTTCCAAAATCATTCACCAACGACACATCTTCTTCTGTAGAAAGATAGTTCATCCTGAGAATTGATTCTTCCTTTTCTCTCAAATTCTGTATCTTCCTCTCCTGCACTTCCAGATATGCCTGGTATTTTTCCTCTCTTTCTTTTTTCTTCTCTTTGTATTCCTTTTTATCATGAAAATAAGTCCAGACAGACATTCCCGCACCAACAGCCATAGTTCCCGCACTGTATAGTACAAACATACCGCCTCCACCCATAATTCCTCTGAGTGCAACCATAAGAACCAGACTTGACAATGCTGGAATCAATGTTACGATCAGATTTTTCTTTGGTTCCGCTGTCTGACTTTTGGGCGCCAGCACCTCTATCGTATCTTTCGGCAAACTATATTTTTGTCTCGCATTTCTGATAAATCTGGGATACTTCAGTGCATTAGAATTTTGATTTATTTTATACATCCGAAAAGCAGTCTGAATATACTGTTGTTCTGTGACGTACAGACATCCTTCTGAAAGATAAAACTGGTGTCCGATAATTGCAAAAAAATCCCCCTCCCTGATATCAAAGGAAGTCTGATTCACTTTAAAACCATTGACATATACCCCATAGCGGCTGTTAGATGCCTCCATATGATAATTCCCTGCATAACAGTCCAGACAGATAAAATCTTCCCCGATCATCGAATCCAACAAACGAATCTGACACTGGGAACTTCCTCCGATCATAACCCTGTCCTGTCCCGACCGATCGATACAATACTCAAAAGGAGTGGGATTCCTGTCATAATCAATCAGAAACTCAACATGAAAAAGTTCACTGTCCGTACTGTCGTAATTAATCAGTATACTATCCCCATGCTTTAATACGACCAGATACTGTTTCAACATAGATCCTATTTTAAAGTAAATATTGGGACGACAGCTTAATGTCCATGCTTCCTTCTTCTCAACGGACAGTTCAAAATCATCAAAAAAATATTCACGATTAAACCTTACTTCACAAACAGGCGTAGTTCCAATAAGTATTCCATCTTTCATATCTTCCGATAATTCAATTTCTCTGTAAATATTGTTTCCAAATATGATAAGCTTATAATCCATATCCCTCTCCTATCCCAATCTGCCCCTTACATTAACGGTCATACCAAATATCTGTTCCATGATGCAGTCCATATTCCGAGAGTTTTTTATTTCCCCGAAGCAGAGCAATCGGATTTGTCGATTTCAAATAACATTGGGATATATCCTTTGTATCAATCCCCAGGTTTAATCCCTGATTTAATGCATGAACAAACTCATTTGCTGTCAAATCAGACGGTACTTCAAGATCACAGTCCTGTTTCTTCTCAACATCATGAAAAATTAAGATTATTTTCTCTTCCATATCCCCTCCATTCTATTCCATCACATATGCCGTTGTCTGAAAATATCCCTGTCTTCGTATTTGCTCCAGGGTCAGTGAGCATTCTGTTTCATCCACATATTCTGTAATTGTATACATTCCCAATGAAACCTGATTACTCAGATAATTCTCTTCCTCTTTTTTATAGCGGTTGCAGACAAACACCCACTGATCTTCCTGCCAGTTCATATTATTCAGAAAACGTTCCAGCTTATAGGCTGAATCTTCCGTCTGCATACAAATTACTACTATTTTATCTGACTGCTCAATTAACTGTAATTTTTCCCTGGTCAGCTCCCTGGAAATCTCAAGTACAATGACATCATATCGCTTCTGTGCCTTAAGCTGCTCCAGAAGAAAAAAATAAGAATTATCTGAGATCTGATAGGATAAGGAAGATTTCTCAAAAGGCTTCAGATAATCAAATCCATCATTTCCTGTCTCCATACCAAAATACTGGATCAAATTGGGCTCCTTCATAGCCAGTGCATATCCAAAAGATGCAGCCGCACATGTCTTATCTTCCAGATAGATATTGAAATCCTGAAAAGATTCCATATTCAGATATAACACACTTTTTCCCATATTCTCCAATGCACTGGCAATTCCCAACGCAGATATTGTTTTCCCGCTTCCTCCTGACACCGAATATACCGTGTAAACTTTTGTACGTTCTACCGGTATCTGCTCTTCCAAACTGCGGATTTCCTTCGTAATTTCCATATAAATTTCCCTGATACTGGAATATTTATACAGACACTTATAGGAATGCTCCTCTCCTGCACTTCCTTCCTCTTCTGACAACAGGAGAATGTGACTGCAATTCTGTTTTTGAATTTTCTGATTAAAAAGCAGTTCATTGATAACTAATAAAAAGATATTACGCGGCTTGCCAAAAAACTCATGAAAATATTTTAATTGCGTAATAATCTCTATATCCGCTTTCTCTTCCCATTCTTCTAAAAGCTTGTATTCTAACGCAGATAAGTATTCTTCATCTGTATCAACTACCACAATTAATTTTTTCTCCAATATTTTTCCTCCGCCGATAAATCCCTGAATTCTATTCCAAATTCTATCTCCGCAAGGCGAATCTGATCGCCTGGCTTTATTCTTACTCTCTTCCCTCTTTCCACAATCTCCCCATTTACATAGGTGTGATTTGCACTTTCCAAATCTTCGATGTAATACTCTTGTTTTAATTTTATAATTTTACAATGCTTTCTGCTGATTGTCGGCGAAAGATCCAATAGACCGTCCACAATCTTAGGATTTTTTCCAAGTATGTATTCATCCTTATTAATCAGCAATTCTACTTTTTTTATAGGACTTCTGGAAACAAAATACAAATTCTTTTCTGATTCCGGCTTATCTTCCATCCATGCATTCTCATCTCCATCCGATAAATGCTGTGAATAACTCAATATATTTTTATGAATTGCAGTTTCCTTTACTATTTTATATAAATCTTTCAAAGAAGAACGATTCACCAAAATTTCCTGTCTGAAAGCTGATAATGGACCGCTTTCCGGATTTTTGGATATCTCCATCAATGAAATGAGTGATTTTCGTAATTCAGTTTCCCATTGACAGGAATGATTCAAATCAGGTTCCACCGTAAGCGGCAGCGCAATTACATACACCTTCGCCTGATCCACATCTATAAAGATATGTGACAAGTCCACATCTACGGTTTCCATCTGTAAAAACCCGTTGTCCTGGATTCCCATCAAAACCTTCAAAATTTTTATCATCCATAGAATAACTTCCTTCGGCTCCCATTTTACAGCAGCAACCGACAACGGCACATATCCGGAAATAGAATATAATAATTTGATATGTCCGTTAAACATTACTTTGGAACACGGAATCAGCCCTTTACTTTTTTGCTTTTTTAAAACCCTGTATCCTGTTATAAAAAATCGGAAATTATCTTCCAGAATATAGGATATATATTGATTATCATACCGAACTCTTGTCATAGGGCATAACCTCCGTATAGTTTCATAAAAGACTGCTGCCAGGTTGCAGCAGCCTTTTATCTTACTATGAAAGTCCCGGACAGCGGACATGAGGAGCGCATGCTGGCATGCGGCGAGTCATGGACATTGGACGGGCAAGCCGGTATGAGTAAGGAGGGCAATAGCCCGGATTACGAATACTGGCGGCGATTGCGGGAGCACAAAGTGCGGAGCAATCGACTTTCATGTATGGTGTGTTTAAGCACGAAATTGAGCCGCAATTGCCTGATCTGTCTCTTCAACCGTCTGTGCGGTCTTATTCAAAGCTTCTGAAATCTCCATAATCAATTCCTGTGCTTTTACAAACCCCGGTTTCAATTCTTCATACTTTTCAGCATAAGAACGGCTTGCCGCACCTTCCCACTCTGACTGAAGCTGGGACAACAGAGAATCCATCCTGGAAATAACCTCTCCCACCATTTCGGACTGCGTTGCATACTCACTTGCTCTGCTGCGCATCATATCCGGTGTCATACGAATTTGATCTGACATATCTGTTTCCTCCTTAAAAATTTTTTATTTTTACCGGCGGACGTATAATTTGTCCGCCAGTAAACTACATCATTATCTGGAAGCCTCTTCCTCTCTCTTTCTGCGTTTCCAGAAGATAAAGAAAAGGAATCCTGCTGCTGCAACAATTGCTGCAATACTTCCATAGAAAAGGGGTTTGTTCATATAAAACTGAATCCATCCGTTTGAAGTTACCAGCACACTGTATTCTGCCGGATCCGTAGGATTCCCCGCCTCATCATATGCAATCAGTTTAACCGTCTGATAATCACCTTTGCTGTCTATATTGATGGCAATTACACCATCTTCTACCATTAACTCGTCTCCTTTATAGGTATGAGCCAATCTGCCATCCAGATAAAGCTCGACATAGGAAAGTGCCATGTTATCCTTCACACTCAGAGTAAAACGATGTACATTTTCCTTATAACGCCCCCTGTTTTCCAGATTAGTTACTACCATAGCCGGAGCAGTCTTATCTACGATAAATTCAATAGACTTCTCCTTCACTTTATTCGTTGTAATATTCTCAGCTCTATCCTCCGAATAAATATTAACTGCATATTCACCCTCTTCATCAAAGCAGCCCGCAAAAATAGTATATGTATACTTCTTCCACTCTCCGTCACCGCCTTCTTCCTTAACGGTGTAATCCGTACCCTTTTTCAGCTTCACAACTTTTCCATCTTTACTGTAAGACAATTCAATAAACTCAAGCGTATCTACATTGATTTCCTGAATCACGATATCTTTCGGCTTATTTGTAAATCCTGATTTCAGAAGCTTCTGGGTTGCATCATCAATCATGTAGGTGGAACCATTTCTATTTACAGAAAATGTAATGGTCCTTGTGGATTCATTGCCGGCCTGATCTGTGATCTTTGCTGTCAAAGTGTAAATATCATCCATACTCGCCCCAAAATTTCGGAACGTAATAATCTGACCGTTTTCATTTGATGCCCTTGAAACTATACGATCGACACTGATTTTACCTTTATTTGCCCCTGTCAGTGTCAAACTTACTCCGGATGCTGTATAGTTTGTATCCGAAACTGTAATTACAGGCTGAACAACCCCTTTATTCGCAGACTTATTGGTAACTCCCGTAATCTGAAGTTCCGGATTTGTTAAATCCACGGTAAACTCATCTTTCTGATAAGCAGCGGCGGCATTCCCTGCCATATCTGTATAACTGATATCAAAAGTATAATCCGCATCTGATGCAAATCGGATCGTTGCGGTATGCCTGTCACCACTTGTGGACCATCCGCTTACAGAAGGTGCAGATACCGGACTTCCATTGTTTGAAGCAGTTGTCGTAACATGTACCTCAGAAGCACGGAAATTATGTTCTGTAATCGTAATCGTTGCTGTACGTTCTGCTTTATAATACTTCCCATTACTTACATTTTTGTTATCATAAGATACAGCAATAACCGGCAGGGTCTTGTCCACCGTAAACTGCTCCAGTGTCTCTGTATTGGACTTATTTCCTGCAAGGTCATAACAGTCAAATGTTACGGAATAATCACTGTCTCCGGAAAAGGTGACAACACCCGTATGAATCTCCCCATTGGAAGACCATCCGCTGAAGCTGTAACCACTGCCTGTTGAAGACGTAACTTTGGGCAGGTAGGAAGCATCAAAGTTCCGCTCATTCACCGTAATCGTCAGCGTCTTACTGTTCTTATAATACTTTCCGTTCTGTGCATCCGATTTATCGAATGAAAACTGCACAATCGGAGCTTTATTATCAATCTTCAACGTAACTGTTTCAGATGTCACAGCATTTGTTGACCAGTCTTTTGCACTTACTGCAATCCGCACATCATTGCTGTAGAATTTTTCCGGATCAATGTTGACATGACCAGACCAGGACTGCTGATGCGTATTCCTTGCAAATGTCGCCAGTGTACCTGTTTCCGTTACCCCGGTTGTCCCATTGGTAATCTGATAAGTAATCTCCTGAAGTCCTGAATAAGCATGATTCACAGCAGGATCCGTAACAGTAACATCAAATCCGGGACGATCTCCTGCACTGTAAACACCCTTTCCCCATGCCGGTGAGGATGGTGTAATTGTAATAACCGGAGCAGGATTCTGGTTATCTGCAATCATACTGTCTGTACTATAGTATTGAACATTACCAGCCTTATCTGTTACTTTTTCATAGACAATGAGATTTTGGTTTGCTGCTAATGAGATTCTCTCTGTATAGGGATGCCAGTCCGTACGTCCCCTCAAGGCTTCTCTGCTTATAACTTCTGCATTCACCAAATACTCAATCTCTTTAACGCCGGATATCTCATCTGACGCCTCCATAGAAGAAGATAAATCATTCTTGCCAAACAACCCGAACGAAATTGACTCGATAAATCCATTTATCCACGACTTGTCCGTTTTTGTGCCTACATTATCCACACCATTCACAAAGCCACGGACAGTTATAGTACCGGAAGGCTTAACTCTGTCCAGAGTAATATAATCTGTTTGCTTTGCAATTACATTTCCTTTTGCATCCACAAATTCAACCGGATTTCCAGCCAGATCGGTATAATTAAAATCAAAGGTGTAATTAGCATCCTTCCCTATATCTACAGTATAAACATGCCTACTTTCGGACATATTATCCCATTCCGCAGGATTTTTAGCATTACTTCCATAATTACTTATATCATCTGCTAAAATATTCTTACCTTTCGAATTTTGGGCCGTTGCAACGAACTCTGCATTAACTGTCTCATCATCCGTAAAATTTAATTCATCAACAGTAACTTTCGCCTGGAAGAAATCGTACTGTTCACCAAGATATACAATCTTTCCTTCTGTTCCGGCTTGAAAACTATCATTTTCATTACCATTTTTATAATAGTCTATGTTTACTTTTGGTTTCGTTTTATCTATTACAAAAACTGAGTCAGAAGTATTACTACTATTATCTGCTTTGTCTTTTACTGTAGTCTTAACAACATATTCCTTATCATCTTTAAAAGTAATTTTAATTGTAGACTTACTGGAATCGTCACGCTTTTTCTCATCTGCTTCATGCACTATGTCTTCTTCATTAATTTTTAATACACCATACAGATCAGGTTTGTCCTTTATTTCAGCAAGTGTAGCCTCTGTTCCATTAATATTGTAAATTACCGCATTGTCAATATCAAAGCACCTTTCTGTGATTGTCGTTGTTAAAGTTACATTTTCCTTATAATATTTTCCATTTAATTCTTCTACAATCGAACTTTCACTATTATTAACTATTGGTGGGTTTTTATCAATCGTAAACTCTGCCAATGATTCTTTATTTGACTTATTGCCTGCCAGATCACGACACTCAAACTCTACTTTATAATCGGTATTATCTTCAAATGTAATAGTCCCTTCAGCAACTCCCTTCTCTTTATTATTGTTCCAGCCTCCAAACTCCCATCCACTACCAGATGTAGACTCAACCTTTGGCTGCGATTCCGTATCAAAATTCTTTTCCTCAACTATGATTTTTAGTGTTTTTGTACCTGAATAATACTTACCATTTTTTACATTAGAATCATCAAATTCAAACTTTACAGTTGGTGCAATGCTATCTATGATCAACGTCTCCTCATATATTGCTTCATTCGTCGACCAGTCCTTTGCTACTACTGTTATTTTCACCTCACTGTCGTAGAATTTATTCGGATCAATATCAATATGTTTGAACCAGGATGACTGATGATCCCCTCTGTCAAATGTCATTGTATCTGATTCTGTTACATTTGTAGTTGTATTTTTTATCGAATATGTGATTTCTTTAAGTCCTGAATATGCATTATTCTCGGCAGGATCCGTAACATTAATATCAAATCCGGGATTATCTTCTGCACTATAAACACCTTTCCCGTATGCCGGTGCGGATAGTGGTGTAATTGTAATAACCGGAACTGAATCTTGATTACCCGGAACTTGATTGTCTGTGATCATACTATCCGTACTATAGTATTCAATATTATTAGCATTATCTGTTACTTTCTCATAGACAATCGCATTTTGATTTGCTTCTAACGTCATTTTTCCTATATAAGGTTGCCAGTCTGTTCGTTCTCCCAGAGCTTCTCTGCTTATAACTTCTGCATTCATCAAATACTCAGTCTTTTGAACACCAGATATCTCGTCCGATGCTTCCATGCTGAAAGACAAATCGTTCTTACCAAACAATCCGAACGAGATTGACTCAATAAACTCATTTATCCATGACTTATCCGTTTGTGTATCCACATTGTCCACACCATTCACAAAACCATCAACAGTTACAGTCCCAGAAGGTTTAACTCTGTCCAGAGTAATATAATCTGTTTGCTTTGTAATACTATTTCCATCTGCGTCCACAAATTCAACCGGATTTCCAGCTAGGTCGGTATAATTAAAATAAAAGGTGTAATTGGCATCTTCCTTTATATCTACAGTATACACATGCCTACTGCTAGACATATTCCCATCCCATTTTGCAGGATTTTTAACATTACTTCCATAATCACTTATAGTATCTGCTAAAATATTCTCACCTTTCGAATTTTTGGCTGTTACATTAAAATCTGCCTTGACTTCATTATTTTCTGCAAAATTCAATTCATTAACTATAACTTCTATCTGGAAGAAATTGTACTGTTCGCCAAGATATACAATGTTTCCTTCTGTTCCGGCTTGAAAACTATTATTTTCATTTTTATCTTTATAATAGTTTATCTGTGCTTTTGGTTTACTTTTATCAATAATGAAGCTATAGTTATCTGTAGGTATTGCACTATTACCCGCCATATCTTTCACTGATGTGGAAACATCATACTCGCCATCAGCTTCAAATGTCACGGAAATTGTTGTCAAGTCTTTATTCGCATCCGCAGCATCATTTGATTGAGTATAGGAAATTTCTGATATACCATACTCTTTCTTGTCCTCCCTAAGCTTCTGGAAGGAGACTTCTTTACCATTTATAGTATAAGATACATCATTATTAACATCCAAAAATCTCTCTTTAATTTCTGTTTTTAAGATCACAGGCTTGTTATAATACTTTCCATTCATTACCTCTACTTCAGAAGTATAGTTGTTCGTAATTTCCGGCAATACCAGGTCAATATAAAATGTCTTTGTGTTAGTTATTTCATTCTGTGCAAAGTCTTTAAATTTCACACTAAATTCAATTTCTTTACTTGCATTTTCCTCTGCTGTAACAGTAATGGGAGTTTCTGTTGATACTTTTGAATAGTTGGCTATTAAGTCAGCAATACTTTCATTCGGCTGCTGCCCCATATCTTTTATTACATTCCCATCCGCCCTAACTGTATATGAAATACTATCTATACCAGAATAAACATTCTCCTTATTTCCCTCTACAGTAACATTCATACTTACATTACTGTTAAAATAATTGTCTTTATTTTTTGACAATGTGTTTTCATCATATGCAATAATAATCTGTTCTTCTGATAAGAAATCCACATTTTCTATAACAATACCATTAGAACTATACAGTACCGAATTTCCTACATTATCTTCTGCATATACAAAAACGATATAATTATCACTAACAACTTCATCAATTCCACCCAAAACTATCTTTGAAGATGCCTTTCCTGTTTTGAACTTTTTCCCTTCAAATCTCGTTTCAACATTTTCTTTTGTAATTTCTTCTGTGCCAAATATCACATCCTCTTTTGTATTTATCACGCAATATGACCAGGACTTCAAACCGGAATGATTTTCATTCCCATCAACGGGGTCATCCACTTTTATTTCAGCGCTTACTTTATCATTTGAGAAAATACCAAAGGTAATTGCATTTTTAAATGAAGTAACGACACTCTCGTTTTCACCTATCTTTATACCAATTTCCGGCTTTGTATTATCACGAGTAAACTCCACATCAAATTGTTCTGTCTGCTTCGTTCCTGAATCATTACTCAATTTAAATTTGAATGTCTGCTGCTCTTCATCATTTACAGTTAATTCTAAACCATTTGTAGTAACATCAATCTCTGTCTCATCATCTACCTTTACTAATAATTTTGTAAAAGTATCCTTTTTAGAATCTGCAATCTTAAAATTTGCAACAGTTGTTTCCTGATCCAAAGGTTTTCTATAATAAATAGCCTTGGTATTCATATCCTGATAAACCAGCGTACTGTTATCATTATCAATAGAAATATAATCTGATATATTACTTTTTATATCTGCTGGTACTACTTTAAGTGTTCCCTTTGTCTGTTTTTCAAAATTAAATTCGTAATTATCTGTTGCATTTCCTGTGCCACTCTTTGCATAGACCGCATCAGCAATTTCCTGATTAAGTGGCGAGTTATCATTGACCTGACTTTCGTCTACAACCAAAATCGGAGGCTTAAAATCCACAGACTTTACAATACCTTCTTCTCCATTGACAAAATTTGATACTTCTATCTTATTTTCAGGATCTTCAAACTGCAAATTAGAACTATTAATTTCATCTATACATGAAATTATTGCAGGAGCAATTTTTAAACCTAACTTTCTTTTAGTAACATTAGCTGTAGTAGTAGCAGACACCTCTGTGCCCTGTTCCTCTTCACTTTTCAGTACATACTTATCTTTATACTCTTCCGGTAATTTAAATGTAACAGCTACATTTTTGTTCTCTCCGACGTTTACAGCCTTCGTTTTGTTCTCATCTTCAACTACGATTTCCCCATCTGCCGTTAATTTTTGAAGCGCCTCCCCATTTACAAATTCCTCTTGATTTAAGTCGGCTTCTAAACCGGAAATTGTTGTATTCCCATCATATGCCTTAGATCCAGTACTTACCCCTGTGATATGGATAACCTTAGGATCAATCGTTACACTAAATGGCTTTGTCTCATCTAAATAACTCTCATTTCCCTTTTTCGTAATCTGATACTCAAACTTTCCGGCTCTTAATGGGTTGATTTTAACTTGTCCATCCTCAAACCAACACTCTGCGACATCATTCAATGCGCTCACTTCATAAGTTGGATCTTGTATAATTCCGTCACCATTGCTGCTTACGGTTGCAACAGCAGCAGCTTGATCCCCATATATTACCTCAACATTGCTTTCTGTAACCTCAAAAGTCTGTGAGATCCCTTCAGGTTTATATGTAGCTGTTTCTGAAGTTTTTGCCAAGTAAGAATCATCTCCGCTAACAGATGCTGTAAATGCGTATTGACCGCCGGAAGAAGGCGTCCAACTGCAGGAGGCCCGTCCACCTTCATCTGTTGTTGATTCTCCGATTTGAGTTTCACCATTATAAAAGGTTACAACTCTTCCTGCTTCCTGTGGTGTCACCTGTGCAGTAATTGTAACAGGACTGTTCCAGGTAGCCCGTTCAGACTCAACAGAACTTATTTCTATACTGCTTATTTTCTTAAAAGTAACTTGTTTATTTATCGAACCATTCTTTAAGTCTGTTGCAGTTAAAGTAACACTTATAGGAAGATTTTCCTGCTGAATACTATCGACAGTTGACAGAGTACATCTATTTCCTGTAACGCTTTCTGTACTTGCAATTTTCGTTCCTTCTGAATTAACAAAGGCAACGAACTGAGCCCCATCACCACTGACTGTCCATGTAATTTTATCAGACCATACCGCATTTGTTACCCCTGCCGTAAAAACTGCTGCATTACCAGATTCCATTTCCTGTGATGAAGCATTTACATTAGTAACCTCATACTTGGGAGCCACCTTTGTAATCTGTAACGGATTACCATCGTTTAAAGTTCCATTTACCTCTTGAATTTCATAATTGTTATCCTCAAAAATATAATGGTAATCGTTATCAGCAGAATAGTTGGAGATTGTTACCTCTATTTTTCCGGTATTACTATCATAACTACCGCTAAATGGTCCCAAATCATTTCCATTCACGTCTTTCCCTGTAATTTTACAATTTAAATCATTAAAACCGATCCCCTCTACAAGTCCCTGTATACTTTCTGAAGACTGGAATGTTACTACCTTTGTCTCTGATCCATCATTTTCTGATGGTTCTACTTCCGCCAGTGCTCGAAATCCTATCGCGCCATCTCCATAGACTGTTCCGATAATCATCAAAACGGCTAACAACATTGCCAGAATTCTTTTGATCTTATTTTTCATCGTTTTCTCCTTCCCTACTTTTTTTAAAATAAATACCGGTAAACTCTTCCGCTCAGCATAAAATGCAAACAACCTGTAATTATCAGAAAAAACATACTGAACATCACAATAATATCAGGTATCCATGTTAAGAAATGTTCCAAAGTAATTACTATCAATGCTGCTATCAATACAGTATCGGCTATGAAAGAATATCTGTTGGCAAAAAAACTTAAATAGCCTGGTTTTGAATCCTTTCTTATCTGAAGGTATCCATTATCCCTTTTTACTTTTCTCCAACACAGCACAAAAAATAAAATACCAACGAATATTCCTTCCCAGAACATAATACCTATTACAATGCTGAATGGAGATAAGTGTTCACTATTCTTAGACATGGTAAGCGGCAGGAAAAATACCGAACTGGAAGCAATCAAGTATCCAATGATTGACATCAAAAATAGCGTTCTCTTCGTGCCAAAATAATTTTTCATCTCAAATCACCTCATCCGTATGAATTTCTACAATGCTGCGTTCAATTACAAATCTTTCCCCCGTCTGTATCATAGACTCATTCAGCAACACGGTTTCTGATTTGGATTCCTGAGCATTTAATTCTGTTGGATCTTCCAGTTCTGTCGTAATCTGAATATGGCTACTCAGAACATCCGTAGGTGTACTTCCATCCTGATTCAAAGCACTCTGGTTCCTATGAGAATCGGGCATTGCAAGCCTGCCGGAAGTCCTTCTAAGTCTTCCTGTCGCCAATGCACCCGTTCTTCCCTTCCTTCTGTGTCGTCTTCCATCTTCACCGATTCTGTGCGATGTCAGAGAACCGCTCACCGCATTTTCTGCAGTCATTTCATCAATCGCCCTTCTTGCTTTCCTTCCTGTCAGCTCTCCTACTACTTCCGGAATGTGAAATAAGAAAAAAAGGGCTGCCGCTATGATTAAAAATCCAAGAGTAGCAATTGCACAATATACACACATTCCATGAAACAAATTCACCTGTTGTTCAAAATTATATACTCCCATCAGCTGTTCCCCCCTTCATTCTGTTCGAAAATACTGGTGGAAAATACAGCTTTAATATTCTTTCTGGCTATTTCAATGGTCTCTTCTATTTGACCCTTGAGTCTTTGTTCCTGTACAGTAGAATTTGCAGCTATCTCCATATCCTCTACTTTCTTTTCTATCTCATTTATGACATCTTCCAACGTTTTCTGAGACAGACCTGCCTGATTTTTAAATTCCATATAGCTTTTATTAATCTGATAAACAATCTCGTTATACAGGCGAAGTTCTGTTATCCTGTTATCCTGCCCCGCAATATCAGATTCGTATAATGACATCAGATCATTCCAGTAATCCGCATATGTAACCTCAGCATCTCCTGCCTCATTTGTTTTTCCGAGTTTGTTTTTATAATAACTGCTGATTCTTCCGAGCGTTTCCGCACGAGCCTGACATTTTTCTTTATTCGGAATCCCATTTTCCTGCTCTGAATCAACGATACCGTAAAAGTCAAGAGTTGAAAGATCTGTATCCGTAACATTTTTATACCAGCCAACAGCAGACGCTTTATCCCCTCCGCCCTTTACACTGTAATAATATGCATTCCCTAATTTATAAGAAAAATATACATATCCGCTCCGATTTTCCTGCAGATATCCCTTGTTTGATTTATCCCTTCCGTTCTCCTGCGAGTTCAGCACTGCAGTCAATTCCATGTCATCCTCGCTGGAAAATTCACCGTCTGCTAACATTACATTCAGCAATTCAATGTATGCTTCCTCTTTTGAAGGATTCAATGCAATTGCCTTTTTATAATTTTCAATCTTTTCCTCCACAGATGCGGTTACCGCTTCTTCAATGTAATAATCATAACCACTTTTTTTTGTATTATTTTCCATTATCAATCCAAATAAAGATACCGCCCCAAGAATAACCGCCATTCCTGTACAACTTCCAAATGCAATTAACTTACGTTTTAGTTGTCTGCGGTAAGGTAAACCAATCTCCTCCAGATGCTCCAGATCATATTTTAATTCTGCACATGACTGATAACGGTTCTGTGACTCATATTCTATACACTTTTCAATAATCATTTCCAGACCCAACAGCGCATCTCTCTGGTCTCTCGGTGTTTCCTCCAGCAGTGTTGGTCTGCATTGCGTAATTCTTGGAAAATTAAAAGGAGTCGAAGCAGGATTACGTCCTGTGATCAGATGATGGAGTGTAGCTCCAAGACAATAGATATCTGTCTGCGGTGTAGTTTGCCCGTTGCCTCCATACTGTTCCGGTGCCGCATATCCGGGTGTACCAAGGCAAGTGGTATCTTCTGAATTTCCCGTCTTAAATACACGGGCAGTTCCAAAATCAATCAAGGATATTTCTCCATCCGGCTTTAACATAACATTCGCAGGTTTCATATCCCTGTAAATAATAGGGCTTCTTCTTGTATGAAGATAGTAAAGAACATCACATAATTGTTTTCCCCAGGATACAACATTATCTACCGCAATTGGAAGTCCATCTAGTTCCATACTTTCTTTCAAAAGCTCATTTAGGGATTTTCCCTGAATGTAATCCATGACAATTAAAAATGTATCACCATCATCAATGACATCTATAATACTTGGGAGGTATTTATGACTTAAACTTTTCAAAATATTCGTTTCTGCAATTAATCCCTGTTTAACTGTTGTAAAATCCTGGACACCATCTTTACGTACTTCTTTTATTGCCCATGTTTTATTTGCCTTTTCATTCAATGCCAGATAGACAACACTCATACCGCCCTGACCGATCTTGTTGAGTACTTTATACTTACCGTCCACAACTGAACCTATTTGCAACATTGTCTATCCCTCCTGATATGTTCCTACGACAGCTACTGAAATATTATCTACTTCTCTCCGCCGTTTATTTAGTTCGGTAAGCCATATGGCATTCCTTTTCATCACTTTTTCGTTAACTAAAACACCCGGATTTAATTTTTCGTAAATCTCTTCCGGAGTAATCACATGCCGGAATCCGTCGCTGCAAAGTACAAACACACCGTTCTGTTGTATCGTACCTCCATAAAAGTCCGGCGTCACAACATCTGATGCACCCACACATTGAAGCAATACATTCCGCTGTGGATGAACTCTGGCTTCCTCAAGCGTGATATGTCCCTGATCCAACTCATACTGGACAAAGGTCTGATCTTTTGTTAATTGATAAACTCCGTCTGACAATAAATAGGCCCTTGAATCCCCTACATTCATAATATAGTATTGATCCTCGATGATAAGCAATGCAACGATTGTTGTTCCCATCCTTGTACCTTGCTTCGATGCATAGGAGGATAATGCCTGATTTTGTTCCAATACAATATTGTCCCATTGTAGTTTTAATTCTTCTGCCTGAAATCCCCGTAACAGCATCGCAGGAAATATTCTTTCAAACCAATACTCAAACACTCTGATTACCGTTGCACTGGCAAGCTCCCCTTTTGCCAGTCCGCCCATTCCGTCGCATACCACGCACAGACAAACCCTTCCAAGGTTTGTCTGTGCAATTTTTATGAGCAATGAATCCTGATTTGTATTTTTTTTAATTCCTACGTCACTGTGTGCCGCAATCATAAAATTCATACACTTATCCGCCTATCTTAAAACATTTTAAACTGGAACTCTTCATCCGCCAGTCTGATCACATCATTATTTGTAATACTCTTTTCCTGCCCAGAAGCAAGCGATGCACCATTTACACTCGTTCCGTTTGTCGCATGGTTATCCACAATATAGAAACTCCCATTCTTATATACAATATCCGCATGTGTCCGGCTGACATTCGTATTATCAGCTACACAATAATCCACTTTTCTTCTTTCCTTGCCGATTTTAAATACTGCCTTAGTAATATTAATTCTCTCACCATTTTTCTTACGTATAAGATGTGCACCTGGAATATTCTGCCCGCCAAGCACAGTTGTCTCTGATGCACCGTCATTAAGTACCCCTGTCTCTGCTGACCCATCATTTGCACCAAAGCCATTTTTCATTGGATTCATCGGCGGTCACTGTTGACGAAATGAATTTTGCCCAATCTGTGGTCCTGAACCAAACCCACCTTGCGCTCCCTGACCAAATTCTGAACCTGCATATCCACCTTGCACTGTGCGCCTCTGTCTTTCACGCTCTTCCTGTTGTTTTTTCTTCTTATTGCCGGAAGATGTAAGAATCATGATAACAACTGCAATAATAATCACCACAAGTATGATTGCTCCGATAATGATATACATTGCAGAATCCGCACTACTGTTTTTATTTTCATTCAGTCCTTTTTCTGCAGCTTTCAAATCATTAATTGCTGTCTGAAGCTCTTCATCGGTAGCATTCGTATTATTATAAATCCTTGTGGCATCATCAATCGCATTCTGAAACTTATTTGCCACATCTTCGTCGACACCATCAAGCGAAATATTTCTGGCACTATCAATAGCCACTTTTAAATTTTCAAACATCGGACTTATTGTTGGCTCCGGTGTATCAGTCGGTTCCGGTGTATTGGTGGGTTTCGATAGATCCGCAGATTCATATTCAATACCCAAAGCATTCAACACTTCCGTAATTTCATTAATTTTTACAGAATAGAAATATTTACTGTCAGCATCATCCCCGAGGCTATGACGATTAACACCAATGACCTCTCCTTTTTCATTCACTAATGGTCCGCCTGAATTACCACTTGTAATCGTGGCAGAATGTGTAATGCACGGAATCGGAGCATTTACCAGCTGAACATCTGAAGTTTTCGATACAATACCGTTTGTAACCGTAACATCTTCTGAAGTATAGATTTCATCATCTTGATTCAATTGTAAAATTCTCGGAAATCCCAGTGCATAAACATTTGATGTTGTCTCAACATCGTTACTGTCAGCAAGTTTCAGCGGAGCCCTGTCATAAATCGGCTGCTCTAATTTCAAGATTCCAAAATCAGCTTCTGCACTTTCATTAACAATAGATGCATTAATATATACATCCCGCTTTACCACAATCCGGAGAAATAAACCAAGGTCATCATCAGCTGCAAGTCCCAGTCTTTCTCTGACCTCAGCTTCATCTTCCGGGTAATAATCCAACGGGTAAATCACATGATGATTTGTAATGACAGTTTGTGCTCCTTCGTCGGTTCCTACAAGAAAACCTGTACCACCATACAAATTAATAATCTGCCCATCACTTCTTGTTCCGCTTACCATAACCTGCAAAATTCCATTTCTGACATTCAATATATCCTCATTACTTGCATATGTAGTCTTTGATGGTATTATCATCAATCCCAGCAAAAGACATATTGTAAGGATCTTGGTTAATATTCTTTTCTTATTCATTCTGTCTTCCTCCACATTATTGGCAGCATTGCCATATTTTTGGGCTATTTATACAAAATCATAGATTATTCTCTTTACTAATATTGTATAAACTATCCATTTATATGACATTTTATATTCTTGAAATTTAATCTGCAATATGTGTCGTTTTTTGTAGTCGTCTTATTTTGATATTTTTCGCTATTCCTAAAATACTAATTCTTTTCCCAGTATCTTGTTAAAATGTGTCACTTTTTGTAGTCAACTTTTTTTATAGTAAATAAGTGTATTTCTTTCTTAAAAATAATATAATTAGAAATTATGGTATTATGATACTAAATAGAAATAATACATATGAGAGGGGAATGCATCCTATGTCTGATTTTTCTGATATGCTTACTTACTTGATTCACAGCAAAAATATAAAAGTAGCCTCGATGGCTCAATATTGTAACATTGACAGAGCAAATATGTATAAAATTATAAGTGGAAAAAGAAACCCTTCTTCACTGGATTTGGTTAAGAATATAGCTGATTTTATGAAATTGACACCTGCGGAACGTACTGAATTTTTTGAAGCCTATCATATTACAATAATTGGTAAAACTGCTTACTACCGCAGAAAAAGTGTATTAAAATACCTGCTGAATGATCCTGTTCAATTTTCTTCGTCCTCAGATTCTTTCTGGACAGATGATAAAAATTTTTCTTTTGAACCGGATCTTACGGCTCCTTGCACCCCTTTGTACGGAATCAATACACTCAAGCATACTGCTATTCAGATTCTGCAAAAGGAATTAGAACGTCCTGATTGTAATATTCGGATAATCGCTCAGCCAACTTGGAGCTTTCTTTTTGATATGCTTCAGTCCTTTGGCCATAACAACCCGAATCTTACCATTGAACATATATTTTATCTAAGCAGTGATGATGAATCCTATAATTTACAGAAACAAAATTATAATATAATTTGTCTCCAGAAAATAACACCTTTTTATCAATGCGCCTGCACCTATCTTCCTTATTACTATTATAATAACATTGACTCTGATCTTAATAACCTAAGTGGCTTTCCTTATATGATTTTAACCACTGAATATACATTATGCTGCTTATCAAATACCCAATATGGAACATTGTACCATACAAAGGACATGAACCAGTTCTTCCATACTATTTTTAATAAGCAGAAACAAAAAACTACGATACTGTTTCACAAAATAAATACAAATATTACAGAATATTTCAACCTTGCCCAAAGTTTTGAGGGACTTACTCTGGAAGCACAGCCCTGCTTGACCCGTATTTTGACACCAAACGTTATCGGCAAGCTTTTAAATCCACACATATTTAATAAGGAATTATTTATTAAAAATTTTATGACCGCAGCAACGAGTTCTTTTAAAAATATCAGTACTTTTACTCGAAAAGGTCTCGAATACTTTATGCAGACTGGAAAATACCTCCCTTATCCGGAAGAGGCCTATACACCTGCTTCTATGCAAACCCGAATATTTTTATTACACCGTATATACGAACAGGCTTGTGAAGGAAAATTCCGCCTAATTATAGGTAGTCTTGAAAGTCTTTCTTTATTGGTATACCTCCAGGTATCTCCTCACTGCGGTTTCCTCTTATTTTGCGACCATGAACAGCATATTACCTATCTGAAATTAGAAGAAAAAAGCCTTTTACATGCCTTCTATGATTTTATGGAAAGCCTCGAATCAGAAGATTATCTTGGTTCCAAAGAAGAGACTGCGACCTATCTGCAAGATATGTTAGAATATTATAAAAAACTGTCATTAACCTAATTTGTATTTACCGATATATCCTTAATGCAGAAAAATTTAATATTTTCCCGTCTTAACACTGTTACCGACTAAAAATCCATATAGGAACCTAACGATCGGTAATAGACATATTACGATACAACTATGGGGTTTAAAAATTTGAAAAGTACAAAATTACTATACTATAGAATTAAGATATGCTCTTATGAATTTGATTATAGTACCATTATAGAAACATAAAGCCTTTTTGTCAACCAATAACTTTATAAAATATTTAAAAGACTTATTACCGTGCAAAGAAACTGCCACACTAGAGCGTGTTTGAAAATTGCTTTCCGCAAGATGTATTCCACAATTTGTGG
>OLZF01000289.1_pt1 | contig 56992 bp, 65 predicted proteins | sample 1674391 | NCBI WGS metagenome assembly OLZF01 (sample SAMEA103958166, study PRJEB25191) | human gut metagenome | biome: human-associated habitat [ENVO:00009003]; feature: intestine environment [ENVO:2100002]; material: feces | place: Germany | collected 2013/2015
CAAGTGGAAATTCTTAGGCATTCTGACTTTTCTTGTACCTGTTCTTATTATGACTTATTACGCAGTGATCGGTGGATGGATCACCAAATATGCTGTAGTCTACCTGACAGGACAGGCAAAGGCTGCTGCAGCAGATGATTATTTTACTTCTTTTATCACATCCTCCACCTCACCTGTTATTTTTGCACTTATTTTCATGGGTGTAACTGCATTTATTGTATACAATGGTGTGCAGGATGGTATTGAAAAAGTATCCAAATGGATGATGCCAGTTCTTCTGGTACTCGTTGTCATCATCTCCATTTATTCCCTGACTCTGAAACATACAGATTCTTCCGGCCAGGTACATACCGGGATCCAGGGATTTCTTTATTACCTGACCCCAAATCTTGAGGGGCTTACTGTACAGCGATTTTTACAGATTTTACTGGATGCAATGAGTCAGCTGTTCTTCTCTCTCAGCGTGTCCATGGGAATCATGATCACCTACGGTTCTTATGTAAAACCTGATGTTAACTTAAACAAGGCTGTTAATCAGATTGAAATTTTTGACACAGGAGTGGCATTTCTTGCAGGTGCCATGATCATCCCTGCTGTATTCGTATTTTCCGGAACAGAAGGAATGGGAGCCGGTCCAAGCCTTATGTTTGTTTCTCTCCCAAAGGTCTTTGCAGCCATGGGAAAAGCAGGCATATTTGTAGGAATCCTCTTTTTCGTAACTGCTATTTTTGCAACACTGTCATCCTGCATCTCTGTGTTGGAATCCATCGTTGCAAACTGTATGGAAATCTTCCACACAGGCAGAAAAAAAACTGTTTCTGTTTTATCTGCAGTTTATCTTGCTGCTTCTGCGATCATTGCTTTGGGATACAGCATTTTCTATGTAGAAGTGGAACTGCCCAATGGCTCTACAGGACAGCTGCTTGATATTATGGATTACATCAGCAACAGTGTTATGATGCCATTTATCGCATTACTTTCCACCATCCTGATCGGATGGGTTATGACACCTGATTATGTCATTGATGAAATGGAACGAAACGGCAGCAGATTCCGCAGAAAAAAACTTTATCGAATCATGATCCGCTATGTTGCGCCGGTTATGATGTTTATCCTGTTTTTACAGTCAACAGGAGTTCTCTCATAAGCAAAAACTTAATATAACAAAAAAGGAATCTGTTTTCCTGGAAAAGTTTTGAAATAAATACCAGTAAAAACAGATTTCTTTTTTATTCAATCACTGACACTCATAAAAACAAATGAATTTATATGCCTGACCCCTGCAAAAATTCCTGCACTGCGCAAAGCGATCCCAGAATCTCTTCTGCGAGGGACTTCATCTCCTCCGTCACCTCCATCAGATCCGGCACCATGATCGGATGCATCCCTGCTGCATAAGCCGCCCTGATTCCATTATGAGAATCCTCAATCACATAACAATTCTCCGGTCTGGTCCCCAGTCGTCTGCAAGCCTCCAGAAAAATATCCGGTTCCGGCTTACTCCGTTCCACCATATCTCCCCCGATAATCTGATCAAAATATCCCAGCAGCCCGCCATCTGAAATCTCCGAACGCACCAGTACCTCCCGGGTAGAACTGGCAAGCCCAATCTTAAATCCCCTCATCTTCAGATATTTCAAAAGCTCCTCAACCCCCGGCTTCTTTGCCAGTTTGCCTCCGGAAGCATGACTGAAAAACACCTCTGCCATCTCCGCTTTATATTCCTCATACGGAAAATCTTCACCATAATGCTTCAGAAAAACCCCTTTACTTACAACACTGTTTGTTCCCAGACACTCATGACATGCCGCCTCAACTCCTGCGATTCCATGACGTTCTGCCACTTCTTTCCACGCTTGAAGCACAAGAATCTCTGAATCAAAAATCACTCCATCCATATCAAATATCACTGTATCAATCCCACTCGCCATAACTTTTGATCCTTTCCTCTTTCTCTCTATCAGCAGACTTTCTCAGGCAAAAATATCTTTGACGACAGTCTGATCGACTTATTCAAACCATATATAAGCCAGTAGTCTGACAATCTATTTTTTCATAATATAACCAATCGCATCACGAATCTGCGACACATAAACCAAGTTGATTCCTTCCACTTTTCCAACAGAAGACCTACACACTTCTGGCAGCACAACTGTTCCAAATCCCAGTTTTTTCGCCTCCTGCACACGCTGGCCTGCCATATTCACTGCGCGGATTTCACCACTCAGACCAACCTCGCCAAATACCATCACATTATCAGGAATCACAATATCCTTCGCACTGGAAACAATCGCCAGACAGATCCCAAGGTCAATTGCCGGCTCTGTCATCTTCATTCCCCCTGCAATATTGACATAAGCATCCGATGCAGCCAGACGGAGTCCGACTTTCTTCTCAAGCACAGCCATAAGGAGATTCACTCTGTTAAAATCAGTTCCCACCGCTGTCCGCCTCGGAATCCCGAAATTACTCTGGCACACAAGTGCCTGAATTTCAACCAGAATCGGCCGGGTTCCTTCCATAGAACACGCCACAACAGAACCCGACGCATCCTCCGGTCTGCCATTCAGCATATATTCCGACGGATTCTTCACCTCCTCAAGACCTGTATTACACATTTCAAAAACACCAATCTCATTCGTAGATCCAAAACGATTCTTCACCGCACGCAGGATACGATAAGAAGCATGCCGGTCGCCTTCAAAATAAAGCACCGTATCCACCATATGTTCCAGAACCCTCGGACCTGCCACATTTCCTTCTTTCGTCACATGACCTACAATAAAAATGGACACCCCCATCCCCTTTGCGATCTGCATAAGGATATTGGTAGATTCTCTCACCTGAGAGACACTTCCCGGTGCCGAACTTACATCTTCGTGAAACATAGTCTGAATGGAGTCGATCACAACCACATCCGGTTTTCTGCGCTCGATCACCTCACGTATCACTTCCAGGTTCGTCTCACATAAAAGCTGCATCTTATCCGTAAACTGCCCGATACGATTAGCTCTCAGCTTAATTTGTCTCAGAGATTCCTCACCTGAAATATAAAGAACCGAAACCTGCTTCTCTGCCAGATTCCTGCACACCTGTAAAAGCAGCGTTGATTTTCCGATTCCCGGATCTCCTCCCACTAAAACAAGGGAGCCGGGGACGATACCGCCGCCCAGCACCCTGTCAAGTTCACCAATCTGAGTTGTCTGCCGTTCATCTTCTGACAGGCTGATGTCTTTAAGGATCACCGGTTCCTGCCTTTTTTCTGATGATTTCATTACTCCAGAAGAGGATGGCTTCTTTGTGGAAACTGTCTCTTCCACAAAGGTGTTCCAGGACTTGCATCCCGGGCACTGCCCCATCCATTTTGCGGATTCATATCCGCACTCCTGGCAAAAATATACCGTCTTTTTATTTTTCAGCATTTTACAATCTTTACTTCTACTCTTGCAGCATTGCCAAGTTCCACGCTAAAGGAAAGTTTACCGCCCAGGTTTGTTTTCATCTTACCTGTGCTTGCCTGCTCAATAAATACTTCATATTCTGTATCCGGCTCCATCTCCACTGTGATCTGTGCATCTTCCGGTCCCTCTACATGGAAATCCATCTGAGCTTCACTCTGTGTAAGATTAAATACTGCTGTTCCCGGAACTGATTCGTAAACGAACATTCCGTTTCTCTCGAGCTTGGTAATCTCCTTAAAAGTTTTTACTTTATACATATCGCCCTGATGCTGATAGTCTGATAATTTAGACTTCTGTGCAAGCTCATAGTCACCAAAGCTGATTGCTCCATTCTCTTCTGTACGGATTAATTCTTTTACTACTGCCATTTCCTATGTCCTCCTAAGACTCTTTTGTTTGCCGCTCCACCGGTTCATCTGCCGATGCCGTACAGTTTTTCACTATCTCTGTACTTTTCCGACATTTTATGTGCTTATTATATAATACATTCACTTTTTTGACCAGTATCTCACTGATTTTTTTATACTAATTTCACAATTTCTGTGAATCATGTGAGTCCTCTGCTTTAATTGTAAATATCTGTCTGCTCAGAGATTTCTACTGTTTTTTCACTTCAAATGCAATCTCGTTTTTATGAAGTTTCACCTGTACACTATCTCCACGTTTTACTCTGCCTTCCAGAATCTCGTTTGCAAGCGCATCTTCTATCTTACTCTGAATTGCACGACGCAGCGGTCTGGCACCATATTTATTATCAGAACCTTTTTCTGCAATAAAATCTTTCACAGCATTTGTCACTGTAAGATGAATTTCCATCTGTTCTGCACATCGTTTCTCCAGTGTTTTAAGAAGCAATGTCACAATTTTCCGGATATCTTCTTTATTCAGCACATGGAACACCATGATATCGTCAATTCGGTTCAGGAACTCCGGTTTGAAAATCCGGCGCACTTCTTCCATCACACCGCCTTTCATTCGTTCATAGTCTTTCTTCTCATCATTATCAGACATGAATCCCAGACGTTTCGGTTCCATGATCGCCTGTGCCCCTGCGTTGGAAGTCATAATAATAATCGTCTGTTTGAAGTCGACTTTTCTTCCCTGTGCATCTGTAATATGACCGTCATCCAGCACCTGTAAAAGTATATTAAACACATCCGGATGTGCCTTCTCAATCTCATCAAAAAGCAATACACTGTACGGATTTCTGCGGACCTTCTCACTGAGCTGGCCGCCTTCTTCATATCCTACATATCCCGGAGGAGAACCGATCAGCTTGGAGACACTGTGTTTCTCCATATATTCGGACATATCTACACGAATCATCGCCTGTTCACTTCCAAAGACAGCTTCTGCCAGAGCCTTGGAAAGTTCTGTCTTACCAACACCTGTAGGTCCAAGGAAAAGGAAAGAACCAATGGGACGGTTCGGATCTTTAAGTCCTACTCTTCCCCGTTTCACTGCCTGCGCAACAGCTTTCACTGCCTCATCCTGTCCGATCACACGTTTATGAAGTTCTTTCTCCAGACGAGCAAGACGTTTGGTTTCTCCCTCTGTCAGTTTCTGAAGAGGAATCTTTGTCCAGTCAGAAATCGTCTCTGCAACAGCAGCTTCATCTACAACAAGTTTCTTCCTCTTATTTCTACGTTCAGTCTTAATGCGGATTTTCTCCATTTCGGCTTCCACTTCATTTTGGCGTACCTGTGCTTTTTTTGCGCGTTCAATATCTGCAGTCTTAACTGCCTGTTCTTTCTCCTCACGAAGTTCATTCAGTTCCAGTTCATATTGTTCCATTTCAGGTGCTGACTGATAACCCGCAAGCTGAACCTTTGATGCTGCTTCATCAATAATATCAATTGCCTTATCCGGAAGGAAACGGTCATTGATATATCTTTGTGACATTTTTACTGCGGCCTCAAGTGCCTCATCTTCAATCTTTACCCCATGATGTTTCTCATAATATGGACGCAGACCTTTAAGGATCTCAACAGTCTCCTCTGAAGATGGTTCTTCCACTGTCACAGGCTGGAATCTTCGTTCCAGTGCTGCGTCTTTTTCAATATATTTACGGTATTCCTCCAGAGTAGTCGCGCCGATAAGCTGAATCTCACCTCTGGAAAGAGAAGGTTTCAGGATATTAGAAGCATCCAGTGCTCCCTCCGCTCCACCTGCTCCGATGATGGTATGGATTTCATCAATGAACAGCAGAATTCCCTGATGTTCTTTTACTTCCTGGATCACATTCTTAATGCGTTCCTCAAATTCACCTCTGTATTTGCTTCCCGCAACCATGCCGGAAAGATCTAACACAACAAGACGCTTATCCTTCACTGTATCCGGAACCATTCCCATAACGATGCGCTGTGCAAGTCCCTCTACAATGGCAGTCTTACCTACTCCGGGTTCCCCTGTCAGACACGGATTATTCTTCGTACGTCTGCTCAGAATCTGAATCAGTCTGGTAATTTCTTTATCACGCCCTATCACAGGATCCAGTTTTCCCTCTGCTGCAAGCTGTGTCAGGTCACGACTGTACTGATCCAGCGTAGGGGTACTGGTCACTTTTTTGTTTCCCGCATTCCTTGCGTACTGAAATTCCTCTGCAATGGTATCATTGTCAAATCCCATAGCTGTCAGGATAGCCGCAAACAACTTCTGGATATTTACTCCCATTGTAAAAAGCAGTCTGGTCGCTACGCAGTCTGTCTCTTTCAGAAGCGAAAGCAACAGGTGCTCTGTTCCGCAAAGACATTCCATACTCTCAGCATCTTCCTCCGCCTGTTCAATGATCCTTCTTGCTCTCGGGCTGTACTGGGGATCTTTTGTTTCTGCTACCGCAGTATTGCCCTGAACCGGTGTAACCAGGCTGCTGATAAGTTCCCTGAGTTTTTCTTCTTCTACGTTAAATTCCTGCAGCACTTTTCCCGCAGTGCCTTCAGGTTCTTTCAAAAGACCTGCAAGAAGATGTTCTGTTCCGATATATCCATGTCCACAGGTTTTCGCAGTTGTCTTTGCCAATTTGAGGGCATTCTCTGCCTGTCTGGTAAATTGTCTCTCCATGTCCTCTCCTATCTGTTTTCATCATATTCGTCAAAAATCTCATCAATAAGCTGATGTACTTCCTCTCTGCTTACGCTCTTGCAACATCCTTTCGCAAGCGCCACCATGAGATTCTGTTTCAGTTCTTCCAATGCTTTCCGTTTATTTACATCAATAGAAATCACTGCACCACGTCTGCGGTCGATAGTGACAAATCCCTCCTGTCGCAGCAGTGAATATGCTTTATTTACTGTATGCATATTTATCCCAACTGTATCTGCAAGCTGTCTCACTGATGGCAGTGTATCTCCCTCCTGCAGTCTTGACGTAGCAATCCCCATGATGATCTGATTGGTCAGCTGGATGTAAATGGCTTCATCACTGCTGAAATCTATTTCTATCATCATACGTTTTCTTCTCCTTTTTGTGTTACACATATCCTAGCACAAACCAACATTTTTTGCAACAGAAAGACGTATTGCTGTATTATTTTTCAAAACAAAAAGGAGTGTACTGCCATGTTCTCACACAGCATGCACACCCTTTATCTTCTTTCTGTCAACTGAATTTCATCTACATGACTTGATTATTTTAAGCCAATGATCTTATTGAGCTGTTCTCTGTTCAGAACAAGGTTAAAGCCTAATGGATTAACTGCATAAGCCATTGCCTTATCGATTAACAGCTCCGGAAGTTTTGCAAACGGTACTTTCGCAATACGCAGCTTCTGACCTTTTGTAAACTTCTCAAGTTCCATAACGTCTGTAAATACAGGCTGGAGAATTTCTTCTTTTTTATTTTTGAGATACGGAATATTGATCTTCTTAGGATCTTCAGGGTCTACATTCATAGCAACCAGATATTCGGATTTCTTCAGGTTTACGATCAGTTCTTCCTCAAGCTCACGAAGATTTCCATGCTGATCCTTCTCTACCGGACGGCGGAGTTCCTGCATAAAGTAAATGCCGGAAAGCTCCAGTGTAGGATTCAGAAGCGGTCTCTTAGCCGGCTCAATCTTGCTCATATCTGCCTGTTTTGCAATATCAGTAAGATCAATCTCAATCTTATCTTCACCATCTACCCATACAACTGTATTTACGCCAATTGCATAGAAAGTTCCATATAATCTGGGATAATCCTTCTTGGTAAATTTCATACCCATAAGAAGAACCTTTTCTTCCAGCATTTTTTTGCCGAATTCTTTGATTCCTTCTTCTGTGGAAAAAATCCATGCCTGGTCATTATAAGTCTCTTCGTCACATTTCACATATGGCAGTTTGGTAGCCTGTGAGTATGCAACAAATACTGTCTCTCTGTTCTGTAATTCCTTGATTGCTTCTTCTTTGCTGATTCCCATTATTTTATCCTCTCTGTCTCATTTCTTTTATGATCTTTTTCATTTCCTTATCAACACGATAAGACTCTGTGATCTTCTGTAGTGATTTCTTATATGTAAATTCATCCAGTTTGTGACCGTCCTGCAAGTATGTCAGCATCTCATCCGGAAATGCCGCAAAATATACAGATACTGCCCACGCCACTGCCATCTTTGCATAATATCCCTGCTGAGTGATACTCTCCAGACGTCTGATACTCTCTTTCAAATATTCACGCTTCACAAAATGTCCCAGAAGCATGACTGCCGCAAATCTTGCTTCGTATTCTTTATTCGAAGTAAAATACGTTTCAATAAAATCCCAGTATTCTATCTGGTATTTATCTGCATCTTTTAATGTACTGCAAAAGCAATCGCATACTGCCCAGTTATTAACGTCCGGCACAAATTTTGCCACATATGTTAAGCGTTCTTTGCATTCCATCTTTGCATAAGCACTCACCAATCCGCGAAGCATCGTTTCTTCATACCACTGGTCATCCGCCTGTTCAAACCATTCCTGCCAGTCCATACCAGAAAGCTGCTTTGCAAATTTTCGCAACACCGGAAGTCTGATTCCCATAACATTATCCACACCCGGCAGAAGATTGCTGTGAAAATCCCGATAACCGGTATCTTCATTCTCCTGCAGAAACTGGCGCACCATATGTGTCGTCACCTGAATCTCTTTCTGACTTTTCCTGTTCATAATATTTCTCCCATTACTGTGCATATGCTGAACAGTAACTTTCTCCTTGCTGTTTCTGCTACGTTATAATTCATCTCAATCTGTAACTTTGCTTTACAGCACTTTTCTATTTTATAACAGATTGCATGAAAAGTAAAGGAAATCGCTCGTATTATTTATGCAAAATAATTTATGTGGATTCTATCGTTCTTTCAAAAAATATTACATCGGGATCATTTTGGATAGAAGAAGTATCTGCCAACCATAAAACAGGAGACAAGAATGGGACTTTTATCCCAGCCTTGTCTCCTGTTTATTTTTAAACATCAATATTTTTTATGCTTCATCAATTGCTTTTCCAATATCATGGCGCATATATTTATTTGCGAATGTAATCCACTCTGTGGCTTCATAGGCATTTTTTCTTGCTTCCTTCAGGTCTTTTCCTGTAGCTGTGATTCCCAGGACACGACCTCCGTTGGTTACGATCTGACCATCTTTTAATTTGGTTCCTGCGTGGAAGCAGTAATATCCGTCTTTGCCTTTGAAATTTTCAAAGCCGTACATCGGAATACCTTTTTCATATTTCACAGGATATCCGTCACTTGCAAGGACTACACATACTGCCGCATTATCCTCAAACTGAAGGTCTACCTGGTCCAGTGTTCCATTTACGCAAGCTTCCATTACTTCAATGATATCATTCTTCATACGTGGCAGGACTACCTGTGCTTCCGGATCTCCGAAGCGTGCATTATATTCCAATACCTTCGGGCCATCTGCGGTAAGCATAAGACCAAAGAAAATGATTCCCTTAAACGGGCGTCCTTCTGCAGCCATTGCGTCCACTGTCGGCTGATATACATATTTCCTGCAGAATTCATCTACCTCTTCTGTATAGAACGGACTTGGGGAGAAAGTTCCCATTCCGCCAGTATTCAATCCCTGATCACCGTCCTGAGCGCGTTTATGATCCTGTGCGGATGTCATTGTACGGATAGTTTTTCCATCTACAAATGATAACACAGAGACTTCACGTCCTGTCATAAATTCTTCGATGACCATGGTATTTCCGGCATTTCCGAATTTCTTATCTTCCATGATCTCTTTTACGCCGTCTTCTGCCTCTTTCAAATCCTTGCAGATCAGCACTCCCTTGCCGAGTGCAAGACCATCTGCTTTCAGAACAATTGGAAATCTGGCTTCTGTGCGGAGATATTCCAGTGCTTTCTCAGGATCATCAAAATTCTCATATGCCGCTGTGGGAATATTGTATTTTTTCATCAGATCTTTTGAGAACGCTTTGGAGCCTTCAAGGATAGCTGCATTCTTTCTCGGGCCAAAGACTTTCAGGCCACGTGCTTCAAATACATCTACCACACCGCCAACCAGAGGATCATCCATACCGATAATGGTAAGATCGATTGCTTTCTCCTGAGCAAAATCAGCAAGTTTCTCAAACTCCATAGCACCGATATCTACACATTCTGCAAGTTCTGCAATCCCTGCATTTCCAGGTGCACAATAAATTTTATCCACTTTCGGACTCTTTGAAACACTCCATGCAATGGCATGTTCTCTTCCACCGCTGCCTACGATCAAGACTTTCATTTTATTTTTGCTCCTTTATCTACTCTTCTGTATCAAATTCCTCTGTTTCTACTCTTCCATCCACCACTTTCACTTTGTCATTGGCAATAAGATTGATAGCTTTCGGAAGAATCTTCCACTCCGCTTTCTCCATAACACGTCTCTGAAGAACTTCCGGGGTATCATCAGATTTAATCTTTACGGCCTTCTGAAGAATGATCGGACCTGTATCTGTACCTGTGTCAACAAAATGTACGGTCGCACCTGTCACACGTACGCCTCTTTCCAGAGCTTTCTCATGTACATGCAATCCATAATAGCCCACTCCACAGAAAGACGGAATCAGTGACGGGTGGATATTGATGATCTTATTTGGATACGCTTCCACGATCATTGGAGGAATAGCCACAAGAAATCCCGCTAGAACAATAAGCTCTACGCCACTTTCTTTCAGCTTCGCAAGAAGTGCCCTGTGAAATTCTTCTCTGTTCTCAAACTGTTTTGGGGAAATACATACAGCTTCTATGTTGTGATTCTTTGCTCTCTCTAGCGCATAAGCCTTCGGATTATTGCTGATAACCAGAGAAACTTCTGCATTTGTAATCTTTCCACAGTCAATGGCATCCAGGATAGCCTGCAGATTCGTGCCGCCTCCTGAAACCAGTACACCGACTTTTAACATAAAGTCACTCCCTTTTCACCATCTTCGATACGTCCTACTACGTACGGAGTGTCACCTGCTGCTTTGATCGCTTCCATTGTTTTGTCCACATCTGCTGCATCTACAGCAAGGATCATTCCAAGTCCCATGTTATAAGTATTGTACATCATCTGTTCATCAATATTGCCTTTTTCAGCAAGAAGTTTGAAGATTGGAAGTACCGGATAGCTGTTCTTTTCCACAACTGCACGTGTTCCCTCTTTAAGCATACGCGGAATATTTTCATAAAAACCGCCGCCTGTGATATGACTGCATGCGTGCACACGAACTCCGGCATTTTTAATGCTCTTTAATGCTTTTACATAGATTCTGGTTGGTGCCAGAAGTGCTTCACCAAGTGTTGTTCCAAGTTCTTCATAATAAGTATCAAGAGATTCCTTTGTCATATCAAAAACTTTACGGACAAGAGAAAATCCGTTACTGTGAACACCTGTGGATGCCATACCGATCAAAACATCTCCTGCTTTCAGTTCTTCACCTGTGATCATCTCTTTTTTATCGCAGACACCTACTGCGAAACCAGCCAGGTCATATTCGTCTTCCGGCATCAGTCCCGGATGCTCTGCTGTCTCACCACCGATCAGAGCTGCATCTGACTGCACACAGCCTTCTGCAACGCCGCCTACGATAGCTGCAATCTTTTCCGGATAATTCTTACCACATGCAATATAATCAAGGAAGAATAATGGTTCTCCGCCTGCACATGCAATATCATTGACACACATGGCAACTGCATCAATGCCAATGGTGTCATGCTTGTCCATAACCATAGCAAGTTTTACTTTAGTTCCACATCCGTCTGTACCTGATAATAATACCGGTTCTTCCATTTCTTTGATCTTAGCAAGAGAAAAGGCACCGGAAAATCCTCCCAGTCCTCCAAGCACTTCTTCACGCATGGTTCTCTTTACATGCTCTTTCATCAGCTCTACTGATTTATATCCTGCTTCAATATCTACTCCAGCGGTCTTGTAATCCATGATAATCCTCCGTTTTTACCCCTGATCCTGTTTATGGACCTGAGTTATCTTAGTAATTTTTATATCCGACTTCCTGTAATCTTGCGTCTTTTGCTTCCACCTGTTCTTTTAATTCCTGGCTGTAAGCCTTTAATTTTGCAAGAAGTTCCTCATCTGATGTTGCAAGTATCTTAGCTGCCAGAAGTCCTGCGTTTGCGCCTCCGTTGATAGCGACTGTTGCAACCGGGATTCCTGACGGCATCTGTACGATAGAATAAAGGGAATCTCTTCCTCCCAGAGAAGTGGTGTGCATAGGAATTCCGATAACCGGCATCGGGAAGATTGCTGCGCACATTCCCGGCAGATGAGCTGCCATTCCTGCACCTGCAATGATTACTTTAAAGCCTTTTTCCTCTGCTGTTTTTGCATATTCAAAAAAGACATCCGGTTCCCTGTGTGCGGAAATGATCTTTATCTCGTAATCAATTCCCAGTTTCTCCAGAATGTCTGCTGCTTTGCTCATGATCGGCATATCTGAGTCGCTGCCCATCACAATTCCTACTTTTGCCATGATTATTCTCCTTTTCTTCTCAAGTATTCTCAGACAGACCAGATTTTATCTGTCCGGGACTTTGTTTTTATTTTATTGATAAAAAAAGTACGGTCAGAAAAGATTTTATCAAAACCCTCTCTAACCGTAGATTCTACTAAGATTCCCTTTTTCTGTCAATAAAATTAATGCAAAGAAATATTTTAACGAACTAATAAATTTTTTTGTATTCCGAACTTAATAGGAAAATGCCTTTATTCCCCAAACGGCTCGTTCAGAGCTTCCGTACCCGGAAGGACAAATCTTCCATCTTCAATAATAGAGATCATATCCCCCTCATCATCAATCGTACGGATGCTTCCCAGTTCGTCATATGGGATCGTAATATCTGTGTGACATCCATAATAAGCAAGGCTGACGTCTTCTTTTCGCATCTCGGAAATCTCATTGTCTCTTGCGATGATCTCTTTACCATCCGGATTATAGACCGGAGTATCTTCTGACCAGCTGTAACAGGTATCACCAACTGCAAAATGCGGTCCCATTTTCTCCGCGATCAGAATCGGAAGTTTGTCTGCGATATTATATTTCTGTGCTGCCACATAAGCTGTTGTATTAGTTCCGATTGCAAATTCTCCCATTGCAAGTTTCGGATGATGGAACAGAATATTATCTTCAATATATTTACGGTTCTCTTCCTCTGTCTCAAAATTAGAACAGCTGTAATCGATCACCTGTCCGCAGTCAAACACAAGCTTCAGGTCACAAAACTGCAGTCCGTTAAGATATACTTTTGAAACATGAAGCATTCCGCCTGTTCCTGCAAGCACCGGTGAAGTAAATACTTCACCCAGAGGAATATTTACATCTGCCACACAGTTCTCAAAATTTGTCTGTGTTTTCGCATCTGTTAATGTATGAAGATGAATGAGCAGATCTGTCTCATTCTCTCCCTTTCCCTTGATTTCCACCCATTCACAGGTATCAAGAGTATCTATGATCGTCTGCTGGATCTTCTGATATTTCTTATAATCCAATGTATTGATCTTTACGATCTCGCGGAAAATTTCCGGAAAATCCTCCCCGATCTCAGGTATCGGATAAGCAATGATCGTAAAACTTCTTTCCTCACCTTTGATATAACGATTTGTGATTTGACCGGATTCATTGTCCAGTTCCAGCTGAAGCTTCTGCTGTGCTTCTGTAAACGCCCAGCTTTCCGGTTTACTTACCGGTGAAAACGGCTTCTCTCCAAATGTCTCGATCACAGCCGGTCCGCCATGTACATCTGCCAGATCTGCATATTCATCATAAGAAGTCTGCATGGCACGAAGTTTACGCTTTACAAAATCCGGATCCAGAAACAGCGCACTGTCCTGTCTGTGGTCATAATCAAACTGCGGATTTGCAATTCCTCCTGTAAATCCATTTCTGAACTGATTCCGTCTGTTCACCGCATGAAGTGCATGGCGGTAAATAACCGTCTGCAGCCCCATCTCCCGGAACTGAAGAACAGCCGCTTTTACCATACGCTCAAAGCCAAGATGATAACGTATATTAACCGTTTTCTTCTTTGTAATATCTTTTCTTCCTGTGATGAATCCCATCCGATAGCCTTCTGTATAAGTACGTGCCATCTCATCAATTTCCCTCTGGGAAAGTGAATTCATAAATTCTGCTGTTTTCAGTTCATTTTCCGATACATATTCGCCGGACTGATACAGATAACTCAGATCGCTCAGATCCGAATCCATGATCATTTCAACCACAAAATTATTCTCAGGATCAATCGCCTCTCTGATCCGATTTTCCACCATATCCTGGCAGTAGTCATTCACATAGGAAACGAGAATTTCTTTCACCTGTTTCTCAGCAGGAATTTCTTCCTGCGTAAATGCAGAATAGATTTCCAGAAACAATTCAAGTACAACCGTAAGATCCCATGCTTTTTTTTCAAACGCATAAGCAATCGTGCCATGAAGCTCTGTATAAAGAAAGGTAAATACTTTTCCGTATTCTCCCAGCATTTTCTGTGCATATGCAGGATTTCCATAAGAATTTTCATAATTTTCGGGCAGAATATCCTGATATAATTCATGATTCTGTTCCTGAAGTTCTTCAAGATTTTTCCCCGCAATTCCATGGTCCATCACATGAATCACCTGCTGTAAAAACATTGCTTCTTTTGTAAAAAAATCGCAGTACGGTTCTTCTGCCATTTTCTCGTCCGGTATCTGAGCGATTCTTTCTTTCGCCAGTTCATACCGTTCCATAACCCATTCGTCCAAACTATATTTCTCCTTTTTCTATCAGACTTCCCTGTTAATCAGCCGGAAATTCCCATCAGAAAGATTCCCAGCCATCCGATCATTATGATTCCGTTTGCAATAGAGCCGATCATACCTGCTTTGTGTGTCCGGTTTTCTTCTGAAAAGCTTTTCAGTCCCATCGCAAATCCATATACAGACAGAAGCATTGCGCAAAGACTGATCCCGCCTACAATATATCCGTATTGTCCCTGCAAAAAAAATGCCAGCAAAACTGCAGTCACAAATAAAACCAGTGAAACAGCCGCCAGCACTGCTGACAGTTTTCCCTGCTGTGCCTCTCTTTTCTTTGCAAACGCATATCTATATCTTTTTGCCATAAATTTTTCTCCTCAGGTGATCGCAGATAAAAAAAAGCAGATATCCAAGAGCCGCCCCTGCTGTATTCAATATCATATCATCTACGTCAAAGCACCCAACCTTTGTAATAAGCTGGATGACCTCTACCGTAACACTAAGCCCAAATCCTGCCAGTACGATCAGCCATCCGCTTCTCATTTTGTCCAGAATAACCGGCAGTATAAATCCAAATGGAAGAAAACCAATTACATTTCCAAAAAGATTTGTAACTACCGCCATAAGTCCAAGCTGTTTCCTGTATACCCAGAAACGCCTTATCTCAACAAACGGTATCAGATTATATCTGTACTGTCTTTCTTCCATTGCTGCTCTTCCGTATTCTTCTGAAAAGAACAGAAAATAAATCAGTGCCAGAACATACAGGATAAACAAAATGGTTCCCAGTGTCCGTATGATATGCTTCGTTTCTTTTTTCAATGTTTTCTCCTGTTTCTGAAGCCTTTTATATCAATATCTCTGATTTCTTTTTCAGCAGTCTTGCACCGTTTACGATCATCATGATCCCTGTTACGATTCCCGTTGCCAGTACAATGATCCCGACTGTCAGACTGCAGGCTCCTGTGGAAGACATGGTTTTATAAATTTTTTCGTTCATAATCGTCCTCATCAGTATCATGATCTGCTTTCGCAGATCATGATATCTTATTTATAAATCGCTGTTACCTGTATTTGCTTATTTTGCACCGTACTGCTCATAATATGCGTCGATTGCGGCTTTCAATGTATCGTCAATGATTACTTTTCCTTTATATTCTTTATTATAAAGATGTTCAATGACCTCTTTCATTGTAACAATCGCATTTGTTTCAAACCCATAAAGGTCATGGACTTCGTCAAGGGCACACTTCACGCCGCCTTTTCCGACTTCCATGCGGTCCAGAGAAACCATAAGACCGACGATTTCCACATCAGCCGCACCTTTTACCTTCGGTACTGTCTCTTCCATGGATTTACCGGATGTTGTTACATCTTCGATCATCACTACACGATCGCCGTCTTTTAATTTACTTCCGAGGAAGCTTCCCTTATCTGCACCATGGTCTTTTTCTTCCTTACGGTCTGAACAGTAGCGGATTTCTTTTCCATATAATTCGCTGAATGCAATTGCAGTTACAACACTTAACGGGATTCCCTTATATGCAGGTCCAAAAAGCACATCGAAATCATCGCCATATTTATCATGAATGGCATGTGCGTAGTACTCACCCAGTTTCTTTAACTGAGAACCTGTCACATATCCGCCTGCATTCATAAAAAACGGGGACTTTCTTCCGCTTTTAAGGGTAAATTCTCCGAATTTCAGAACTTCACTGTCTACCATAAATTCAATAAATTCCTGTTTATACTGTTCCATCTTATGTTATGCCTCCTGTATCTGTTTTATTTTACAATACCAACCATCTCTTTTACGGAATTGAATCCATTCTTCTTCATATACGCTTCAATTCCATCGATCACTTCCAGTGTCACTGCCGGATTGTGGAAATTTGCCGTACCCACAGATACTGCGCTGGCTCCTGCAAGAATAAACTCAATTGCATCCTCTGCGCAGGAAATTCCGCCCATTCCGATGATCGGGATATTGACTGCCTGTGCAACCTGATAAACCATACGGACAGCAATCGGTTTCACGATCGGTCCGGAAACACCACCGGTTTTATTTGCAAGCGCAAAAGTCTTCCTGTTGATATCAATCTTCATTCCTGTCAGTGTATTGATCAGGGATACCGCATCTGCACCGCCTGCTTCCGCACCTTTTGCAATCTCTGTGATATCTGTGACACATTTGCTTAGCGGCTCCTCCGCATGGAAATCACGCTTTAAGAGATCGTCTGATTTTCTGGCTTCCCTGTCCGCCTTTGTGATTCCGTTTGGCTTGCGTCTGGGATGATGGCTGATTCCGATCTCTTCCATAATGCGGTAAACGGTGCGTTCGCTGGGAATATCCACATTTTCCGGCTGCTTCAATGTCAATGCCTGATACATGCGGATACGGCCATAAGTATCATTGCATTCATCTTCCGTGAGAATCTCCTTCATGGCATCCGCCAGTGGCTGATATTTCCACGGGCGGTCTTTGTTTGCAAGATACTGGTAAAATCCCTGTCTGCTGACATGAAGGATCCTGCAGAAAAAAGCGATATCCCCTTTTAATTCGCCGCCTTTCGTTTGTAATGCAATAAACTTCATTCTTTCGTTTTTGCTGACTTCAGACGGCTCGCGGCGAAAAAAGCACTGGCTTCCTCCAGAAAGTCGTTTTCTTTCTTCAAACGGCGGTTTTCTTTCTCCAGTTCCTTTACCTGCTGGCGGAGCTTTAGGAGTTCCTCGTTAAGCGTCATAGCGCTTTGTGGGGTCTGTGAGCCAGCTCCAAGGTCAAGATTGCCAAGACGGTTAGCCCGTACCCAGCCATACATGGTGTTCTTTGGGATTCCCAGTTCTTTAGCGGCCTTAGCTTGTCCGATTTCTTTGGCGAGCTTCACTGCTTGTACTTTGTATTCGTGGTCATATTGTCTGTTTTCTGCCATTTTGTTCACTCCTTATTCTCTAGATTATATCTCAAATCCTTGAGAATGGGGTGTCAACTTTTTTTATACCACATCATTTCTTCTTCACAGGAATCCAGATCTCACAATAGTAATTCTCATCCTGCGTTCCCTTTTCATACTTTGTAGGATCATCATAATACTCTACGCAGTATCCGGCAGCAAACTCATACTCTTTAAGAGCAGGCAGCCACTCTGTATAAATCTTAGTATTTACATCTTGCAGAGCGTTTGGCATTGCTCCCTTGCAAGGAAATACCGCCCAGTCAAACGCTGGTATAGTTCTTGTAACAAGACTTTCCGGCACATCCTTCTGCGGATTGTATGGATCTGCAATCAGGTACTCAAAATTCTCCTGGCTCATTTCTAAATCAATATTGATTCCATATTCACCGCATATATACTGACCCATCCCTGCCTGGTAATGTTCCTGCCAGAACTGAGGCACATTTTCTTTTGCACCTTCATAAGGAAATGTCTTTGCATTTGCAATAACAGTAAAAGCATCTTTTTTGATAATCTTGTAATCCATGAGATAGCCTCCCTCTAATGATATTTTTAATTTCAGCGGAGCAAAGGTTTTTAACAGCACCTCATCCTTGCGCACGGATGAAGGCGATACACCATGGAATCTGGTAAATGCTTTGGTAAAACTGTCCGGAGAGTCATACCCATACTTCATAGCAATATCAATAACCTTCTCATCAGTAATCAACAGATCATTGCCGGCAAGGGCAAGCCTCCTGTTACGAATATACTCAGCCACACTGAAACCACAAAGCATTGCAAACCCCTTCTGAAAATAGAAAGGTGAAACGCCGACTGCTTTTGCAATGTTCTCAGCTGAAATATCCTCTGTTATATGATCCTCAATGTACTGAACCGAATCACCGATAATTGCCATCCATTCCATAGTTCTTTTCTCCCTTCGCTTGCTCTGAAACTATTTTATCTCATAGGAATTACTTCTTCCCGACATTTCGTGGCTTTATTTGTCCGTTTCTTTGATACCGGTAGTACATCAATCCAAAATAAACTGATCCAGCTGCTTAACGTCACATCCTTTTTTCTCATAGTATTCAAGCATCTCATCAATCTTCTTCAGATCATAACTTGTTACACAATCAGAAATCACATGTACCTTGAAACCTGCCTTTGCCATATTATAACTGGTTGACTTCACACAAGCTGCAGCATCAGCGCCACATATAAAAAATTCGTGGATTTTACTGTCTGTAATAAACCTGGTGAAATCTTCACTGGTTAATGCATTGGATTTCGTTTTCACAAAGATATGCTCTGATACCACCGAAAGCTCCGGTACAAGCTCGGCTCCTTTTGTATTCGGCTTGAAAGTTCTTGTACCGACAGTAAGATTGTTGTGCTTAATATACACAATATACATTCCCTGACTTTGTGCCCAGGAGATTGCATCATTTATTTTATCGATTATATCCCTGTAATGCTTTGTAATATCATTCTGAATATCAATAACTACTAATGCCTTGCTCATTTTCTCCTACCCTTCGTTTTTGCAGATTGGATGCCTGATTACGGTCTTCCATTTTTCCGGAGCAACCTTTCTTGCATCAGACATATAAATTTCGTGATGCAGTCTACCGTTATTAAAATCATTTCTATATCCGTTCTCTTCGATATATTGATTCATAATAGCTACTGTTGCTGGCTCGTCATCAAAAGGTCCATGATGCATAATCTGGACACATAAGCCTTCTTCCACAGTTAAATATTCTGCCTTGGAGCAATCCATTTTCTTCTTTGCAGATGCTGCTTTCACCGCCCAGTCAAAATCCGCTTTTGTCACAAAATCAGGAAGTCTGATTACTGATATCCAGTTAAACTCCGCTTTACTACTATAATCACAGCCATCTACTCCACCCTGCCACCAGAAACCTTCCAATGGCGGAACAACATATTCAAAAAATCCTTCTATCTTATAATCTGACTTGTAACTCATTTTCAGAGTGTATGCCACAGCATACAAAATTCCCACAGCCTGCTGATATGCACCACCTTCCTCATTGGGATTTCCTTTTCCTCTAACTGCAATATAGTTTGCCTTCGGAACCGTCACAATCTCTGGTGTATTCTTAGGCATGTAAAATTCTTTATATTCTTTCTTAAAATCAAATGCCATTTTACTCAGACCTCCTTAAATGAGCCAATTTCAATAAGGTTTCCCTCCGGATCTGCAATATAGCAGGTTCTCTGACCCCAAGGCTCTGTCGTTGGTTCCATAATACTTTCGGCACCGGCTGCAATTACTTCTGCGTAGGTCGTATCAACCGCTGCATAGTTATCTACGCTGAGCGCAATCTCGTAATGTCCATTCACACCTTTACAATACGAGAATGTCCTATTTGTCATTTTTTCAAAATCACTTTTTCGATATAAAAGAAATAGTGTTCCATCCTTTTCAAGAAAGACATTCGAAGTATTCTCATCTTCCTTTATCTCAAACCCCAGAACATCACGATAGAATCTGACCATAACAGCCATATCATCAACAAAAATTCCAAATCCATCTAATCTCATTTCACTGATTCCTTCCTATATTTTTCTGCAATTTCCGTAGCGATACAAAATAGTTTCTGCCTTATGGCTTCAGGTTCAATAATGGTAACCTTATCCCTCATGGTAAGCATCCAGGACAGTACTCCCTCGTCATCAGCGTAATCGTGTTCAAATAGGAGTTTTCCATCCGGGAGTTCTGTGAAAGACTCTATTCCATATTCCTCAATCAGATGCCATTTCATTGATGCATCAAAAATAGCTTTTACTTTCCCCTTTGAAGGAAATACTTTCTCATTTGATAAATCCGGCATCGGCACATCGCTTCTCTTTTCAAAGTTTCTTACGTGTGCTATTTCTGCCATACGATTCAGCTTGAACAGCCTGAAATCATTTCTAAGCAGACAGTATCCATACACATACCAGCTTGACCATTTGAAAACCAGATAGTATGGCTCAATCTCCCTTTCTGAGTTTCCTTTTGGTGCATAATATTCAAATTTCAATATTCTTCCCAGTTCAATTGCATCCTGTATCAGTTCGATTTTAGGTGATATAGAATCCTTATTCCAGGAAGATAAGTCAATAAGAATTGATTCTGAACCACTGACAAACTCTGTGGAACCAGCCTTGATTTTCTCCATAAGCTGACCATAATAATGACTGCCGCTCACACTATCCAAACTTCGAAGTCCGGCCATAATCATTTGCATATCTTTAGATGAGAGAATCGTCCTATCCATTCTGTATCCATCCATTATGCTGATTCCACCACCGGTCCCCTGTGATGTTACAATCGGAATTCCAGCTCTGCAAAGATCATCAATATCTCTATTAATTGTTCTTTTTGAGACTTCAAACACTTGTGCCAATTCCGGGGCAGTCACCTTTTCTTTCTGTAATAGAATAGAAAGAATCCCAATAAGTCTATCAATTTTCATATCACTTTCACTTCCTGATATATTCTAACATCCACAACATGATATCTGTATGTCGTGTTTGTTTCATTATATACAATATTTTTCATAAAATCAAAAAAAGCCCGCAGACATCAGGACTCTCATCCCAACACCGCAGGCTCACTCACATTTTCCTATTCACTTACACTCTCTGGCAGAAATCTAACGCAATCCATCCAGTTCCAGACTTCAACTTTCCCCATCCAGCATCAGAGCCTTTACCCTCTCTGACTTCTAAAATAGTAAATACACCTATTCCAGTGTAATGCCCTGTTTTAGCCGTATCCGTTCCAGTTCCAACCCGGATGTTCAGATCCGGAACACTCACCTTCACCATAAAAGGACAATCCTCATTCATCATGCCGCTGCCTGCCTCAGCAGAACCTCCGGCTTTATACACAGCCTTCCCATTCCAGTCAAACACTGTATATCCCAGATTCTTATCTGCCATCTGCTTTGCATTCTCCAGCACCGTATAGGCACCAAGCTGGGAAGCAGCATCTGCCCAGTTTTTTCTCACACGGTAGTAATTCTTCTGTACAGGCTCTGTCGTTCCATCATTTCTGCCTCCAAGCTTTGCCGTAACCGTAGAAGTAAGATCACCAAGCCTTTCATAGAGCCAGTTTCCCGGGCAGCTTTTATTGGCAAACCAGCGGTGCACCGTGATTAACATTTCATCACTCTTTGGCGTATAATTCAATGACTTATTCTTATCCGCAAACCACAAAAGTTTCTTCTTTCCGTTTCTCCTGCAGATATCCGCACAAAGCTCAATCAGCTTCGCATAGACCTTTTCCTTCATCCAGTAAGGCTCCGATGTATCACTGGCACATTCAATGGTGACCGCCCTCTGATCATTGGCATTGCTGGACGTACACCAGGAACGGTTTTTCTCCTCCACATACAGTCCAACTCTGCCATCCCTGTCGATTCCATAGTTAGAAGAAGCCTGGGTGGAGGCCTTGGAAAACCACTCACCCAGGCCTTCTGCCGTACACTGTCCCGCAACACAGTGCGGCGTGATCCTGTCAATAGCCATTCCCCTCTGCCCGGAATGATTCGGACTCAACTTCACATATTCTGCTAATGAACTGTTTGTGTATCCCATATCCTTACTCACCGTCCTTTCCTTCATCTCCGTCTTCACTTCGTTTATGCAGCTGCTCCAGTACCGCTTTCATCTTGTCCGGTACCGGCAGTCCAAGATGTGCTGCATTCTCCAGAAGGCTTACACCCTCGTTGGAAATGTAGAAGAAAATCACGGCTGTCCTTAGCACACTTCCTGTCCCGACCACATTGACATCCAGGATATTTGCAATTCCCACAAGCAGGAAGATCAGCACCTTTCTGCAAATACCTTTAAATCCCACCTCACTGGAAAGCTTCCTGTCAGCAACCGCACACATCACACCTGTGATGTAATCAATCACCACAAAAGCTAGCAATGCATATAAAAGCCCGTCACAGCCTCCCACAAAGTAGCCGACCCAACCGCCCAGCACCGTAAATACAGCCTGGATCATGTTCCAAAATTCTTTCATTGAAAAATCCTCCCTTTTCATTTTTTGTATGAAAAAGCAGTCCCCCGGTTATGGAAGACTGCCTGTTCATCGGTCCATTTTGTTATTCAAAAATTCTACTCACAAAGCTGCTCTCTCTGTCACACATCCATCTCTTCTGTCAGCGTATACGTAATCTTCATCGTCTTATCCGTGGTCTTCACCACCGCCGAACTCAAGTTATTGATTGTTGCCAGATATGGTGTCAGCAGGTACACGTTCCGATACTCATTACCATAACTGCCGCCCCAGCCGATCAGAAATTCCTTATACTGAAACAGCGGTGTGGCAGAGTCATTCAGCCTTTCACTTCCCTGTGTGTGCACAATCGTATCATCTGCCAGAACCTGAAAATCACCGCCCACGATGATGTCTCCGATCAGTGTCATATACACCTCACAGGTGCCTGTCGCACCCAGCGGCTTCCATTTGGAAGTAAAGCCAAAATCGATCAGTGTTACATCTGCAGAATTCGCCAGATTGATCTTGTAAATCCCCTTCTTGTTATAGGCAGGGACATACAGATATCCGTTTCGTACACAGCACTTGATCGTGCGTTCCGGGTATGAGGAACTTGGATCCCGTTCCCCCACCGGCATCAGCTTCGCATTGGACAGCGTCCACTGTCCCTCCTCCATGGAATAGTCATCCTTTTTGATCTTCACCCACACCATCGCGGCACTTCCTGATGAGTTGCCCACATTGGAGAATCCATACCAGTAGCCGTCATGCCCGTCCATGAATTCTCCATACAGGGTATAATCGCCAAGGAACTGAAAGGTCTGTGTGGTAACTGCGGTATCACTTAAGACCACATAGGTACTGTCATCGATCTTCTCATTCAGCCCCACACTGAAAATCGGGATCCTCACCTTCCGGATCTTCACTGCCGAATTCTCAAAAGTCAGGGAATACACCAGATCCTTTTCAAAATCCATCTCCACAGCTTCAAAAAGCACCAGCTGCCTTGCTTTTGACATAGAACCAATATCCACTTCCTTCAAAAGCAAAAAGGCACTGGCATCCCCGATCAGGCTTCCAAATCCGTTTTCACCGCCCTGCCTGCTGGTAAGTGCCACCGCGGCAATGGTGCCATTCCCCTGGCTCGGTGTAAACTCCCAGACGAACTTATAACCATTATCCAAAGCCTTGCTCTCTGTCAGATTCAAGCTCCCCCTTGCCGTATTAGCCGTAGAATTCACGTTGTTTGACGCATACGCCACCGGCAGGTTGTCCGATGACGGGTAAATATTATCTGCTTTCTCTTCCAGTGCCTTTGAAAAAAGCAAAATCCCACCGATCATGTTGGGACAGATGGGCAGGAGATTTCCCGTCCACACCGTGCCTGTCGAATAATCCGCTTCACAATAAAAAACACCCATGGGATTCGTCCCAAGGATGTCATTTACCGCATTGGTTACCATATTTTCTTCTGTGATCGTGGTGACTTCCCCGGTATTCACATCCGTCAGTTCCATCACCATCGTTCCCTTCAATTTCATGATCCGTTTCCCTCCATTTCTACCGGCCTGCAGAATGCACCAATACCGCTCCTGCCCACCGTATCCGAATAACTCCTGATCACCAGTTCCATCGTCTCCATCTTCATCTCCCCGGCAAATGCTCTGACCGCCAGACCACCACCAAGTGCAAAACGACCCACAGTTTCCTCTGCTTCGATCTTACCGTCCCAGGCAGCAGCCGCTCCCATAGACTGACCGCTGATGGATGCAATACAATTTCCTGTATCCACACTGCAGGTACCACCGCTTACCCTCATATACACATTGAAGGTATTCGTAATATTCGGCACCACATTTTCTATTGGATAATACAGCAGAATAGTATGTTTCCCTGAATGCCAGGTCTCTTCAGGCTGATGAATCAGGATCACATCATCATTCATCTCAAAAGTAAAATGAACCAGAGCCAATCCATCCTCAGACCACACCACCGGCAGTTCCACTGAGACCGTCTGCTCCACAGTATTTCCAATCTGTGAAACATTTTCCAGATTCTCACTGCCGCTGCTTTCAACCTGTCCATTCACCGCCACTGCCGGAATCACCACATCACCTTTGGCAGAAGCCATTTTCTCCACCGCATCCGCTTTTACATCTACAATCACCTGTCCAAAGAACTGGGCGTGGTTCTCTTCACTGGTGGCAAACTCAATGGAAATAATCTTCACATCCGTCTCTGCCACTGTATAAGCAGAAGCATTCGTAAACGTATGGATCCCAATCTTCCCGGCTTCGATCTGGTTGAGCAGTCCGGAGATATTCTTATCATTCTTGCTCTTCGCCTGTGCCAGTCTCGGATTCTTCCCAACACCTTTCAGGGAATGCTTCCCGCCAATCTTACAGGTCATGGAAGTAATGGCAGAAATCTGATCCGCATCTGCCTGACCTCCGGTAAACTGCAGCACATCCCCCAGATCCAGTGCCGGATTCCCGATGGTATCCGAATCAAAAGGCACATAATCCACAACCGCCAGATAATGCAGGATATTGCTACAAAGCTGCTCCCTGGTTTCCTTAACGCCAAACTGCAGGAACGGATTCACACCCAGGTTCATGGTCAGCCCGTCATCCGGATCCAGTGCATAATACTCAGCCGTCTGCGTCTTCATATTCGTTGAACTGACTGCCGTGTACCTGGTAATGAAATCAGAGAAGCTGCTTGTGAACCGGTGCTTACTCTGCACCGTCATCACCGGACTCTTTCCATACTTCCGCAGTTCCAGCTTTCCCGACCGGTTGATACAGAAAAACCCGCCAAGCACCTGCCCCACATAAAAGAGCACATCCCGGTAGGTCTCAATATCATTATCCGTATAAATAGAAAGTACCTCAGCACCATTCGGCATTGCTTCAATCACCTCCCGGCTCTGTGCCGGTTCCACCTTACAGGCCTTGCAGCAAAGTTCCATAAAGTCATAAGCATTGCCAACCGTCTCAAACCCATTGAAGCTTTTTTCAAACCGCAGCATGAAATCATAGGCCTTCAGTTCCAGACATTTGATTGTCCGGTTCGCCTCCGACACCTCAAAGATACCCATCGGCACCTCTTCGTAACTGCCATCCGGAAGCCTCAGATGATAAAACAGCTCCACCAGAGCATCCTCCAAAGTATACCGGTCAATATCCGTCAGCAGCGTAATCCCCATCTCAGCCGAATACACCGTACCCAGTTCAATCTCTGTACTGCTGCAGCACTGACTTGAAATATACCCGCTGCCCTTTACGATATCCTTCGGACCAAACTCATAAATCACACCTTTCGTCGTAGTAATCTTTCCAGTCCAATAATACCGCCTTGTGTTCTCCTGCACCGCCTGCAGGAATACCTCACTTACCGGGTACAAAAGCAACACCTCCAATTCAAAAAGCACCAGCCAACTGAATGACCGGTGCCCCTATCTCTTATATGTCATCTTCTTTAACTCTTCTCAAGTACAGTTATCCTGCCATGTGTCATTCACTTTTCCTGTCCGTAACCTTTTCAGAATACTGCTCAGTCTTAGTCCTTGCTTTGATATTTTCTCCAGATAATTCCATCAAGATTACGAACTGTTAAATTCGGATATTTTCTGTTTAAACAGTACACCGTGTCAGTGAATAGTTTCTGGCACTCTTCATTACTTACGTTACATCCACATGCGTCTTTTATACACCGGTGGATATGAACATCGGGTTTGCACCTGTTGGGATCACCTGCAAGCATAAATAAGTAATTCACACCAGCGTCTCCCATACCCTTTACGGCCCGGATAACAATCTCAAGCAGTTCCTGGGACTCAAAGTTCCTAAAATCCTCAAGTGTGTCAATATGAAGATAGCTTAAATATCGAGCCAGCTGATAACACACATTTTCCTTTGGGATTGCGGCTTTTCCTCCTAACTTCTGATAATTTTTCAATACATTATCAGCAAACTTTTGAGGGCCTCCATTTTCAGCTATACGTTGCAAAAGCATAGTAACCGTATCTCCCGGATTACCACTGTCTCCATTCATATATGCCGCAGCATACCTGTTAACAACAGGGACGGTAACATGATAATAATGGGTTCTTAATGAATAAACACAGTCTATTATACAAACCGACAAGGATCGATAACTATAATTTTCATCATCTTCCAGGTTGAAATTTCGTTCGCAATACTCCGCAAATTGTTCTGCAAACCTATGCATGCTCTTCACCTCTTGACATAATTCCAAGTTTATCTACATCATCCACACTAACATAATTTGGCAGTATAAAAAAGAGCCTTCAAAATATACAGGAATGTATTATTCAAAGTCATGGTAACGAACAACTGTTATCTCCGGGTATTTTTCCATGAAAGCAGCAATCTTTTCCTCAGTATCTTCTCTCGAATAAAAATAGAGATACTTATGAATGCTTTTTCCCAGCTGCATCAGCTTTTCAGCATCTTTCCTGATTTTCTGATTATTAAAAGCAGTTACCGCTGCGAAACACTCTGCTGCAATCTCTTTATCTGTCGAACATATATCATAACCTGCCAGTGCTCCCATATGCAACTCAAATTTCTTACCCGGAAATCTGACCAATAAATCCTCTGCTGCCTTAAGCACTACAAGATCTGAAAAAGACTGATTCAACATTTCAACAAAATTTATCGGTTCACCACTTAATGGATCACATGAAGTGTGATCAAACTTCAAACGTACAAGACCTTCCAAAGAGCTGCATTCATTCAAAATCTTAAGTACACGCCCTTTTGTCATTTCTATATTTTCATGCACAGTCTTTATTAATTTTTCAACTTGCGTTTTGTCTGAAATAATCATTCTTTCCCTCTGTCTCTTCACGTATTCTACCCAAAGTATATCTCTATTTCTGATACCTGTCACCTGATAATTAATATTCCTTCAAAGTAAAACTCACCGTCCAAAGCCCCTTATAGCTGGTATCCTTCTCCAGCTTACTCTTGAATCCCTCTATATACATCTCTGTCCTCTTCATATCAGCTGTCTCCGTATCAAAGTAATCCACCAATATTTTCTCCTGCTGCTTAAACCCGGTCATCAGCTTCAGCCATTTCTGCGTCACCTGAAATGTCACCGCTATATTCACAACACCAGACCTCACCACATCCCTCTGCACGGTGCCCGCTTCCGTCTCCCCGCCGGAATCCGCCTCCACATCATGCAGTTCCACTTCATAAGAAACCGGCAGAGGAAGATCCACGCCATCAAAATTCAGATACTGAAAAAATGCCATCGTTTACCTTCCTCCGCTTCTAAGATTTGCCCTCTGCTGGGCATTTACGATCACTTCATCCAGCATCGTTCCTCCCAGATAGACCGGGATTACGATATCACCGCTCTGTCCAAAACCATTGTCACTTCCAGAAACAGCCTCCCTGATGGCTCCAACCAGGCTGCTCAGATCCGCACTGCTCACAGCTCCGCCGCCTGCCACTGCCATCTGCTCCATCCGTACCTGGGGATTGATGGCCATATCCGCAGCAAGGCCGCTCACTGCATCCTTCACCATGCCTTTGCTTTTCTCAATCCCATCTGCCAGTCCCTTCATAAAGTCCGGCATCCAGCTTTCAAAATCCGTCAAAGGTCCCACATCCGGAACCGAGAAATGCAGGTAAGACCGGATTGTGGATGCCACACCGGAAACAGCGTTCACCACATTTCCAATACAAGCCCTGATACCATTCACAATCCCATTGATGATATCCGCACCCCATTGAAATGCACTGGAGGCAAGCCCCCGGATATAGCTGACTGCATTTCCAAACCCGCTCTGGATCGTGCTGTAAATACCAGCAACCGTCGTTCTGATCCCACTCCACATAGCAGCAAATGCACCATTCACAGCAGATTTTATGGAACCCAGTACAGAAGTAATTGTGGACTTGATGCCGTTCCAGGCAGTCGTAACCGTCCCTTTGATCCCATTTGTCACAGTCGTAACCACAGTTTTGATGCCATTCCAGACAGTGGAAAATGCAGTTCTGATCGCATTCAGCGCTGCCGTGATCACACCTTTGATTGCATTCCAGGACGAACTCAAAAAAGAACGGATCCCCGTCACCACAGTCGAAATCACAGTCTGTATACCATTCCAGGCAGTCCTGATAAACGAAGAAATGGCACTCCACACAGCCACTGCAGCTGCTTTGATCCCATTCCAGGCTGCATTCAGAAAAGAGGCAATCCCATTTACCACCGTAGTCACAGTAGTCCTAATTCCATTCCAAATCACACCAAAGAAGGAAGCAATCCCGTTCCAGACAGTCTGAATAACATTCCGGATACCTTCCCACGCACTCTTCAGGAAATCCCCAATCGCTTTTCCGGCAGCTGCCGCCACCTGCTTGATATTTTCCCACAGGTCAATCCAGAACTGCCGGAACTTCTCATTCGTATTCCACAGATAAATAAAAGCAGCCGCCAATGCTGCAATCGCAGCGATCACAAGGGCGATCGGGTTTGCCATCAATACAGCACTAAATGCAGAAAAGGCAGTCTTTGCAGTGTTGATCGCAGCCGCCATCTTTGGCATCAAAGTCATAATTGTACCAATAGCAGAGATCACTTTTCCAATTATGATCAGTACCGGCCCCAGCGCAGCCGTAGCCAGTGCGATCACCACAATGACCTTCTTCACCCCTTCCGGAAGGGAATTCAGGAACCCGACCAGTCCCTGCAGCCACTGCACGATCTCCTTCAGAGCAGGGATCAGCAGTTCCCCAACCGAAATCGCCAGTTCTTCCAATGCAGATTTCAAAATGGTAAGCTGGCCTTCCAGGTTATCATTCATGGTATCCGCCATCTTCTTTGCACTGCCGTCGCAATAGTCGATCGCCCCGGCCAGTTTCTTCACATCTGCTTCTCCGGCATTCATCAGTGCCAGAAAACCAGACATGGCATTCTTACCAACCAACGTCTCTGCCGCTGCCGCTTTCTCTGATTCTGTCAGTCCAGCAAATGCCACACGACAATCAGCCAGAATCTCTGATAAACCTCTCATGGATCCATCCGCATTGGCAGTCGCTATCGTAACCTCTCCAATATTCGCACCACAGATCTTCACATCACCGGACAGATTCGACATGATCGTCCTCAGAGAAGTGCCTGCCTGGGAACCTTTAATACCTGCATTGGCCATAAGTCCAATGGCTTCTGCAGTATCTTCCACAGAAAATCCCAATGCACCGGCAATGGGAGCCGCATACTTAAACGTCTCCCCCATCATGGAAACATTGGTGTTCGCATTGGAAGAAGCCGCTGCCAGCACATCTGCAAAATGCCCGGAATCTTTTGCAGTCAGGCCAAAAGCTGTCAAAGCATCCGTTACAATATCCGAAGTCGTCCCCAGACTCTCCCCGGATGCTGCCGCAAGGTTCATAACACCTTCCAGACCATCCAGCATATCCTCCGTCTTCCAGCCTGCCATAGCCATATAATTCATAGCTTCCGCAGCCTCAGTCGCAGAAAACTTCGTCTTGGACCCCATCTCCCTTGCCTTAGCCGACAGGGCATCCAGATCCGATCCTGCTGCTCCAGAGACCGCCGCCACCCTGCTCATAGCAGACTCAAAATCAGCCGCTGTTTTCACTGATGCCGTACCAAGTGCAGTCACTGTAGCAGTAACCGGAAGCAGCTTCTTACCGGCAGATTCGATATTCCCGCCAACATTTTTCAGCTTCTCACCGGTGGCAGATATCTTCTGTAATGCCGTAGCCGACTGATTTGCCTGCTCTTCCAGACGTTTTAATTCCTGCTCTGTTTCAATGATCTCCCTCTGCAGGGCATCATACTGTCCCTGTGAGATCTCCCCATTGGCCAGAGCTGTATTTGCCTGCTCCGCTGCCGCCTTCAGCGTCTCCAGCTTTTCCTTTGTCTCCGTAACCGCCTGCCCCAAAAGCTTATGCTTCTGTGCCAGCAGCTCCGTATTTCCCGGATCCAGCTTCAGAAGTTTTTCCACATCCTTAAGCTCCCTCTGGGTATTCCTGATCTCTGTATTCACGCCCTTAAGGGCTGTCTGTAACTTGGTGGTATCGCCGCCAATTTCAATGGTGATACCCTGAATCCGATTAGCCGCCATACCGCGCCTCCTTCCACAAAAATTGCAAGCAAAAAGAGCCGATTTCTCGGCTCTATATACAACAAAGGCACCGGATATCTCACCGATGCCACTAATAAATCATACTCATTTAACCCGGCAAACTGGAATTTAATCGTTTAAAACAGTATTACAAATATCGCTAACAATACTTTCAACATCTCTTTCAGATGTAATGCTAACTTCATTTAATACATCAGAAAAATCCTTTTCTCGCCACCACCTACGCATTGCTTCTTCACCAAAATCATTGCAATTAGACTTTGTTTGGTGTCGTTTTATTGTTTCTTCAAAAGGTATATCAAAATAGTATGCATATATTCTTGTATCATATAATTGAACAGCCAGCTCAAACAAGGATTTATACCAATCTGCATACATAATGCCTTCTAAAATAACAATATCGCTATGGTTACTGCCATAAATTAAAAGTTCTTTCATAAGTGGTAATGCAGGTGTATTTTCTCCATCCTTGACTCTAATCATATCTCTTCTGATTACATCTTGTGAAATAAGCATAGTGTTCCTACCAAATCTCTGTTGCAATTCTTTGGCAATAGTGGTTTTTCCACTACCTGAATTTCCTCTAAGTATAATAAGTTTTACCATATCATCCCTCCACAAATCTCGATTTCTCTAGTTCTAAAAACTTGAATCTGTCTACTTCAATTGAAATGATTTTTCCACCAATGACAGGGTTTCTTCTATTGTCCTTTCATCGTCTCTTATAATTACATTAAAACCGCATTTCAGAAAATGGTTATATATCTCCCTTGAATTAACACGCTTTAAGCATTTTCTGAAATTTTCCATTGCTTCATCAGGGTTTTCCTCACGCAATAATAATTGATACAAAAACTGTTTCTCTTTATCTGGTCGTTCAAAAAAACGATTAACAGATATTTCTGGTTCTGCCAACATAATTAAAACATGGTCCTTATCTGATATTTCGGCTAATACATCTGTTGGAATATTTGTATCCACAAATATAATTTTATCTTGTTTGGATAACTCTTCAAGAATTTGTAACTCTAAAATAGTACATTCTTTCGTGGTTTCTTGAATCCATGTTTCATATTCATCGGGTGTTCTTCTGATAAAATCCGCCCAATCTTTCAAATTTCTTGTATATGTCAAGCCTGGAAACTGATTACTATCTAAATCTGAAATCATTGCATCATGATAGTTTTCTTCGCATGCGATACCATGATATTTTTCAGACAGCATTTTAACCATAGTTGATTTACCCGCGTATGCCGTTCCATTTATAAAGTATACATTGTCATATTTCATATCAATCTCCGTCAAATTTCGATCTGGTGAATACTTCACAGGTCTGTTTCTGCCAAAGATTATAGCAAAAACAGACCTGTGAGACAACCCTAGAAGACATCCATATCGTGTTGACTGGCCCGCACTTTATAAACCTCATTCGCCACCTCATCATTTCCGCTCTCCGCGTACATGTCATTCACCATCCCGATAGTCAGCAAGTCGAGATCTCTAATACTGATTCCCAACTGCACGCACCTGAGCAGAAACAGCGGTGTTGTCATTTCCCGGTCTGTCGGGCGAAGTTTTTTTTAGCCTCCACATCCGTCTTCACATTGAGCCCCCAGAGCTCAATGATCTTCGGAAGCACCTGGTAGATACTGAATGTATTAAATTCATCCAGCCATTCCTCCGGAGTGTCCGGAATCCCAGGATCTGCATGCTTTGCCATCACATAGGCAATATTCTCAAACATCTCCAGGGAGAACAAATCCAGATTGCTCACTTCCTCTGAACTGCTGTCGATCGCCCTTTCCAGTGATGCCAGATCTTTATAGATATCCCTCTGAAACTTCATCCGGTAGATTCTCGGAATCGCTGCGGATGCCCGGAAAGGCACCTGTTTTCCATCAATCTCGATATTCTTAAGCATGCTCATAGATCAAAATCCTCCATTTCCGCGCGGATCATAGAAGCCCCTGGCCGCTGCCGGGACTCCCGATCCGTCCGCTTTATTACATTACACGCCACCCTGATCCTCTTCTGCCTCTGTAACAGTCGGCATATACACCGCTTTGTACCAGTCTGCATATGTGGCGGCATCCGTCTCATTTCCGGTCTTTGCCTTCACAACTCCCGATGCAAGTGGTGTAGCCTTGATGGTAAGCGTTTCCGTCTGTACCTCCCTGTTCTCCTCATTGGTCTTACCGGAGATTCCGGGTCTGCTGGCGGAACAGTTATACAGTACATGACGGATATGCCTTACATCCCCGTCAAACTCGAACAGCAGTGCAAAAGCATTCAATTCCGAATCTGCATTCTCGATCAGCACCTTCTTGTCATCCAGTGTCTCATTAAGGGCCGCGATCCGGAAATCCTCCGGGATCAGTGCCAGCTCCAGGTCACCATCATAACCCATGTTGTTATTGATCACATAATAAGCCACACCATCCGCATAGAAATTCTCCGGCTCCCCATTGGCATCCAGAGAGATTGAAACCGCACCCGGCAGGGACACCGGAGCATCATAAGTCACCGCCCCGTCCTCCCCGGTTTTCAGCATCGCATAGTGTGCATTTTTCAGATTGTATTTCACCTTATTCTTTGTCATTTTCCAAAACCTCCTTCATTCACCGGAACCGCAAAGGCGTAAAGCACCTCATACAGCTTTTCACCCGGGATCCAGACTTCCGACTTGTTATAAAAAATCTCATGGCTGTCAAGAACAGCCTCCACTTTTGTTTCCACCTCCAGATCTTTCTGATCCGTGTAAACCTCAAGCCTTACCTCGCTGTTCCTGAAATACACCCTGCCATCTGCTGCAAAGTTATCACTGCCCGGAAGCAGATAGCAGATAAACGGAGGATCCGGGCTTTCTCCTTCTGCGAAATGGTCATAAGAAAACGGGATCCCCATTTCTCCGATCACCGCAGCCAGTTCTTCTATTGTCATTTCAGTGCCGCCTCCACTTCTCTTACCAGCATTTCTGCCGCCCTCTCCTCTGCAGGTGCGATATGCGGAAATGCCCTTGTCCTGCCGCCCTGCCTTAAAGCATGCCCAAACTCCAGAAGATGTGCCAGCTGATACCGGTTCCTGGAATACACCACAACCTCCATCGCACTGGCATTCTCCCGTACCGTTTTGACAGCCCAGCTTTTCTTGTAGGCACCGGTCTTTTCCGGCGCATTTGCCTCAATATCCTTTTTTGCAGAATTTCCTGCTTTCTTTACCGCAGCTTTCATATCCTCCGCGGCAAGGTCAGCATACTCCTGCAGTCCTTCCATAATGACATGCGCCATCTGGTCAATCCTGCATTTATCCGCTGCCATACTTACCGCCTCACTTTCCTGCACATGAATTTCAAACACTTTTTCTTAAAACTCATATGATCCACATTTATAATGTCATAGATCTCATCCCGAAAGATCAGCCTGTGTGTGGTGGAACCAATCTCCGATGCCTTTTGACAGTAACGGATCGTCACCGTCATCCCCACATCCTCCACGACAGTTCCTGCCACATCTTTTTCCTTTGAACTTGCCAGCCCTTCTCCACCAATGGTCGCATGACAGGAATAAAAGTCCTCCCAGCTGTTCTTATGATTCCCAATGGCATCCGTCACCACGGTATTCCTTTGGAAAGTTACCTTCTCATTCATCAATGCCACATGCATGAGTCAAAACACCTCCCATCAGAACCCAGGCTCCCGGACTCCAAACAGAAGTGCCCGAAGCCCCAGAGTAAGAGCCTTATGGTCCGCTTCCTCCCTGTGCTCATACAGGTAAGCCACCGCATACATCACAGCGATCCTCGCCCCTGTGGTTTCCTCAAACACATCTTCATCTGCAATTCTTGCCACATCCATGCAAAACTGCTGACCCTGTTCAATGAGATCCGAAATCAGCCGGTCATCATCCTCATAATCCACCCGCAGATATTCCTTCATTTCCTTTACCGTAACAATCAATGGATTTCCCCCTCTTCCATTTCCACCATATAACCTGCATAATTCGACCAGTTGGATGCTGTCTGGTATGCTTCCAGACATCCCTTCGGCACATAGATCCTGCAGTCATCCGGAATCCCGTTAAAAGCATTTGCAGCGCCTAATACAGGAGGTGTCTCCGGCATCAGGTAATACCGCTTAATACTGCTGCAGTTTTCAAAAGCGTACCTGTTGATCGTTTTCACTGCAGACGGGATCACCAGTTCTGTCAGCGTCCAGCATCCGGAAACAAAAGAATCCGGTATCTCCGTAACGCTTTCCGGAATCCTGACCGTCTCCAGGATTCGGTTATCCGCCAGGCAGTACTGCTCAAATTTATTCACTCCGGCAGGGATATGTATCTCTGTAAGTGAATAACACTTCCTGAAAGCCTGGCTTCCGATGGTTGCTGCACTGTCCGGAATCACGATCTCCTGCAGCGAATAGCAGGACTCGAACGCATACGTATAGACAGCATTTACCCCGTTTGGGACAGAAACATGCCGCATACTACAGCACTCCTGACAGGTATACGCGGAAACCGCCGTGCCGATCTTTGGGATCCCCAGAAACAGCAGACTATAGCACTTTGCCACGATCCCGTTTCCAAGTCCCTGGACAGTCTTTGAGATGCTGATACTCTCCAGTCTTCCAAAGCAGGAGAAACAATAGGAGTCCAGACGCCTGATCTGCTTTCCTGTCTCTATTTTCCGCACCGCCATAAAATATTTCATGTTTTGCTGGTAAGTACTCTTTCCTCCTGAAAATGCTCCGGATCCTGTACTGTAGTATCCCAGGAACGTAATCTCCGTGTATTCACCCGGAATAAAACGGATCACATAATCCCCCGGCTGAGCATACCGGTGTGTAAAGCTCACTTCCGAATTCCCGCCGCTCACCACAGACTCCGGCTCACTTCCGTCACCCCAGTCCAGCAGCACTCCGGCAGACTGGGACTGCCCAAAACGCACCACCGGCTCCAGCGTATCATCATCCAGATGAACATAAAGCCTGGTCGCACCATCATCCGTGATATACAGTGCCGCCACATTCACTTCGCGATTGAATATTTTCAGATCCTCCAGAGACCAGTTCCATCCCTCACAGACTAAACCGTCATGGGAAGGCCATTCCGGAAGCTCCTCCATCTGCTGCAGTGCTGTCAGGGAATAACTGTACAAAAGCGTCCCGTCATAATCAAAGAACCGAACCGGCAGGCTTTCATCCACTTCCGTACCACCGCCCCCTGACGGAATACTTCGGATCGCATCCGGCATCATCGCCGGTTTCATCTTTTCACCGCTCCCCTTCTTTTCACGGATGGAATCTGCAATGGCAGACAACGTGTTATGATCCACAAGCACATTTCCCATCAGAACTCCACCTCATTTCCATCAACCAGGCCATCCAGACGCTTCTCCATATCACTCACCGCAATGCGTACCTCAGAAATATCTGACTCAACAGACTTCAGCTTCTCTGCCACCTGTTCTTCCGTCTGGTATCCGCTGTCATTTTCCAGTTCACTCACCTTCACAGGAACCGGCACATTCCTCTGGGCACCTGCTTCAATCCCTTCCAGTTTTTCTTTTTCATCGGAAGAAAAATCATTACTGGACAATCCTTTTCCCGCTTCCGCATCAACCTTACCCTTCAGATCATCCGCCAGTTCCTCTCTGGTAACATAATCACCGCCCAGGCCCAGTTCCTCAGAAGTCTTATTTCCAACCAGTTCCACACCATTGATCTGCGGCTTATGGTTCATATTCTCATAATTATTCGAATTCGGGACACTGCTCATCGTCCCTGTCAGCTGTTCCATCTCACGCCACCTCCACCGTCAGTTTCAAAACCTTATTGGCAATAAACGTACACCGGTAACCATTTGCCTTATTCAAAGACAGTTCCCAGATATACCTTCCAATCTCCAGATGCTTCGTGTCTTCCTCCGAAAAATGAATGACCTTCTCCTCCAGATCCGCCACAATCATAAATGCCGGTTCCGGATCCAGCTTATTCCTTTTGGCAGCAAAGACTACCGAATCCCCTTCCTCAAACGCATACTCCGTGCCGTCCGGCAGGAATGCCTGAAAGGCAAAAGAAGGGGTATCGCCTTTGGTCATCTCGATCTTCATATTTTCATCGATCAGCCAGGACATTCCATCACCTCACAAACAGCTTTCTGATGGAGTAACCATCCGTTACCCCATCAGCCTTAACACTTCAGCAGTCTGTTTACCTGTTACTCCGTCACCTTGAGCTTCATGATCTGTACCGCCTCCGGAAGGAGCAGCTTGCCGTCTACCCTTTCCTTTGCAACAAAGCCGATCATGCCATTTCCTGCAAACAGTTCATTCAGCTGCTTGAAGGATCTGGTTCCCCGGTCACCGATGTTGTAATAGCTGTAATCTCCAAAAGAGATTGCATCCTTCGGTGCATAGGCAGAGGTATGCACAGCATACCCCAGAACCCTGTCCGGCTCTCCTGCCTGATAGGATGGCTGCCAGATGTAGGCACCATTGTTATCCTTAAGCTTTCTAAGGGATGCCAAAGTTCCGTCATTCATAATAAACGAAGCTTTCTTACGGTACGGTCTTTTCAGTCCATACACCAGATCCAGCACATCATCCGACTTGATTGCCGCAGTCAGCGTGCCAAGCAGATGTCCGCCGCCCACAGCATCAAAAATACCAGTCGGCTTTCCGGTACCATTTCCGTTGAGGAATGCATCTTCCTCCGCATTGGCAAGCGCGCTTCCGAACTGGGTGATGATATAGTTCTCCAAATTGAAGGCACTGTCATAAAGCAGCTCTTCCGTTACCTTGATCGCCACATGCAGTTTGAAAGCATCCAGATACTTCTGGTCAAAGGTCGCATCCCCAAAGGTCAGAGCACCGCCTTCCTCGATCCATGCAGCTGCCGGTTTGGTTGCTGCAATATTAATCTTATGCTGTCCGGAAGTTGTGATCTTTGTAGCCAGGCCACGCATAATATTCTCCTCATCCAGCACATCGATCAGCCTTCTGTCATACTCCTCCGGAACCAGATAGCCGCCGTCTGCATCCACGCCTTCCTGCAGGACATTAGATACCTGACGGAAGTTGCTTCTCATGGCATTTAACATCGCCTTTCTGTACTCATCGGAAGCACGTCCTGTTTTCGTCTCCTCCTGTTTCCCGGAATACGGCTTTCCAGTCAGCGGCTGGTTGACCGGCTGGCTCAGCTCCTTCTCCCTCTGCTCCGCTTTCCTGTGGCGGTCGATTGTCTTTGTCAGATCCTCGATCTCTGCCTCCATTCTTTCATAGGCAGCATTATCCTCTGCAGACAACACACCATTTTCATTCTCATGGGTATCCACAAAATTCTTTGCAGTCTCCCACACCTTAGCTCTTTTTTCCATTAACTCCTGAATCGTCATAGTCAAAATCCTCCTCAGATAAATTTTTTAATAAAAGATAAGCGCTCACGCAGCTCATCTGCGGAACGCCCATTGTCCTGTTCAGTTGCCTGGCCTGTGTTATTAACTCTTCCTTTTTCACAATTCCTGCAGGCATTCTCCGCTGCTCCGAAACATCCATAACACGGATCTTTCGACACGTTTACACCTGCCGGATCCGGAATCGCCGCCTGGTCTTTCACCGACTGACTGCGTTTTCCATAATGCTTTTCCAGTTTGTTTACCAGAGCATTATTGACTGCCCTTCTGGAAAACATCACAGAATCTTCTGTTCCTGTCTTTTCCTGACTGGAGCCAGCAATTCCTTCAGTCTCTCCGCCAGACTGACTGTCTCTCATGAACAGAATCCCATCCGCAAATCCAAGCTCCACAGCCTTGTTTGCATCCATCCATGTCTCTGCATCCATCAGGTGGGAAAGCTTCGCCCTGCTCTGTCCGGTTTTCAGGACATAGGCATTGATGATGGATTCCTTCACGGCATCCAGAAGCTCCATGGCTTTTTTCATCTCCGTATGGTCTCCCCATGCAATGGTAGCCGGATTATGGATCATCATCATGCTCACCGGGCTCATCTGCACATCATTTCCAACCATAGCAATAACTGACGCAGCCGATGCTGCAATCCCGTCAATCTTCACAGTCACCTTTCCGGGATATTCCGAAAGCATGTTATAGATCTGTGCCGCTGCGACACAATCACCCCCGGGACTGTTGATCCATAAAGTGATATCTCCTGTTCCTGCATTCAGTTCATCTTTAAAAAGAGCCGGTGTGATATCATCATCAAACCAGCTCTCCTCGGCAATCGTCCCGTTCAGGAACAGAATCCTTTCCTCTGTTTCCAGCCCGGTTTCCTGATTTACCGTTTTTATCTTCTTCCAGTTCCAAAACTTCTTCACTGGTTTCCTTCTCCTTTCCTGATGCCGCAAATATCCCCGCATCCTGCAATTTCGTCATATTTCCATTGATCAGATACAGATTCCCGCCAAGTTCCTCCGGAATCCTGTCCATGTTCTCAAGCTCTCTTATGTCATTTGCTGACATCCAGCCGTTTTGTCTTGCTGTGGCATATCCGTTCATCCGGCTCTGGTAATCACCACGAAGCAGACCATCCACATTGAATTTAAAGAAATATCTCTTCTTTTCATCCGGTGTAAGAAGAGCTCTGACCATTGCCTGCTCCCATCTTGCCACCCAGGGATCCAGCGTATATTTCACAAACTCCAGGGACTGCTGCTCAATGTTTGAAAAGCTTGATTTCTCCAGGTCACCCACCATATGAGGCGGTACACGAAATATCCTCGCAATCTCATCGATCTGGAACTTCCTTGTTTCCAGAAACTGTGCCTCATTCGGTGCAATGGAGATCGGTGTATACTTCATGCCCTCTTCTAAGACTGCAACCTTATTTGCATTCGATGAACCACCGAAGGTTGACTGCCAGCTCTCTCGCACACGGCTCGGATCCTTCAAGGTTCCAGGATGCTCCAGCACACCGGACGGAGCCGCACCATTCGCATAAAACTTGGAGCCGTATTCCTCTGCCGCAATGGCAAGTCCGATAGCGTTCTTTGCCATCGCAATGGGGGAATATCCCACCAGTCCGTCAAATCCAAGCCCCGGTATATGCAGCACATCTGTCGGCTTCAATCTTACTGTTTTTCCGGCAGCTTCCGCATCCGTCCCATTTCTGCCATTCACATCATCGCCATCATAAACCGTGTATTCATAATACAGTCTTCCCTGTTTATCCCGGTCTACGACCATCCGGTCAGGCATCAGCGGATACAGAGCCACGATCTCGCCCTTCCCGTTCCGGATAATCTGGCTGTAGGCATTGCCCCACAAAAGCAGATGTGTCATCAAAGTTTCCCTGAACACAAAGGAAGTCATCTCCGGATTCGGTTCATCATGAAGCAGAAAATAAAGCGGATGATCCACCGCTTTTTCCTTACCGCCTGTATCTGTATATCTGTAAAACTGTAACGGCAGGCTCGCCACTGCCTCCGACAGAATCCTCACACAGGAGTACACTGCCGTCATCTGCATAGCACTGCGCTCATTCACTCTTTTCCCGGAAGCCGAAGTTCCCCCAAAGAAGCTGTAAGCACTGCCTGCTGTCTTATTTACCGGAGCATCTCTGCCCCTGAATAATCCACTGAAAAATCTCATCCTTCTTTATCTTCCTTCCTGCGAAACAACTCTTCCATTCTGTCATCCGCATCAGATGCCGCTCTGCACATACATATGCAAAAAAGCATCGACACTATAAAGAGAATACCAGCAGTCACTGCTGCTATTGTACACATATTTTCTCACCCTCACCTGTCAGCACACAGTCATGATCAGCATTACACGATAACCATCAGACCTCTCGTGTCATACACGCTTCCTCTCTCCTGCCCCTGATTTCGGATGCATCGATCAAGAGCCATGATTGCAGCAACGATTCCATCAATCTTCTCTTTGGATCGTGCCTTTGTCACCTTGATATTGCCTGCCGGATCTGTATCAATGACCACATTCCCTGCCATCCATCTGAGAACCGGATTGCCTCCATGAACCATGCGTCCCTCCATCAGAATCTTGTAAAATTCCTTAGTCGGAGCAGACATACTGCTGTAACCCTGTCCGAATGGAACTACGGTAAATCCCATACCTTCCAGATCCTGTACCATCTGGGTAGCACCCCATCTGTCAAACGCAATCTCCAGAATGTGATACTTCTCACCAAGTTCCTCTATGAAATGTTCAATGAAGTCATAATGAATAACATTTCCTTCTGTTGCCAGGATATGCCCCTGCTTTTCCCACACATCGTATGGAACAGAAGCAGATCTCACTCTCTGCGGTATTGTTTCCTCCGGAACCCAGAAGAATGGAAGTAAGATATACTTCTCATCCACATCTCTCGGCGGAAACATCAATACCAAAGCCGTGATATCACCGGTACTGGATAAGTCCAGACCTGCATAACACTCACGACCTTTTAGTGAATCCGAATCTATTTCTTCATTACCTTTCATAAAAACGGCATCCGGTATCCATGCCGTTGTACTGGATACCCACATGTTCATCCTGAGCCACTTGAATGTAATCTCATCTGCCGGATTCTGCTTTGCCTCCCGGTATGCGTCACGGAGTCTTTCAATATCCACCGTGTAGCCAAGGGAAGGATTGACCTTGTACCAGTTTGCTTCATCCTCCCAGTCTTCATCGTCCTTCAGCCCGTAAACCACGGGATAAAAGGTTGGATCCACACGCCTGCCTTCCAGAATATCAACTGCCTTCGTATGCAGCTCATACGCAATAGAATGTCTGTCAGTACCTGCAGTGGTGATAATAAAATGAAGAGGATTTTGTCTGGCATCGGATGATCCTTTAGTCAGGACATCGTATAGCTGACGATTCGGCTGTGTATGGATCTCATCGAACACAAGTCCCGAAATTGAAAAACCATGCTTACTTCCCACTTCTGCAGATAGCACCTGATAGAAACCGGCATTGCCATAATTGACGATACGCTTTGTTGCCGCCATCAGCTTAGACCTCTTCATCAGAGCGGGTGACATCTCCACCATCTGCCTTGCCACATCAAATACAATAGATGCCTGCTGGCGATCTGCTGCCGCACCGTACACTTCAGCACTTGGCTCATTATCTGCATATAGAAGGTACAGGGCAATCGCCGCAGCTAATTCAGATTTACCTACCTTCTTACATATTTCAACAAATGCTGTCCGAAACTGCCGGTTCCCGTCAGGTTTTACGATTCCGAAAATATCCCGGATCAGCTGTTCCTGCCAGGGAAGAAGCCAGAATCTTTTACCTGCCCATTTTCCTTTTGTGTGGCAAAGATTCTCGATAAAGGTCACTGCCCTGTCGGCTTTTGCTTTGTCATAATGAGAAGTTGGAAGCATAAACGGTGTCGGCTTATACCTTTTCAGTTTTGGATAATCCTTAGGTCTTGTTTCCTTTGCCATTAAGAATCACCCCCTAGCAGTGCCTCCATTTCATCCTCGGATTCCTGATTCTTACCAGTCGCGGCAACAATTCTGCTTCTGGACGAAGGTGTCAGACCAAACTCGGATGCCGCCTGCAGCATCAGTTTCTGATTGGTATTTGCGATTCCTACCCAAGGCGTCTGCTGCTGATATCCCTTTTCGGTCTCAAATGTAGAACCATCAGAAGTGATATGTTCCTGGGCTTCCTTCCATCTGGCATAAGACTGACAGTATGCAGCAAATGCTGCCATATCAACTTCAGTAAGAACACCCATCTGACCCATCAGATCAGCCAGACGTTCCCATTCCTTTTTTGCTTCCGGCATCAGCCAGTCAGGACAGGCAGGCATTCCCTTTGCCGGAACCGGCTCCTTTGTATTCAGTTTTCTCTTTCCAGGATTGCCTTCCAGCTTCTTAACTGCTGTAGGCTTTGGCTTTCTTCCTGCCATCGGGATCCCTCCTTCCTTTCATAGTGAGGACAAATACCCCCCATCTTCAATTTCGCGATTTTACACGCGTGACCCACCCGCCGTTCTTAGGATAGCGGACTCGTAGAGATTTGCCCCGCCCCTACCGGTCATGCCAGCGGTCTCCACGCTTCGCATGGATCTGCGAGTGACACGACTTGCACAGCGCGATCAGATTGCTTCGGCCGTGTGTACCACCTTCACTGAGTGGCAGCTTATGGTGGATTTCTTCTGTTGGAACAATAATCCCGCGACGAAAACACTGCTCACAGAACGGATGCTCTGCAGCATATTTGTCACGGATTCTTTTCCATGCACGTCCATATCTGCGTTTACTGCTCCTGTCTCTTCCGTATTTCTCATAGTCGCTGTTTACTTTCTTTGCATGCTCCTCACAGTACCGCCCAGTCACCAATGCAGGACAGCCAGGATAAGCACACGGTTTCTTTGGTTTGCTTGGCACTGTTACACCTCCATGCATAAATAAAGCCCTGAAGGATTTCTCCCTCAAGGCTGTGCTTCGTCATACACTTTTGACAATATCATAATACTATATATACTCCTGCCATGATGGGACAAAGTGTGCCAACTTATTCAGGTACCACAAAATTGTTTAGTGCTGACGCATGAATACGATGAACGGTTCTGTAAGAAACATTCAACTCGCAGGCAATATCTTCCCAACTCTCATTTTTGAGATATCGGTACTTAAGCAGAAGTCTTTCCTCTGCAACTTCCATAATTTCAATAGCAGCATTAATCTCCGCACGAAGATCCACCAGCTTATTTATCTTGGCATCAATCTTCTGCTCATATTCCCATATCTTTTCAATTGTCTTGATAAAAGGTGCTTCCAGATTGCGGTTTGGATTACTTCCAATTCTCTCGCCATAGCTGCAGCCCTGGATAGTACCTCTCATATCACGAAGCTGCTCCAGTTCCTTTACTTCCACCTGTATCTGCTTATCCAAAAGATATGCCTGCTTCAAATACTCTTTAGCTGTCATAAGCCACCTCCGAAAATAATTTGTTTCACTCGGATTGACTCTGATTTACTCTGATTGTCATAAATTATATTCTACACGAAGCTTCCGTATCAGGAACTCTCCCTCAACAGAAGTAAGTACGGAATACCACTGAGATCTAAAAAATCTCTCCAAAGAATCGACCTCTGCTTTTGCTGATTTACTGTCTGGATTTCTGGAATACTTCTTAAGAGCTTTCCTGTAATCTTCAACTGCTGAAAGAACAATCGCATTAGCCAGATTCTCATATGGATCCCCATTATTTGTTTTAGCCATCCATCACCACCTCAGCTTTCACGGCATCGATAAGTGCCGATTGTGTATGATCTTTTGTTTCCAGTGCATTCATAATCTGCTCATCAATTGTCTTGGCAGTCATAATGTGAATTACGGAAACTGTATTCTTCTGCCCCTGCCTCCAAAGCCTCGCTACTGTCTGCTGGTATAACTCAAGGCTCCATGTAAGACCAAACCATACCAGGATGTTTCCACCGCTTTGAAGATTAAGACCATGTCCCGCTGATGCCGGATGAATAAGTCCTACAGATACCTCTCCTGCATTCCACCTTCGGATATTGGCATCCTTATCAAGCCTGCAGTAATCAATACCAATTTCTTCAAGCCTTGTAACAATTCTTTCCAGGTCATGCTGATACCAGTAAGCAACAAGTACCGGATTCCCACAGGCGGACTCGATAATATCTTCCAGTGCATCCAGCTTTCTGTTGTGGATTTCTTCAATGCTTCCATCATCCATATACACGGCACCATTTGCCATCTGAACCAGTTTTCCTGAAAGAGCTGCTGCATTTGCTGCAGTAACTTCTCCCTTTGGAAGTTTTAGCAGTAAGTCCTGTTTCATCCTCACATACTTAAGCAATTCCTTTTTATCCAGATGTACTGTATATCTGGAATTAACCAGTTCAGGCATTTTCAAGTGATCCGCTGACTTCATGGAAATCGTAATATCCGAAATCCTGTCATAAATGGCTTCTTCAGCACCGGGCAGAAGCTTGTAACTGTAAACAATGGGGCCATTTGCCTTATCAGGCCTGAAATATCTTTCTCTGTACTGACCAATAAACCTGCCAAGTCTTTCTCCCATATCCAGAAGTTTGTATTCCGCAAACAGATCCATAAGACCATTGCTTGACGGTGTACCGGTCAGACCTACGATGCGATGTACCTTTGGTCTCACCTTCATCAAAGCCTTGAATCTTTTTGACTGATGATTCTTGAAAGATGACAGTTCATCCACAACCACCATATCGTAGTCAAAAGGAAGTCCGCTCTTCTCAATCAGCCACTGCACGTTTTCCCTGTTAATCAGATAAATATCCGCATCAGCTTTAAGAGCTTTTAATCTCTCAGCCTCTGTACCAACTGCCACGCTGTATCTCAAATCTGAAATGTGATCCCATTTCTGGATTTCATCCGGCCATGATAACTTGGCAACTCTTATCGGTGCGATCACGAGAACCTTCCTCACATCAAAACTGTCAAACATCAGATTGCTGATTGCAGTCAGAGTAATGGAAGTCTTTCCTAAACCGCACTCAAGTAAGACTGCTGCCACAGGATGATTCTCGATATACTCTGTCGCAAAGGACTGATATTCATGTGGTTCGTATTTCATCGATAATCCCTCCGATCTGCTCCGGCTTATCAAGTACAAATACCTTGAATCCAAGTGACCTCAGCATCTCATGTCTTGCTGTCTGCAGTGGCCTTGGCTTTTTCCCTGGTGCTTTAACCTCGATAAATGCCATCCTCCCATTTTTCATAAGACAGATGCGGTCGGGCATCCCATCGAATCCAGGTGAAGTGAACTTGGGGCAGATACCACCTTCGGCTCTCACCGCCTGCATCAGTTTCTGTTCTACTGTTTTTTCTCTCATGCTCTTATTACCTCAAAAATCCCCTATATATAGAAAATGTGTATTTAGGTATCTATAGGGCATCTTTTTTCTACTTTCATTTTTATAGAAAATATTAGGAACATAGGAACAAAAGCAGTAAAGTCGGCATCCGCCGCCCGCATTTGGTCTGTTCCGGAAAATGTACCTGACATCCTTCTATGGAACAAATCAGTGTTCCCGGAACAGTCCTATGTTCCAGATATTTTTTTAGTTACGCTCTTTAGGAACAAAGATGAACTGAGGACCGTAGTTGGCAACACGCTCTTTTCTGTCCAGCCTCACCCATCCAAGCTTCACCAGAATGCCTGACAGTTCATTGGAATCCGCACGCTTAAGATTGGCACGTTCTTTGCCAAAACATTCGCACCAGATTTCCATATTGCAGACCTGTGTACGTCTGATGGTACCCTTTTTTCCAATGTCAGCCTTACCGGTACCATCAAGGAAATTCCTTCTCTCAAAGGTATCCATATCGTCCCAGTTATCAGGGAGTAATGCTTCCAGGTACTCACGAACCAGTCCTTCACGCTCATCAGACTCCATAGCTTCTCTCTGCTCAGCCTTGGCAAGTGCTTCTACCTCCGGATCCAGATAAAGCTTCTCCCCGGCTTTCACATAGTGCATTACCTCAGCCCATATCTGCAGTACCTCTTCCTGTGTCACATCCCATGAACGCTTACTACCGCCGCCAAGAGTCTTGACTGGCCAGAATCGTCTGTTACCTGTTGTATCTCTTAAATATCCACTCTCGGCATTTGTGGTTCCGAAGAATACACACTGTCTTGGATGCGGTGTTGTACGCTTACCAAAAGAAGCACGGTAAATATCATTCTGTCTGGATAAGAAAGAACGAAGTGTTTCCACCTCTGCCTTACGAAGACCTGCAAGCTCACCGATTTCAAGAATCCAGTAGCCCTGAAGCTTCTCTGCAGCCGTCTTATCCTTGGTGTCATTTAAGGAAAGTGAATCAGAGAACCACTCACCGCCAAGCTTGGCAATCAATGTACTCTTGCCAATTCCCTGACTTCCATTAAGAACAAGCATGGTATCAAACTTACATCCCGGATTTAATACACGGCAGGCTGCAGCACATAAAGTCTTTCTGGTGACTGCACGGACATATTTGTTGTCAGCCGCTCCCAGATAATCAATCAGAAGCGTATCCACCCTCTCGACCTTGTCCCACTCTGGAAGTGCCTGCAGGAACTCACGGATCGGATGATAGGAACGGTCATCAGTAACCTTTGCAACTGCAATATCAAAATTTCTCTGGGAGAATGTGCCGTAATTCTCATCCACATAACTGATAAGCTGGGCATCATCTGCATCTCTCCAGAACTTTGACGGATGCTTCCAGGGAACATCACCTTTTATCTCCATGCCATCAAGGTGCTGGTTAAATACGATACCCCTGAGTTTCGGATCATTTTCCAAAATAAGCGTCAGATTACGAAGTGTATTTTTAAGCTGTAATGATTTATCTTCATATTCCAGTTTCTTCTTCCAGGCATCCGGATCCTCTTCATCAAAATCGTCTGCTGCACTGTCCTGTTTTTCCTTGAAAATGAGAAGCTTTACTTCCTCATCAGAACTTGCGAACTTCGCCATTGCCTTAAATGACTTCTTCGGATCATCATCAGGAAACTTGTGAACTCTCACCACATCAAAAGCATTCAGGAGCTGACCACAAGCAGGGTCTGTTGCATGAAAACTGTATGAGAATTTATCATCAATAATGGTTACACCCGCACTACTGTCAGCTGGAATATAATCATATCTGCCCTCCATTGCAGACGGCTCATACACATCCTTAAGGAACTTTTCAATCGCATCCCTGATAGAATAGGTACGGCAAAATGCTCCTACCACACCATCCTTTGTAAGCGGATCAGCCTGCTGCGATGCAGTTTTCTTCACGGCTTCTGATTCTCTTGAAGATACAGGCCATGTAGAAACATCACGCCAGTCATCATAAAGTCCAAGATAATAATCCGGATCTACAACATCTCCATCCATAACATGGTAAATGTATTCCCCATTAGAAGAAGTTGAAGGCCAGTACATCAGTCTGTGCGGCTGGTATGTTGTATCATCAAACATATCCATGCCGATTTCCTGAGCCACCTTACGTGCAACTGCCGGATATTCATCTTCTGACACATCTCTTTTCAGAGGCATGATAAGACGAAGTCTCGGTGCTTCCGGCGTATGCTTGTGGGTAGAATAAATGCACATCTTATGGGAATTGAACATATCCAGTTCATCCAGAATATCCGCACTGCCATGATCCATATCAAGAGTCAGCATGGAACGGCAAAGCACCGTGCCATTCTTACGTCTGCCTGCTTTCAGATGTCCGGCAACAAAGCCACCGACATCTTTAATCGCATCCTGCTGAGGCTTTGACATTTTTCTATACTCATCCACTGTTTCCGTAGTAGTCTGAGTGGTACTCACCCTTTTGCAGAAATCTTCCCAGGATATCTCATTGTTCTTCCACTTCTTCTCCATTCTGGAATTACCATAAGCTATCTTCATGACCTACCTCCTTCAAATCCTCAGTGAAATAACGAATCCTCTTATGCTGTTTCTTGGCCTTTTCAATCTCAGCAGCCATACCTTCTGAGATCACATCTCCGAATACCCATACCTGCTCACATTTACCCAAAAGAACAATCCCCATTTTCAGTCCAAGCCATCTTTCCGTTGCTTCATCCATAAACTGTGGGAATAACAGGTGCGGTGCCATCGGGATACAGTTCTTCTCAACGGCAAATCTGGAAAATGCCCTGGCTCTGTAAGTGTTCTTCTGGGTATCTCCTGCATATGGTGAACATATATAGACCAAAGGACGGTATGCGGCAGCCGCTCTGGCTGCACGCTCCTCCGCCTCCACCTTGGTCAGTGCTTCATATACAACAGGATCGTAATAACCTTCGTTGTTGAATTTACTGACCGACATGTTTAATCCTCCTGTTCAATAAGAGGCAAAATTCCGTCTGCCTTTAATAAGTCATAAATGAAAAGTCTGCCCTTCTGAGTCCAGTAGGTATGAACCTTGGTATGAATGGTTCCGTCTGTGGCAGGAAAGGTGTGTGTCTTGGTGCTGGTATAGCCTTTTTCTGCATACTTCTGATAAAGGATCCAGATTCTGCCGCCCTGCTTAAACTGAACGCCCTTTCCATGAAGATACTCATTCATTCTCTGGGCACTCCATCCATAATCCTTTGAAATCTCTGTAATGGATACAAGGTCCGGACTGTTAAGAACCACATCGTAGTAACTTGCCTTAGGCTGCATCTCGATAAGCTGCTGTTTCTGCACCACATTCTCTGCTTCAAGTGCCATTCTCTGCATACGTTCAGCCTTATAAGCCTGGAGTGCTTCGATAAGTGCATCCGGATTATTCAGCATGTCATCGACTGCATACAAACCGTGTCTTCTGATAGCTGGAAGAACTTCTGATGTCACCCATCTCTTGAATCTCTTTGCTGCAGGAAGCTTGCTGGATAAGATAAGACTGTATAGACCGGACTCGTTGATAAGCCATCCGCCACGCTGTCCTAAACTCGACGCCGTTTTGTCGTTGAGTTTGTCATCCTCATCAACATGCATAGCAATCGCTTTGTTAGGATCCGCATATCCAAGAATCTCTGCTACATCCTTACCAACAAAATATGGCTCACCATTGATCATTGTGCTGCGGACTGAGCCGAACTCCGCGTTCTTAAAAATCTGTAATTCCATTGAATTACCCTCCTTGAAAAAATATTTGTGAGGTATTTCCTCAGGTCACAGGCAAAAAAAATCAGGGAGTTTTTAACCTCCCCGAAAAAATTTCTAATCTTTTTTATAAAAATGTGTGCAGTACCCATCTGCCCGGAGGATTAACCCCTCTGCCCAGGGCGGTGTCCTGCCCATCTGTTCACAAATTGCATCAAGGGATACATCTTCTCTGCACTCGATAATCAGTTCATCATGTACATGAGCACAAATCATACAATGCGATAATGTTTTCATTGCATAACAGAGAATATCCCTTGAAATCGCCTGAACGATGTTCTCCACGAACTTCGGACCGTAGCTTTCAATACGTTCCCACTTCTTGGTGCCGCCAACGCCTTCATAGGTTACGGACTCTGAATCAAATCTGTTTAATCCCATTCTTGGCTTTACATATGCAAGTCTTCTTCCAGATGGCAGCTGAATAAACAGCATTCCACTCTGACAGAAGAACCTGATACCATTTACATCGGCCTGCTTCTTCTGCTTCACTGCAGTTTTAACCGCACGATCAACGTCCCACCAGAATTTCACAATATTGGGATTGGCAGCTCTCCAGGAATCCACCAGCGGCTGCAGTTCTTCTTCAGCAAGTCCCATCTCAATAGCACCCATAGATTTGAGTGCTCCCACTGAGCCTCCATATCCAAGAGCCAGTTCCGCAATCTTGCCCTTCTGCCTCAAATGTGAATTCTGTCCATGTTTTTCAACCGGCACGCCAAACATAGCAGAAGCCGATGCACAATAGATATCTCCATTATTTACAAACACCTCAGTTCGCCACGTTTCACCGGCAAGCCAGGACAGTACACGTGCCTCAATCGCAGAGAAATCCGCTACTGCAAACTTGTTGCCGTCCCTTGCCACAAATGCAGTTCTGATCAGTTCCGATAATACATTAGGAACCGAATCATACAGCATGGAAAGCGCTTCATAATCACCATTTTTTACAAGATTCCTGGCCTGTTCCAGATCTTCCATATGATTCTGAGGAAGATTCTGCAGCTGAATAATACGCCCAGCCCATCTTCCTGATCTGTTTGCCCCATAAAACTGGAACATCCCTCTGGCTCTTCCATCTGCGCAGACTGCATTCTGCATAGCCTGGTATTTCTTCACGGATGATTTTGCCAGCTGCTGACGAAGCAGTAGTGCATCCTTTACCTCTCCATCCACTTCATCCATAAGCTTTACCACATCCTTCTTACCAAGGGACTCAGCTTCTACACCTTGTTCAGCAAGCCAGTTCTTCATCTGAGCCACACTATTTGGATTATCGAGTTCTGTAATTTCTCTCATTGCTGCCCCAAGTTTTTCCTTAGATAATTCATCCAGCAAAATTGCATTCTGTACCATCATCAGATCCAGCTGAATGCCTCTGTCATTTATCTCCTGATCAAGCCAGAACTCCTCCCATACAAAATCAGGCACCGGATATTTCACAAGTTTCTTCTGGATGGACTGCTCCACCTCAACATCCCTCTGGTTATAAAACTTAAAGAGATTCCACTTCTCCATATCATGTTCAGGAAGGTTTCGTGTTCTGCCGCCATTGCTCTTGGTAGCCTTGCAAGGCACGCAGAAATATCTGACCAAATCCTTACCCTCTTTCAGCTTCTGTTCTTCAAGACCAAGCACAGCACCAACACCTGCCAGAGATAAAGGTAATCCCATAAAGGCAGACCATATCATGGAACATTTCCACCCGCTCGGATTCAGATAGTTTCCTACTGTATCACCATTCACACAGTAAGAATTAAAGTACTCAGGATAATTTCTTCTAAGCCATTCTGACAGACATACTCTCTCGAAATTGCTATTGAATGCCCACTTAGTTATATTTTCATCGGCAAGAGCCGCCAATACATCTTCTGGTATTTCTTCCCCTGCTGCCAGATCCACCACAACAACCTCACCGCCATCAATCGCATATCCAAACAGCAGAATGTCAAAGTCAGGTGCTTCCACGTATTTGTACACACCGCACTTACCAAGGTCATTGCTGGAAAAAGTTTCAATATCAATACTGATAGAATTCATAAATCCTCCAATCCAAGAACGGACACCAGCCATAAGCCGATGCCCGCCCTCTAAAACTTATTCTGCTTTTGTCTCAGCATCCTTATTTCTGATCTTCCTGATTCCACCATGAACCCATTTTACAAAATGCACGATAAGGGAACCAATGCCCCATAAATCAAGCATGATGATAAACCAGAAGGATGTCATAATAACCATATTCTTCGCCATTTCCAAAAACTCTGCGTATTCCATATAAATTTTCCTCGCTTTTCTCATACTAGGCGGCAGCATAGCCACCGCCCTTTCATTGTCATCAGTTACAGGATTATGAAAGGAAATCTTCATCTTCCTCAGTATCAAAATCATCCTCGGCTCTGGACTTGCCGCCAAGAGGCTCACCGTCCTTAATCTTCTGAAGATTGTTAAGACCACAGGCAATACCCTTGTTGCCGTTGCTGTTGAAAGCATAGAAATTGATACTTGCTCTTCCATACACTCCGCTATAAACCTCGCTGCGGTCTAAGATAGGCTGACGGTCAGCGTCCACAATTCCCGGAGCGGTACCGCTGTTTGCGTTGATGAAATATGAATCAGCATAAGCCTCATCATCAGGTCTCTCTGCATCACCGTCACGAAGAGGTGTCTTAAGAACAGAGAGTGCAGGTACGGACTTCCCGTTACCCTTAAGCTTGCCCTGGCCTTCATCATAAGCCGCCTGAATAGCTGCCTGGATCTTCTCGATTGTCTTTGTATCAGACTTAGGAATAATAAGAGATACGGAATACTTAGGTGTACCGCCATTGATAGACTTAGGCTCCCATGCATTTACATAGCTCCATCTTGTATTTACTCCTGTGATTACCTTTGTTGGATTAATAAACTTAGCCATTGTGAATTTCCTCCTAATTTTCACTAAAATCTTCATATGCTGTATTGATTGCCGGTCTTTTATCAGATTCAGGCACAAGTGCAGGCTTGCCCTGAGGCTTCGTAATATATTTGCCAAGCACTTCTTCAAACTTCTTTTTACCCATAAGAGCTGTCATTGCCGTGATACCAAGCAGTTTCTTCTCATAAGGATCAAAACCTGCATCCTTTGCTGCAAAGGCAACCGCATCATCATCTGTGTACTTTCTGTTTGCTCTGCCTTCCACAACCTTGAATCCCTCATAATGAGTACCGGATAATGCCTGCTGCAGAGCATATTCCTTGATATCTGTTGCCCATGAGATCAGGCTGTCGATCTTAGGAAGAATAGCTGCGACCTCTGTTTCTTCCAGAGTGGGCGGCATCTCAAAGTCATACTGTGCAAGTTCCAGGTTATACTCAGCACGCTTACGGCACGTTGCTTTCACCTTGCAGAACTGGCAGTGTTCACCTGCCTTAAACTCACCCTTACCCTCATAGGCAAGTTCAGCTGTAGGCTTAAGAACTTCATCCGCCCATAAAAGCAGTTCCTCTTTTGTGATACTGCAGGTGCTGATATTCTCACGTCTTGGCTGGAATATGGTCATCTGGATAGAATTGATATCATAGATACCGTCAAATAATTCCAAAGCACCTAATGCATAGCACATCATCTGCGGATTCTTTTCAGCCGATACCAGTACTCCAAGACCATGCTTATAATCAATAATCTGAAGTACATCATCCGCAACTATCACACAGTCACCGGTGCCAAAACCATTCTCAACCCATCTGGAGAAATCAAGCCTCTGCTCTATCAAAATCTGCGGATCCGGACAGTGTTTCTTTGCTTCCTCAATCTGTTCCAGTACAAAACTACAGTAGCTTTCTGCACAATCTTGCATCTCCTGATCGTAATAAGTAAGATTCTCGGTCGGATCATTTACATCCTTACCCAACTCCTTTTCTACCAGATAGGCACACAGTTCATGGCAATCCGTACCCTGCTGTGCATAGGGACTTGCTCTGTCCTCCTGTTCAGAACATAACTTTGCTGAAGGCGGGCATTCCAGCCATCTGTGAGAAGCTGATGCCGATAAAAAAGCATGTTTAGCCATTATCCAAGCACCTCCACCTCAGCAACAATCGCTGCATACTCAGAAGGATCAATCTCTGAAAGCTTTTCTGCACCGTGGCTTACCAGAATCTTCTTAATATTAGCCGTGTGACCTGCTCTGGACTTTTCAGCCAGGATTGTTCTTACCTCTGTAAAGGTATATTCCTTAGATGCTTCCTTTACCGGTTCTGCCTTTGCGGTGGTCTGCTTTGGTGCTGACTTCTTAGCCTTTGTCTCGATTGCAGGTTTATCAGCTTCCGTCTGGAATTCAGATATGATCTCCGCAATCACCTTTGAAATAACCGACACCTTCTCAGAAATGCTGATCAGATTCTCAGAGATTCCAATCAGGTTCTCACTACAGGTACTAACACCCTCAATGATTTTTGAAATGTTTACCTTGGACATGCTGCACACTCTCCTTTCTCTACTTCATGGATGTCCACCGATTCCACTGTCTGACCTGGTGCTAACAGATACACCTGTGTGAAATCTCCGAATAAGAACTTGATAAGTCTTGTCGGAAGCTTCACATTTGCACCCTTAAGTACATTTGCGGTCTTTCCCTGTGGATCAGAAACGTTGATGACTATCTTGTGTTTTATTGCCATCACTTCTTACCTCGCTTTCTGTAGGAACTTATCTTCCTTACATGTCACAGGCAAAAAAAATCTGGGAGTTTTTAACCTCCCAGCAAAAAAATTTCAAAATATTTTTTTAGACACCAGCTTTGATAAGAGAAATGACCTTATTACAAATCTGCTTCACATTGGCAGGTGAACAATCCAGAATCTTTGCAACCTCTGTATATCCACGTTCCTCCAGAAGTACCAGCTGATATACCTGTTTCTGTCTGTCAGTCATGACAGCTACCACATCTCTTAATCTCTGGACTTCCGGTGAAACCTCTTCCTCATAAAAAGGATCATAAGATGCACCTGCAAGCACATGGCTCTTATCCACCTCTTCATCATCTTCACCAGCGATATAGTCTAATGAAAGATTCCAGTTCATGGTGTACTTCTCTCCTGGATGAGCCTCTTCCCATTCCTTCTTAGCTGCCTTCTGCTCTGCAGTCATAGGTGGATGCCCATTCTTAACATTGAGATAAACCTCATGGTCATCCATCGCATGGAGTGACTTAATCATTACCTCTGTGATCCCATCCTCACCAGGCTTGATTACGTTGTAGGCGGTTCTGTAACCACCACGGCCGTCCTCAACCTGTACAGGATAACGGTACACACCTCTGTCTGACTGCTTTGTTTTCTTGACTCTCATAATTGCCTCCTTAGCTGACCTGGAGGCAGTGAGAGCAGGATACCCGGTATGAAATCTGGACCCGAAGTACCCAGTGACCAAAAAAAATGCACAGGAAAACAAGGGTACCTACATTCCGCTTTCAGCAGTTGTCTTTATCACAACTGTTGTCTGCGTTATGTCGTATCCTGCCTCACTGCGCACTTGTGGCCGATATGAATTTTTATTTTGAATATCCTCTTGGATACCCACCAGAGCCTGCATCCGAAGATGTAAGTTCTGATCCGTAACCAAGTCTCCCTACTTTACTAAGCGGGATTATCTTGAAATTTTCCGGTGAAAAGAAAACAATATTTCAAATCCCGAAAAGCAATAAAAAAGGCCTGACAAAGAATAGAGTTTTACCTCTAAACTTCGTCAGGCCTTGGTCGCTATAGTTACCTATGTGCCTATTCGCTCAGTACGAACTTTTTTCTGATGAAAGCTGACCGCCACAACTGCTTTGCATATCGGACACTTTATCTTGATAATGCCCTCTACTGCAGCTGGATCTGCGTCAAACAATCTTTTATTTTTACAACACGGACAAGCCACATGCACTTCCTGCATTCATTTTTCGCCTCCTATAAGAGGCCAGTCAAAAGGGATTGTCAAACTGACCGTTGATAATATACATTCATGATTCCTTTGCACTGTTCCGTAGCTTAGACCTAATGTAGCGATATGGTTATTATATCGAACATTTGTTCTGTTGTCAATTTATTTCGATTGTACCCGAAAAATTCCTGACGAAGTTCTTTACATTCTTCATTTTAATTCGTCAGGTAAATAACTGATACTCGGCAATTATTCTGTTACTTTTCTGTTAGTTTTTGCCTTTACATATTGTTACTATTATTTTATTGTTATATAATCTATATATAGTTATATTTATAGTTACTTTTTATTAAGATATTCTTCTATAAGTTATTCTTATAGTTATATTAGATAATTTCGAAGGGAGTTAAAATGGGAAATAATACTGAAAATTTTTTTGAAGATAATCTCTTTAGATTTGATAACACTCATTGCGCCTGTGCTATTGATAAATTTCATATATCACCAGAACAACAACCACAAACCACAATTAAAGTGCAGGCACTTCCTGGAGATCCCATTCACTTTGCTTTTGCCCCTGGGGTCGGATTAGTAAGACTAGGTGAAAAAGGGGCATTAGTAGAAAAGAATCTCCTCGGATCTCTTATTTCTATTAAACATAATGACACAAATAGTTTATTTGATTATTTTAAAAGGAATGGTTTTCTGTTTAAGATAAGCGATACAGAATATGAACCAATTAATACAGATCAAATGTTTGAACTTATCAGAAGGTTAAGAACCACAGTAGAATTATTAAGTGCCTTAGGTTCCATAAGAAAGGATTATCAAAAGATCTTAGGACTATCTCTATATCTAATCCTATCTGAACCAATTGAAATTAAATTCTCGTCTTTACCTGTACCATACCGAACATGCATGCACTCTTTTTTTGAGCGTTACCTTAAGGCATATAATCTCCCTCAGCCAGAACATTTTGATCAGTATATGTTTCAAGGAGATTATGTTCCTGTTAAGGACACCCTTTATCCACCAGTTTATAATTTAGACTTTCAAATATATGTAAGTTGTCTGGAAGGAAGTGGACAGGAATTTTGGCTTGCAGGTTCATCAAGCAATCTCTTCAAATCAGTAGTATGGCTGTACGCTCATGGAGAAAATGAAACTGTTAAAATAAGAAGAGCTGTGGATCTACTATTTCACTATTTTTATGAAGTAGGCGTAATTGAAGATGTGGAAGAAGGAGGTAAATTGATATACTACGGCGAGCCAAAAACAGAAAAGATCACTCCAGTTATGAAATCTCGCATTATAGAGCTTGCACACGAAGTCATTGCCGAAGAAATCAATGCTAATATGAGTGGTATTCATCCATTGTATGATGCTGAAAAAATGACACCATCGTGGCATGTAGACACACTATTAGGCGGATTATATTTTTCAATATTTTATATGAAGCCTGATTTGGAATTGTTTCGACGCTGCAGACACTGCGGTCAATTCTTTACAGTTAAAGCCACTTCCACACGAAAAGTATATTGTAGTGACGCCTGCCGGAACAATTACCAACAAAGCATGCATCGAAAAAGAAAACGTGAACAAGAAGCGGACAATTGACAAAATCCCCTATCGAGACTGTAATTAATTCTGTGTAAACTCTAAATGAGCTATATATCCTCTTGGATT